>Ga0208544_10000259_pt1 | contig 43041 bp, 45 predicted proteins | sample DEB08_DNA_9_FD_184526 | JGI IMG/M metagenome (GOLD analysis project Ga0208544, IMG submission 184526) | Aqueous microbial communities from the Delaware River and Bay under freshwater to marine salinity gradient to study organic matter... | ecosystem: Environmental > Aquatic > Marine > Coastal ... | reverse complement strand
GCGCACTTTCCCGCAGGCCAACCTGAAAGCCGATCAGTTCCTTTTTACCTTCAGGGGTCGCACCGATAATCACCAGCATACACTCGGCGTTTTCCTCCATCCGCGCGGGGAAGGTAGACACCATCTGCCCACATGTAGACATAGTGACGGGCCGACAGATCACGTCGCGTCCAGGCATCGTACTGTCCCTGCCAGCCCGCCGTCAGTCGCGATATAACGCTGGGCGACAAGTTTGGAGCGTCGGGCCCCATGATGGCTGATAACGCTTCTTGGAAATCTCCCGTTGAAATGCCTTTCAGATACAGCACCGGCAGCAAGGCATCCAAGCTCACCGAACGACGCGCCCACTTGGGCAGGATATTCGATGTAAAACGGATCCTATCTGCAGGATCGGGCGTTGCCATCCGATCGCGCACCTTGGGCCGCTGGACATCAAGGGCACCAATCCCTGTCTGGATCTTCCGTTCCGGGCCAAATCCATGCCGCACAATCCGTTGACGGCCATCCTCCAGCTGCTCATCGGCAAAACTGGCCACAAACGCATCGGCTTCGGCTTTCAGCGCTTCCGCCGGCATCCGTCTTGCCCCTTCACGCGCAAGCTCGGTCAAAGGGTCCGCTATCGATTCCGATTGGCCAAAGGGTAGGATCATTGTACCGTCCTTCATAGGCGTATCGCTCCTTTGTGAGGTTCCGGTTGGCTTTGACACCCACCACGATACGCCGCCTTTCAAATCATGCCATCACCCATTTTACCGCATAGCTCTACTGGCGGTGCCGGAGGATCTACGAGCCCAAATATCCCAATGCGGCGCTGTGCCTGCAAAAAGACCACGAAGAACTCATGGCATTCTTCGATTTCCCCGCCCAGCATTGGCAAAGCATCCGCACCTGCAACCCAATTGAATCGGCCTTCGCCACGATCCGGCATCGCACCAAGCGATCAAAGGGCTGCCTGTCACGCGATGGCCTGCTGTACATGATGTTCAAGCTGGGACAATGCGCCGAGCAAAACTGGAGGAAGCTACCCGGCTTTGACTACCTGAGCAAAGCCATCACAGGCGTCACGTTCAAAAACGGGATCAAAGCCCCAAACCCCGACCAGATCGCCGCATGACCCAAAAACCTCAAACACCAAGTTTGACAATAACTCGCAGTTGCAAGCCACATTTTCATGGTGCGCCCTTGCCTGCCCAACACACGAAAAAGGCCCCGCTTCGATAAGCGGAGCCTTGGCCTGCGCGACTGACCTCCTATGCCGTCCGGCGTTCCGGCCGTTTGCGGACAGCCTCGGGCGCTACCCGTGTCTTGGCCATACCCTGAAGGCTGATCAGCTCGACCGGGTGCGTCAGGAACTCAGATGAAATTTCATGCGGCGCAAGTACCGAGAAATGCAGCTCATTGGCGGACAAAAAGTTCCGTAGGCGCCGACGCAAGTCAGCTGCGGTGACGATGGCAACGGGGCGGGCCCCTTTGGCCTGTGCATCCCAAAGATTGTTGAACTGCGCCAGCAGGTGTTCTTTCACATCGTTTTCGAATGCCAGACCTTCGTTGGCCATGTCACCACCGTTACGGCGGCTATCGACAATCCCGCGGCGCGCCAGGGACTCGACCGTGGGATCAACCATGACGACACCCAGTATTCCATCGGCCCCGGCAATCCTGTGACACAACTGACGCTTCATGGACCCGCGCAGGCATTCGGCCAGAATAACGGCGTTTGGCTGCTCTGCTGTGTGGATCCAGTAGTTGAGCGACGACATCAGCAACGACAATGGACGCAACGGTACACCGTCCTCAACAAGATACCGGAACATCTTGAACAGGGCGGGCTCCGTCATTTCTTCTCTCACCAACCCGGTGATTTCCGGCTCTTCAGAAACCGCCGATGCCATCAGCTCGGTGAATATGCCATGCGAAAACAACGTACCCAGATTTTGCTCGTACAAACGGTAGGTCGCGCAGCCAAGTGCCGTCTCGAGCAATAGCGGCTTGGCGTCCAGTGCACGTAGCTTGCCTTCGTGCGCCTTTGGGAACCAAACGCCACGCAGGCCCGGCCAGTCAATTTTCTTATAGGCTTTGTCGGGGTCCGTCTGGTCAGAGTTATCAACAAGGTCAACATCGGTGACAAAATGGCAATCAAGCCTCGCCGTATCGCGAAACACCGGCACTTCGTCCATTTCAACAACAATGTCAGTGGCGCCTATCTGCTCTGACACCACAAAACCGACCCGTGGAAACCGGACCCCCCGCGCGGCATAAAGCACACCGAAATGCCCGGCGATCGCACGCTCCAAAAGATCGTGGTTCAATACCTTGCCCAAGTCAGCCCCAACGATCAGGCGCATGCGGTCACTGACCGGCAGATCAAGGCCGTTCGCGTCGGCTTCATCGGCAGGTCCTGCGGCACTACGACCTTTACCAGCGTCTTTTGCCTGCGCACTGGCCCGTTCGGCTGCCGCAAGTTCCTTGGCCACAGCATCGCCCAAAATTCGGCGCCGTAACAGTAGCGAGCTGATAAAGAAGATCGCGGCGAATAATGCAAAGGTTGCCGTTGGGAAACCCGGGATAAAGCCGACGGCCAAGACAATGGACGAGGCAACTGCGGGAACACGTGGGTCCGACACCAATTCCCCGAAGATATCATTGCCAAGGTCGGTGGTGTCTTCATTTGCGCCTCGTGTCACCACAATACCGGCACAAAGTGACATCAGAAGCGCTGGGATTTGCGCAACAAGGCCATCACCAATCGTCAACAGCGAGAAGACAGAGGCCGCTTCACCAAAGCTATAACCATGCATGCTCATCCCGACGGCGATCCCGCCGAGCAGGTTGATCGAAATGATGATCAGGCCGGCGATTGCGTCGCCTTTAATGAACTTCATGGCGCCATCCATGGCCCCAAAGAACTGACTGTCCCGGTCCAGACCGGTCCGGCGGGTCGCGGCCTCCTCGGCCGATAGATTACCGTTGCGCATTTCTGCGTCGATGCTCATTTGCTTGCCCGGCAACGCATCAAGTGCAAACCGCGCCGCCACCTCGGCTACACGTTCCGCACCTTTGGTCACCACAAGAAACTGAACGACCGTGATGATCAAAAAGATTACAAGGCCGATCACAACCGACCCACGTACCACGAAGTCACCGAATGTCTCGATAATTTCCCCCGCATCGGCCTCTGACAGGATCAGCCTGGTCGTGGCGATCGACAGCGCAAGCCGAAATGCGGTTCCGATCAGGATAACCGACGGGAAAGTCGAGAAATCTGACGGGCGTTTCAGGTACAGCGCCAAAACCAGCAACAAAACCGAAAGCGATATGTTTAACGCAAGCAAAGTATCGACGATATCTTGCGACAGCGGCACAACCATCAGTGCGAGTGTTGCAACGATAACGGCTACAAGGATCAGGTCCTTACGCATTGGTTCTCTCCGGCTCATGTACTCAATTCGCAGGGCGCAGACATTGCGCCCCGCAAGTTCATCCCCATCCAGCCTAGATTAGCCGGAAATCTGCTTCGCTTTCGTTGCGCCAAGCTTCTGTTTGTAAGTGTCTTTTTCATACTGAAGCGCTTCTTTGCGTACTTCGCGCATAAATGCGTTCGCATCTGCGCCACCAACATCAAGTGCGTCGCCTGACACCCCAGAAAAGGGGTCATTCGGGTCCGGCGGATTCAGGCCGGCAGTACCCCCAGGAACAGTCTTGAACGTCACCACAGCATCATTAAAGTCGCCGTCAGTGCCATCTTCAAACGCGAATGTAACGTTGCCATCGCGATTTTGTGTCATCCGCGAGTCTGGCGAACTTTTGTCAATATACATGCCCAGGTCTGCGCGAAACAGCCGGACTTCCAATCCGTCAACATTACCGACCTTGATTTCAGTATTTGCTTCGCCACGATTGTTCGCGACGGTTACCCATTTGCCGTCAATTTTGACTTGTACATAAAGCGGCGCGCCTGCGTTAAAACTGCTCGCGACACTTTTTTGTGCGCCGACCATTGGGCTTTTAGGGGCGCTTTTAGGGGCGCTTTTTGCCGCTCTTCCTCTTAACCTTGGGAAATGCGAAGCCAACTGGCGACGCATGCCCCCCCTGCCAATTCCACCGATACTCATAGATTGTCCCGTTTGATCCGTCGTTGAATAAATCCCAACACATCAAAGCCCAAACAAATATTTTACATTGAGGTGTGAGTTTGACAATCAGTGCGTGGGAATGAGGTTTGGGGTATTTGTAGGGCGCTCAGATCGCGCCCCACAACGTCATCCCCATCCAGCCTAGATTAGCCGGAAATCTGCTTCGCTTTCGTTGAGCCAAGCTTCTGCTTGTAAGTCTGTTTTTCATACTTCAAAGCCTCTGCCCGAACTTCAGCCATAAAGGTATTTGCGTTCGCTGCACCAACTGCCATTTTACTTCTCCAAAGTTGTGACCCACCGTTGGGTCTGTTTTGTTTTGCTGCTTAAATTTGCAGCTCCTTACACGACCGATATTATACCGCCCGTATCCTGTTCGAACCTATCTTCCGGCTCGTAATTCCATTTCCGTGGCTGTTTGCAGGGTCGCAATCAAAAGATGACCCACCTCATCCATCCACTTCGGTTCCCGTCTCGTCGCCCGCATCGACCACTGCACGCTCGCGCGCCATGCGCGCCGTGATGTCACCGACCCGCATCGGTTCCAGTGAAACCGCAGATCCGCGCCGGACGATGATCCTGTTGTCCTGGACCACCTCAGGGGCCACCATCAGGCTTTCGATCACAGCCTCCGACAGACCCAGCAGTTTTGGCGGGCCGGTCAACGCCAGCGCAGTTCCCTGCGCCGTCTCCGACACCATAAAGCGGTCCGATAACAGCCCTGCGGCGCCCAGTGCGTCCTGCGCCGCAGCGGCAGATATTTCACCCAACCGCACCAACCGCATCAGCGATTCAGAGGCGTCACTGACATAAATAACGTCGTTGAATGCAAACCATTCCATGTCATAGCGGGCCGCGAGGTTCTGCAAGATCGCCAGCGGCTCGCCTTCCAGCCAGGTCACTTCGATTTCGCCCTTTACGCCACCGGACACGACAATCTGAATGCCCGCGTCTCGTCCCAGCTGCACCAGAAACTGGGTCAAAGGCTGACGGACCACCATATAGGAAAGAGCCGCATCGACACCCTGCCCTGCCTCGTACTCACCCAAAGTCGCGGCATCCAATGTTTCAGCACCCAGTGGATACGCAGCGGCAATAGTGAGCGCCCAACCACCTGCTATCCCGTACATCGCCTTGCTGTTCATATCAGATCTCCCAAACCCAGAGTGTGTCCGTCGTCTTGCATTCAGACTAGCAAGAGATTTTGGGGTGTGTGATTGCGCAGGACCTGCAAATGCCTGCGGAGCTGTACCGATACGACCTGCGCACCACTACGTAGTTTCTCCGTCACTACGCAGGTCTCTCAGCAAGCTGCGAAATAGCTACGTTGTCGCGCTATTGTTAATGTACCTACACACGCCCAGGCCGCGTCTGCGGTTTGCGTACACACTATAACTCAAGGAGATCGAAAATGAGCAGCATAGACCCAACAACGGCCCCGTCCACAACGCCACCGGCAACAGGGTCCACAACGCCACCGGCAACAGGAACGATGGAAGATATGATGGAAGCTCTGATCTATCAGACTGTCATCAAATTCCACATGGAAAAGATGAGAGAAGAAAAAGAAGAAGAGGGCGAGTAAGAACTGACTAACCTGAAATCGAAGGAATTGTGAAATATGGCCCAGATAACAATAGACGCGATTGGTGAAGTTGGCGGAGCAACGCCATCAATTGACATGACCAAAGCGATGGACCCGTTTGACTATTCTACACAGCAGTCAGCCTTATCAATGCGCTCACTCGAAGGCGCCCTCTCGCATGCTTTGGGGGCGCCCGGCGGCGCCTCCGCTGACGGTTCGGCCGGTGTAGAAATGCCAAATACGGAAACAGGGGCGGTCTCGAAACAAAAAGACATGATCGTATCCAATTCGAGCGCGTCGGGGACTGGCGCATCGACCGAAGACAACGGGGTGTCGAGCCTCGACAAAACTGCGGCAAAAATCAATGAAGTATATCGCGAAATGACAACCTGGAGCGTTGCCTGGGGAATTGCGCAGCGCGTCCAAAAAGATGTCAATCAACTATTGCACGGCCAATAATTCCCAGGGGGCTCTAATCAATGCATGCCAAACTTGATACATACCTGAGCTACGGTCGCACGCGGCTTGCCAAAAGGATGCGCTGGAGCAAACAGGAAGCCATGACAGTCCAGGTGGAAATTCTGGGTGGATTACACAAAGGATCCGAAGTCGTCCTGCAAAAGAATACAATTTCGATCGGCAATCAAGAAACCGACGACATTATGTTGCTCGATCCCAAAGCGGCGGTGGGCCAGGTCACGATCATTGCCGAAAGCACGTTGTTTGGCCCGATGATCCGGGTCACGACAGCGCGTGAAGACGTCAGTATCAACGACGATGCAATTACGCCCGATAGCGACCGGCAAACATTCCGCGCACCGTGTCACCTGATGATTGGTGAAATTCCCATGTCGCTGAATGCGGAAACGACTGCCGAACGAAAAGGCCTCCGGCCCGCTGAAATGGGGGCAATTCTTGCTCTTTCGTGGGTCGGCATCCTGGGCATAGGATTTGCGTTGAACTGGGGTCAACCAGCCGAGACCAATTTTGAGTTTGCAAGAGTGCCTCAAGTCGAACCCGTGGTGCCTGTCGCAGCGCCCGCGCCAATCAGTGTCACTACCATGCTGCAAGAAGCGGGCCTGACGCCGTACCTATCCGTCGTCGAAAAGTCCGAAGATGCGATTGCGGTGGTCGGCATGCTTCCCGTTGATATGAAACAGAATTGGCTGTCAGTCCGGCGGCAAATTGATGTCTCGAACGACCAGCGCGTCGTATTCTCAGAGTTCCAAGAAGTGCCAAGCATGCCAACGATCCCCGCTATTGCACTCGTTCGGCTTGGTGACACGCCCAGCGTCATTTTCGCAGATGAACGCGTGGCGCAGATCGGCGATTCCCTCGCTGACGATTGGATCCTGAAAGACATAACGCGGGCCGGCCTCATACTTAACCGTCACGGACGCGACCTGACAATTGCATACCGATAGTGCCTAAGCAAAGGAACACGAAATGACATCAACTGAAATTTCAAATGGCCGTAGTGGTATTCTGAACGATCATCTCGACCGGATTGAAGAGCTGGATCTCGAGCCGGTTATTCCAACCGACCGTGGCCTTGGCAGACAAATCACACAGCCCGTTCAAATTGTCCGGCGTCCACCCAGCATGTCGCTGTCGAAATCTATCGAGACACAGCAGTCCGTTTTTGAACCCGTCATCGCGGATCATATAAAACGGTTCACGATGGGCAATACGTCTGAATTCGTTTTCCAGATTGCTGAAATGACCATCCGCCGGCTGCCTGATCTTCAGGAGCAGACTTTGCCAGAAAATGTCGAAAAAGGCTTTGACTGCGTCAATGATTCATTGCGGATGTGCGAACATCTGCATGTCGAAAAATCAGGAGCGGGTAGCCAGTGATGATACAACTCGCAAAAAAACCCGACACCAAAGTAAATGTCGATCAAGAGGATGTGGCATTGTTACAGTCACTTGCCGCGATCCACTTTACATTTGGTCGTATCGAACGCGCGATCAATCTGCTTTATCTGGCTCTGTGGATACTGCCGCGCGACCCCGAAACGATGCGCCTGATGGCGATTTTTTGCTACCGTGATGGGCGTTTCAAATATGCCGCCAGCTTTGTGCGTGCCTATGAATTGACAGGTGCGCCACTGCCACATGACATGACCATTATCAAACAGCGCTGTATCTGATCACGGTACGCGCCCTTTATGGCGCGCACCACTTGGGCCAAGATAGTTTCGGATCAAGCGATCGGCGTGCCCAAACCCGATATCGTCAATCAAGAGCCGCAGTTGATAGTCGGAAAAGAACAGACCGTTCAACATGGAAACAGCGGAAATTTCGCTGACAAGCATATCTGCCGTTTCCGCGATAGCGTGATCCACGCTCAGATCTTCGACCAAATACAATAGCGACTTGCCGTCGGCGCCCTGAAAAAGTCTGGCATCAACCCCGTGAACGCCTAATGGTGCCGTCCGACGATTTAGCGCCATGCGACTTTCCACGCGCACGCCAATAGCGAGCGTGCCTTCTTGCACAAGTGCCATGATCGTCTTTGATATGCTCGCGCTGGTTATCGGCTCCGGGTCATTGTCCTGGGGCTGGTTCAGTGCAAATCCGACATACGTCCGGCCCTGCTCCGTGCGCAGAAGGCCCAACATGTCATTTATGATGCGTTGGCAAAGATGTCCAATCTCTCGGCCATGGGTGACATTACGGTCGATTTGATGTCTCCTGCTATCGTCGCGGCTACCGTGGACCGCATTGCGCCAGGCGCATATCGACCGCGTGAAAAAAGATTGTATCTCGAATATGCCTCGGCACCAATGTCCACGCTACGCGCAACGGCTGCACCGGACAATCATTTCAACCAATCAAAGGCCGTATGGCGGCCGTTGCAGCCCGGATGTCGCGAACCGTGCGTTCCATGCGCCGCTCCTCCTTATCTGCCCGTTCCAAGTCCTGCCAGAAAGCATCATAGATGAAATGTTCCACAGACTGGACGACCAGCCTGTCGAGAAAGGCGGAAATACCAGTCGCGCTCGTATCCACGCCATTTCGTGTCGCGATATCGGCTATGATCTGCGAAAATGCCTCGCTAAGTGCGGCCCTGACGGCGTCTAGGGCCAGACCTTCGCGAATGACGACCGTTGGACCTGCACCGTCCTCGTAAACGACGACGACGTCTTCACCAGCGGGAATAATGGTCTCGGTCGTATCAACCGTGACCTCGACACCATCGACGACGACGTCCTGGGCAATTTCATCCGAAGTATTTTCGATTCTTTCGGCTTCGTCTTCAGTCCGCGTTTCCTCGGTCTTGCCGTCAATCGCGTCTTCAAGCTCTTCACGCCCCTCATCTGTCTCAATCGCCGCTGTTATATCCTCGATAACCTGTTCGGCGACTTCCTCGGTTTCTTCCTTCGAAAGCGGTTCATCCTTGGCGCTCGCGTTGGTCTTGGCCGTTTCACTCGCATTCAGCGACACGCGTGAAGTCCCGCCGCCCACATTTGACGTCAGCTCTGCCTCGGCGCTGTCAGTCCGACCCCAGTTATCAGCATTTGAACCGCCAATTTCCATCATTCTCTCCTTGGCATAGTGCCGCTATCGCGTTTCTAAACAATGATCTTTTGGTTCATCTTCTGAACGTGAACCAATATACATACAGGGACGCATCGCTATATTATTGGGTCCACGGCTGATCGCCCATGTCCGGAAAATAAAGCTGATCGACGAAATTGCTTGTCACATCATCGGCAAGCGAATTCAGGAACCGATCCAATGTGTCGAAATCCAATTCCAAACCATGGTTCGCGGCGACATTTTCAATGATTGTCGAAAAAACCTGGGTGAGATCAATTGCAGTCTCGGCTTCACCAAGGCCTTCTGGCAGAAAGACATGCACCTCGCCGGGATCATCCTTGGCGATGGCAAACGCATAGCCGTCCCCTTCGGTGACGAAATAATCGTCGTGCAATCTGTCGGGGCGAAAATTCCTGATCGTGTCGAATTGGACATTGCCAAGCAACGCGCCCAGCTCTGCGGCAAAGGCTTCCCTGACCTCCGTGGGCACGCTCTGCGGACTATCCTCGGACCGCGGCTTTAGGATCAGTGAAACAAAGTCATCAGGTGCGCCGTCCAACTGCCGCAGCAACTCAACGGTGAACCGCTTGCCTAGCGCCGTGGTCAGGGTCGATGGGGGCGCAAACGGCACCACGACATCCGATGTCTGAAAACGCGACATCCCACTGGCGCCTGCCATCAGCGCGGTGCGCACCTTGGGCGAAAGTTCCTGCCACAGTTTCTCTGCCTCGACGAATTGGGCAGATGGCGTCACCTGACTGTCCAGCGGATTGGCCTGGTTCTGCGGACTTAGCGTCGCGACCACGTCGAAATTCCGCCCCATCATCGGTGCCGTCGTCGACACACGTCTGGCTGACGGCTTGACATCACAGGGTATCTCGCGGATCAGGTCAAGGCGCATGTGGTTGTCCAGCATGACGCGCGCAGACAAGCCATCAACGTCGAAATTCGTCATTTTTCCATCTCCTCAAGATACACAGCACGACCGCGCGCCCTGCAAACTAACTTTTTGTACCATCGACGCATCAATGATGTCGCTCATTTTCGCAGCAAAAGTAATCCGTACCCACTTAGGGAATAGGCAGCGGGCACTTAGCAAACTACGTATATCGTCTGTCCAATTGGCCGTGGCCCCGTATCGATTCAGCGCGGAAAGCCAAAATAAACCACGTCGCCATCCAAAAGATGGACCGGTCTACGTGCCGCACCTGGATCTGCATTGAAACTGCAACGCCCCGTCCGAATACAACTGACCAGCCGTGCGCCCGCATCACCCGGCAACGTATGGATGCCCAACTGGCGCGCAAATGAAATCACAGCATCTGCCAGCACCTCCTGGGCCAAAAGGATTGAATCCTTAAAGCCCATCTGGCGCATGATCAGGACGTCCACCGGGCGTTCCGGACGCTGCACCGTGACCGCACGCACATCAGGGTCAATCGGGCTGAGCCAGATATCCGATGATGACCGCACATAGCGCATGATCGGCGCCGCAAACTTCAGCGCAGCACCCTCGCCGGCTACGGTGCCCAGCAATGCCTGTGCCAAATCGTGAATTTTATCCTGAAGTTCGTCTGCACGCTGCGCGGTGTATTTGCCATCCATGGCAACCCCAAGCATTTCGCGCCCATTCAACGACTGCACAAAGCGACGCAGATTATCAACTGCGACATCCATGGCCCAGTCCAAATCAGCGCACTGTTCCAATACAGCTTTGTCTGCCGGGGCCACTGTCTTACTCACTATCTTGCGATCTTCTGGACCGCAAAACCGATGCAGCACAACAACGTTATCATCAACCCGCAGGTCGGATTCACGTATTTCCTTCATCTTCTGTCACTCTCTCAGCTCGGTCCCGAGAAGTTTGACTTCCCCAGACGTTGCCCCCGCGACAATATGTACCCCAAAACCCGCCTAGATCAAAGTTGCGTAGGCCACCGAATTTCCTAAGGGTTCATACGTAAAACACTACGTAGTCATCTTGTTTAGATTTGGCCCGATACCGCGACGAACTCATCGACAGACCGCGTCGCTGTCTTTTTGTAGATCGAGTTGCGGTGCGTCTCGACGGTGCGCACACTGATATTCAGCTTCGACGCAATTTCCTTCGTTTTCGCGCCCGACTTACAGGCCTCAAGCACCTCGACTTCGCGCGGTGACAGGCCAAAGATATTTCCCGTCCGCGAAACATTACGGCGCAAGTCGACAAAGCCCTGCATGTACTCGGAAGGGACGCAGGTATATCCCTTGGACACGGTCCGCAGGCAGTTCACGAAATCCGCACCCTTGGCCTGCTTGGGCATGAAACCAACCGCACCCATGCCCAGAATGGCAAAGGCTTCGCTGGTCGTGGCCTCGGATGAAAGAACGATAATTTTCATTTCGGGCATCAAGCTGCGCAGTTTCGCAAATGTGTCGGTACCGGACGGACGCTCCAGCCCAAGGTCCATAAGCAGCACATCAGGGTTCAATGCGCGACACAACTTAATGGTGTTGTACCCATCCGCCGCCTGCCCCACAACCTCTGCATTACATTCACTGGAAATACGCATCGCGATACCTTCGCGTACAATCTCATGGCAATCTGCAATTACGACCCGAATTTTGGTATCTTCCATGTGCTTCTCCCGCCTCAGTATTTGAACGTGTCCTTTCGGACATTTCTGAATGTCACCCTAGGGTCCATTCGTCTGATACTAAGGTAGCTCCGTAATTGCCTAGCTGCCTACGTATAAATCCGCAGATTGGATCAGGTAGGTGCCTGCGATAAACCGCAGAGCAGGATTGCGAAGGGGAAAAAGCGTTAAAGTTAAGTGATATCAAGTGGTTAAATTAACAATAAACGTCTTCGATAAAACTTATAGCCAGACAACAAGGCCTGCACTGGGCAAGATTATGTCTTTTTTTAGAAAAAGCTGCGCGCGAATCGTGCGTGATTCAGCAGGCGCTACTGCCTATTAATGATCGCATCTTTATCGAGACCAAGTTTGACGATCTTCTCGTTCAAGGTGCGCCTGCCGATTCCCAGGGCCTCGGCTACGGCATCCATCTTGCCGTGATGGGTCAAAAGCGCCTTTGTAATCAATTCACCCTCGAACACTGCAACCGCAGAGCGCAACGAGTCGGAAACTTCGAACCCATCTTCGTCAGATCCGATCGCATCCGCCACACTGCCACCACCGCGCCGGGCCGCCAGAATCCGCCGCTCCGCGACGTGCCGCAGTTCACGAACATTCCCGCGCCAGTCATGCGCAAGCAACGCCGCAAGGTCATCTGACGTCAGCGTGGGCGCCTTGATGTCGTAGTTGCCCGCATATTCATCCATGAAGACTGTAAACATCATCGGGATATCTGACTTGCGCTGGCGCAGCGACGGCAGCGTGACCGAAACAACATTCAATCTGAAATACAGATCGCGTCGAAACGTCCCATCTTTGATCGCAGGGTCAAGCGCCACATTCGTCGTGCTCAGCACGCGCGTATCCGAAAGCCCCCGCTCCAGCCCGCCGGACAGGTGCATATCCTTGTTTTCCAGCAAACGTAAGAGTTGGGCCTGGACGCGCGGCGTGCACACCGAAACCTCATCCAGAACAAGCGTCCCACCGGTGGCCATTTCAACCAGACCCAGACTGTCGTCGCCATCGCCAAAAAACACTTTGTCGAAATTTTCCGGTGACAACAAGGCACAGTTGACGACGACAAACTTTCCGCTGCTCCGGCTCCCAAGCTCATGAAGCGCGTTCGCGATCATCTCTTTTCCAGTGCCGGTCTCACCGATCAGCAGGACCGGGACGCCAATCGCGCTAAAGTCGATGATGCGGTCACGAAGTTCCATCGCTTCGCGACTGTCGCCCAAAAACACGCGGTCCAGCTTTGACATGCGCGACAGCCGCTCTCGCAGGTCGTCGTTCACGCTGGTCAGGCGATGCTGTGTGGCGGCGTTTTTCAACACCTCCAGCAGTCGCCGCGGTTCGAATGGCTTTTCAAAGAAGCCAAACGCGCCGGTCTGTATTGCGCCCACCGCCATCGGAATATCGCCATGGGCCGTCATCAGCACGACAGGCGGCGCATTTTGCTTCAGCAGACTTTGCAGCAGTTCAATGCCGTCAATTCCGGGCATGCGGACGTCCGTCAGAATAACATCTGGCTGAAACTGCCCGATGACCTCCAGGGCACGTGCGGCACGCGGCAATGTGTGGGTCGTCCAATGGGCGGATTGCAGCAGCGTCTCAAGGGACTCGCGCATTTCAGCGTCATCATCAATCACAAGAATTCGGAACGGTACGTCGCTTTGGTCAACCATGGTAACCCTCCGATACATATAGTGGCAGTGAAACCGCCATGACTGCGCCCCGACCTTCTCGGTTCAACGCCATCAGATACCCGCGGTGTTCTTTGACGATCTCCGCAGTGATAGCCAGACCAAGGCCCATGCCATTGCCCGACGCGCGTGTCGTGTAAAACGGCTCTGTCAGTGTATCGAGCGATATGTCGCCAAACCCCGGCCCCTGATCCATGAAACGGATCAATATGCGGTTCGACTGCGCCTCGACCTGAATTTCAAGCTCTCGGTGGTCCGTCTCGGCCATGACATCAATCGCGTTCCGGATGATGTTGGTAAACACCTGTTCCAGCCGCGTTCGGTCGCCACAGACGCATTTGGGCGACTTGTCCTGCGTCACCCGGACAGTGACATCCGCGTTCACGATATTGGGCCGCAGCAGGTCCAGACTGGCGGTCAGCGACCGGCCAACTTCAATGTTTTCAAGCTTGATCGGCGCAGGTCGCGCAAAGAATTTCAGTTCCTCGAGGATCTTTTGCATCCGCTCTGCAAGGCTTTGCAGTTTCGGCAGGGTGTTGGAATTTTCCAAAGTCCCGCCGCTGATCTCAACGGCGGTCAAATAGCTGCGGATGGCCGTGATCGGCTGGCCCAGTTCATGCGTCACCGATGACGCAAGCTGCCCCAACGCAGCAAGCTTGTTGGCACGTTCCAACTGATGCTGGGCATCCTTCAACTCTTTTTCCGCTGCATTGCGTTCGTTGATCTCGCTCTCCAGCTTGGTGTTCAGCGATTGAAACAACAAAAGATCGCGCTGTTTGCGCTTTAACTGTTCGGTCACCAACCGCGCATTGTTCTGGTTCAGGACGACCCAAATCATCAACACGAAAGCCATGGCAAGCAAGGTATAGGCAATCGCCGTGCCGTGCACGATATCATCCGGCACAAGGTAGTGTATGTCCCAACGCTGCCCATCAATCCGATCATGCACGTAGAAATGCCGTTGGCCAAAGAATTTGACCTCCTCGGAACGCGCATTGACGATCGGCAAGGCTTCGGTCGGTTCACCATGCCACAGGTTGCCATCCGATGGCGCCACCACGGACGCATCTTGAATGCCCGAAATGTTTTGGCCCCGCCAATCAGGGTCTGACGACAACACGACGACCCCGTTTTCATCCGTTACGAAAATCTTCTGGCTTGGATGAGCCCAGCTTTTTTCAAGCGTCCCAAGCGGCAAGGCGATCGCGACAACACCCAGGACTGAACCGTTCAGATCCGTTACTGCGGTCAGGCTGAAATAGCAGGGATCGCCCGTCTCTGCATCAAATTCAAGAAAACTATACGTCGCACCGGCCGCAAACGCAGAGAAATAATTGCGGGCCGTCTCCTCGATCTGGGCGGGTTGCGGTTCGTCACTTCGTGAAGACTTGCCTAAGAACTGCCCCATCTTGTCAAACAGGTAGATGTCGCCGCCATCCACCGGCGCCGAAAGCCGTCTGATATCCTCGCGCAGCGCGACGGCGGATCGCCCCGACTGCAAAATATTCACGATGTTGGCTTGCTTTCCGATATGGAACGAAAGCGACCGCGCCTTTTCGACCTCATTCTGAACCGAGCGTTCATAAAGCGTCAGCCGTTGAACGGCATCGTTCAGGCTCAGTTGCTTCCAGTTGGAATACGTAAACAAGAACACAAGCGGCATGACCAACGCCAGTGCAAGCACCAAGGTTGCTTTGCGCAGCACTGGTTTTTCGTCAATATTAGGGGTCGCCATCAATGCTTGCATCAAAAAAGAAAGCCGCCGTTACCTATCACGCATGGGGAACCCAGCCACTGTGGATCAGCCCCATAATGCAACGAACAATGGATTGTCTTCCATGAAGAAATCCGCAGGCAGCCTTGTGGTGTGTCCATTCAAATACGTCTCCTCGATGCGCAACGCCTACGCAGCAATATCATCGCCGTCTCAACCCGCCAGCGCAATATCGCACAGCTTTACGGGCATGAAAACTGGCTTCATTTTTGAATTACTGGTGCCGATGGAGAGACTCGAACTCTCACGATGTTACCACCGGGGGATTTTGAATCCCCTGCGTCTACCATTCCGCCACATCGGCCAGTGCGCCTGTCCTAAACAGGCGCGCTGGCGGCGTCAATCACATGAAACGCTTTTTCCGCTCAAAGCTGCGCTGCGGCAAACGTGTCACATTGCGCCAGATCGCCGCTGTCATAGCCGCGCCCGAACCAACGTTGACGCTGTGCGCTGCTGCAATGGGTAAAGGTGTGTGGCCGCACAGGCTTTCCGGCGTTGTGTTGCAGGGTGTCATCGCCGATCCGGCGCCACGTCACCGCGCTCCAGACTATCGAATTGGTCTTGCGCCCCGCGCGCCCAAATTTCGGAAAAGCAATCCGCCTGCAGCTCGACCCGGACCGAAATTGCGTTCGAATCGGCCTGCGACATCTGCGGTCGTATCGCGTTGACCTGCCCCAATATCCCCAGCTCGTTCTGGACATGGTGCGCGATCTCATGCGCCAGCACATAAGCGGCGGCAAAGTCGCCCCCTGCCCCCAGACGCTGCTCCAGCGTGGTGAAAAACGCTGTGTCCAGAAATGCCTTACGCTCGGCGGGACAATAAAACGGCCCCGTCGCCGCAAACGCGCCGCCGCAAACGGATTGCGTTTGACCTTTGAACAATACCAGCGTGGGTGGACGATAGGGTTGGTCCAACTTGCGGCCAAATATTTCCGCCCAGACCCCTTCGGTATCTGCCAGCGTCACGAATACAAAACCGGCGGCGCGTTGATCTGCCGTCTGCGATCCTCGATATTTCGGCTGCCGCGCCGTCCTTGCCACTTCATCGCGTCACCCCTCATCGGTTGACACCCATATTATGCGCAAACCTGCCGCAGACAAGCTTGACCCGTCCCCGGACACATGGCCTAAGGCGCGCAACGATCCAAAGGGACAACCCGCATGCTCCGCCGTCTTTATGAATGGACACTTTCACTGGCCAAATCGCCCTACGCGCTTTGGGCGCTCGCGGTTGTGGCATTTATGGAATCGTCGTTCTTCCCGATCCCACCCGACGTGCTGATGATCCCGATGATCATTGCCCGCCCGTCGCGCGCCTTTGTCATCGCCGGTGTCGCGACCGTCGCATCGGTGCTTGGCGGCATCTTGGGCTATTACATCGGCTACGGGCTGTTTGAAACTGTCGGCAAGCCGCTGTTGGACTTCTACGGCAAGCACGGCGCGTTCGACGAATTTCAGGCGACGTTCAATAACTACGGCGCATGGGCGGTCCTTGCGGCAGGCGTCACGCCGTTTCCGTTCAAGGTGATCACCATTGCGTCGGGGGTCACGCAACTGTCATTTCCGGTTTTCGTCGGCTCTGCCATTATCGCACGGGCGCTGCGGTTCTATCTCGTGGCCATCTTGCTATGGAAATTCGGCCCGCCGATCCGTACCTTCATCGAGCGTCGCCTCGGCTTCGTCTTTATTGTTTTTTGCGCACTGCTGATTGGCGGCTTCGCGCTTGTGGGGCTGTTATGACACGTAACCTGATGATTATGCTTGCCGCCGGCGGCTCTGCGGCCCTGCTGGGTGGTGCGTTCCTGTTCCAGCTTCTGGGCTATCCGCCCTGCGCGATGTGCCTTTGGCAGCGTTGGCCCCATGCGGCGGCCATCGTCATTGGCTTGCTGGCACTTGCGATCCCCGGGCGGCTTCTGCCACTTGTCGGCGCACTTGCCGCGGCAACGACATCGGGCATCGGCCTTTTCCATACCGGCGTGGAACGCGATTGGTGGGAAGGCCCCACCAGCTGCACCGGCAACGGCGGTCTTGATGGCCTGTCAGGCAGTGACCTGCTCGCCATCGAAGGCCCCCGCATCATCATGTGCGACCAAGTGTCCTGGGAATTCCTGACCCTGTCCATGGCCAGCTGGAACGCGCTGTTCTCACTCGGGCTCGTGGGGGTTTGGCTTCTGGCGGTATCGCTTAGCGGCGGGTGGATAACAAAAGGCTCGTCTCGGACCGGGTAACCCCTTCGAGCCTGCGAATGGCAAACAGCACCTGATCAAACGCCTCAAGCGTATCTGTGCCGATCTCGGCAATCATATCCCATGTGCCGTTGGTTGAATGCACCGCCAGGACTTCCGGCATCGACGTAAGCCGCTTGACGATCTTTTCGGCCCCGCGACCTGCGATCTCCAGCATCATGAACCCGCGCACCGCGTCGGGGCGCACATCCGACCGGGTCAACACCGTGAACCCCGCGATTTCGCCGCCCGCCACCAGCCGGTCCAGCCGAGCCCGCACGGTGCTGCGGGTCACCCCCAAATCTGCCGCCAGATCAGACAGCGATGCCCGCCCGTTGCGGCGCAATGCCCCGATCAGCCGACCGTCCATTTCGTCCATTACGACCACCCAATCTGCATAATCCTACACCATTTTGCACAATTTGACGGCTTATCCCACCCTCTATTTTGGGCAAGACTGCGCCCATGACACAAAAACACTGTATATTGATCGGCGCACCCGTGGACTGTGGCAAACGCCGCCGCGGTTGCCTGATGGGCCCTGACGCCTACCGCACCGCTGGCATTGCCGAGGCGATCACCGCCCTCGGCCATACCGTTACCGACATCGGCAACCTGACCCCCAAGGATGTCACCGTCGCCGCACCGAAAAACCCGCTGGTGTATCAGCTGGCCGAAAACGTCGGCTGGACCCACACCCTGATGGAGGCCGCGATCGACGCCGCCGCCAAAGGCATGCCGATTTTCATGGGTGGCGATCATGCGCTGGCTGCAGGCACCGTGGCGGGTATGGCAGCCCACGCTCAGGCGCAAGACCGCCCGTTCTTTGCCCTCTGGCTGGATGCGCACAGCGATATCCACACCCCCGACACAACCGACAGCGGCAACCTGCACGGCACACCCGTCGGCTATGTCACCGGGCGCAGCGGCTTTGATGCCTATCCGCCCCTGCCCGTCCGCGTCGATCCCGCCAATATCTGCATGATCGGCCTGCGGTCCGTCGATGCCGCCGAACACGCCATGCTCGATGATGGCGACGTGACGCTCGTGGATATGCGCACCATCGACGAACAAGGTATCAGTGCACCGCTTGGCGCCTTTCTTGACCGGGTCGCAGCGGTGAACGGGATGCTGCATGTGTCGCTCGACGTGGATTTCCTTGATCCGTCCGTTGCGCCCGCCGTCGGCACCACGGTCCCCGGCGGCGCGACCGTGCGCGAAGGCCACCTTGTCATGGAAATGCTCTCCGACAGCGGTTTGGTCAGTTCACTTGATCTGGTCGAGCTTAATCCGTTTCTGGATGACCGGGGCAAAACGGCAAGCCTGATGGTTGACCTCACCGCGTCGCTGCTGGGACGCCGCGTGTTCGACCGACCAACCCGCAGCTTCACGTCATAACCCAGAACGCCCCGCGCGACACCATCGCATACGCCGGGCGGGTCCGCCTGCGGCATGGTGCCCAACGTCGCGCTGACACGCATAACAACAGGACTACACAAAATGACTCTCAAAGCGTCCAAACTGGCCATGGTGCCCTTCGTCAGCGTCGACAACATGATGCGGCTGGTCCACCATATCGGGATCGAAACCTTCATCGCCGACCTCGCCCGTGAAATAGAGGCCGACTTTGTCCGGTGGGAATTGTTCGACAAGACCCCGCGCTTCGGCTCGCATTCCGATGTCGGCGTGATCGAACTGATGCCCACCTCCGATGGCACCTACTACGCCTTCAAATACGTCAACGGCCACCCTAAAAACATGGGCGAAGGCCTGCAAACCGTGACCGCCTTCGGGGTCCTGTCAGACGTCTATTCCGGCTACCCCGTCCTGTTTTCGGAAATGACGATCCTGACCGCACTGCGCACCGCGGCAACGTCGGCAATGGCCACCAAACATCTGGCCGCCCCCGGCGCCACGACCATGGCCATGATCGGCAACGGCGCACAATCGGAATTTCAGTGCCTCGCCCTCAAGGCGGTCTGCGGCATCGACACCGTCCGGCTATATGATATCGACCCGGCCGCGACCGCGAAATGCGTCCGCAACCTGACCGGGCTTGGCCTGGACATCATCACCTGCACCACCCCGGAGGACGCGATCGAGGGTGCGCAGGTCATCACCGTGGCCACCGCCGACAAGGATATGCAAACGATCCTGACCGATAACATGGTCGGCGCAGGCGTGCATATCAACGCCATCGGCGGCGACTGTCCGGGCAAAACGGAACTGCACCGCGACATCGTGGCACGGTCATCGGTTTTCGTCGAATATCCGCCGCAAACCCGGATCGAGGGCGAAATTCAGCAAATGGCCCCCGACCACCCCGTAACCGAGCTTTGGCAGGTGATCACCGGGGCGGCCAAGGGGCGGCAATCTGCCAGCGAGGTCACTCTTTTCGATGGTGTCGGCTTCGCAATCGAAGACTTTAGCGCATTGCGCTACGTCCACGCCCAGATCACGGATACCCCCTATTACGTCGACCTTGATCTGGTCGCCGACCCCGATGACCCGCGTGATTTGTTCGGGATGATCAAACGCGCAGGCTGATGCCCGCAAAGGGGGGGGGCGCAGCCCCCTCAATTGCGACTTGCGGGTGAATGCCCCGATATGGGCGGTCAACAATGCGCCCGATCCGCTGCCCGCCCTCACGATCCGGGACCGGTATCAAAGCCGCCGGGCAGACAGCGATCTGGCCAGATGACTGTATCCCGCCTATATGCCCCCATAGCGAAATGCGGGCAGTGCGATAAAATTTGCAATAAAAACAGTGTATTACCAAAGCTGTACCGTGGCTGCCGGCCGCAAAGGGCATCGCCCATTGCACCCCACATCAAGTGTCTGATAGTATTCCTGCAACGAAATATAGCAGTGCCAATAACAACAGGCGGTCCACGTGAACGATACCCCAGAAACCCCTGAAAACGATGACGAAACTCCGCGCGCGCGCTCTGCGTATGACGGCCCGTCCGTCACCATCGAACACGAGCTAAAGACCAGCTACCTTGACTACGCGATGAGCGTGATCGTGTCCCGCGCGATCCCCGATCTGCGTGATGGCCTCAAACCGGTGCACCGTCGCATCATCTATTCGATGTACGAAAAAGGCATTACCGCCGACAAATCATATCGCAAGTCTGCGAAATCCGTCGGCGACGTGATGGGGTCGTACCACCCCCATGGCGACAGCGCGATTTATGACGCGCTTGTCCGCATGGCGCAGGATTTTTCCATGTCGCTGCCGCTGATTGACGGTCAGGGCAACTTTGGCTCGATGGATGGCGATGGCGCCGCCGCGATGCGTTACACGGAATCGCGTTTGGACAAAGTCACGAAATACATGACGGAAGACCTGCTCAAGGATACCGTCGATTTCATGGACAACTACGATGGCAAGGAACGCGAGCCATCGGTCCTGCCCGCGCGTTTCCCCAACATGCTGGTCAATGGTGCGGGCGGTATCGCTGTCGGTATGGCAACCAACATCCCGCCGCATAATTTGGGCGAAGTAATCGATGGCACGCTGGCGCTGATCGACAACCCGGACATGTCCACCGAAGAGCTGATTGAAATCATTCCCGCGCCCGACTTTCCAACCGGCGGCATCATCCTTGGCCGATCCGGTGCGCGCAAAGCCTATCTCGAAGGGCGCGGTTCGGTTATCGTGCGCGCCAAGACCCACACCGAAGAAATACGCAAAGACCGCTATGCCATCGTCATTGATGAGATCCCTTATCAGGTGAACAAAGCGTCGATGATCGACAAGATCGCCGAAGCGGCCCGCGACAAGCGGATCGAAGGCATCGCGCATGTGCAGGATGAATCCGACCGTAACGGTGTGCGCGTCGTCGTCGAACTCAAACGCGACGCCACAGCCGAGGTCGTGCTGAACCAGCTGTTCCGCTTTACCCCGATGCAAACCTATTTCGGCTGCAACATGCTGGCGCTGAACGGCGGCAGGCCCGAACAATTGACGCTGCGCGCCTTCCTAGTGGCCTTCGTGGATTTCCGCGAAGAGGTCGTCGCCCGCCGCACCGCGTTCGAGCTGCGCAAAGCCCGCGAACGTGCGCATATCCTGTGTGGTCTGGCCGTCGCCGTGACCAATATCGACGAAATCGTCGCCACGATCCGGTCCTCTGCCGATGCCGCCGCGGCGCGCGAAAGGCTGATGACCCGCAAGTGGCCCGCGGCAAGTATCCTCGAATACATCGCGCTGATCGACGATCCGACCCATACCGCCAACGATGACGGCACCTACAACCTGTCCGAAACACAGGCCCGCGCCATCCTTGAACTGCGCCTGCAACGCCTGACCCAGATCGGCGTCAAAGAAGTCACCGACGAGCTGCAGGAACTGGCTGGCAAGATCCGCGAATATCTCGAAATTCTTGGCTCGCGCGACCGCATCATGCAAATCATCCGTGATGAGCTGCACGAGGTGCGCAACCTGTTTGCCGTGCCACGCCGCACCGAAATCGTCGATTGGGCCGGCGATATGGACGACGAAGACCTGATTGAACGCGAAGAGATGGTCGTTACCGTCACCTCTGGCGGCTACATCAAACGCACCGCCCTTGCCGATTTCCGCGCACAGCGGCGCGGCGGCAAAGGCCTGTCCTCCATGGCCACCAAGGAAGAAGACGTGGTGACCACGCTTTTCGTCGCCAATACGCATACCCAACTGCTGTTCTTTACGACCGATGGCATGGTCTACAAACTCAAGACATGGCGCCTGCCGCAGGGCAGCCGCACCGCCAAAGGCAAGGCGATCGTGAACATCCTGCCGATCCCGCCGGGCGTGTCCATTGCTGCGATCATGCCCGTGGACCGGCCCGAAGATGAATGGGACGACCTGCAGGTCGTCTTTGCGACTTCTGCTGGAACTGTGCGCCGTAACAAGCTGTCAGACTTCACAAATGTCATGCGCAACGGCAAGATCGCGATGAAGTTCGAAGACGAACACGCCGACACCACGCTGATCAACGCCCGCATCGCCTCCAATGATGACGACGTGATGCTGTTTACCGACAGCGGGCGCGCAATCCGGTTCAGGGCAACGGACGTGCGGATATTTAACTCGCGCAGCTCTGTGGGTGTGCGCGGTATCCGACTGCAAGGTGACGACAAGGTCGTGTCAATGTCGATCATCCGCCACTTCGAAGCTGAATCCGATGAACGTGCCGCCTATCTCAAGATGCGGCGCGCCATGGCCGGCCTGACGGACGAGGCCGAGAACGAAGACGACGAAGGCGTGGTCGCCGGTGCGATCACCACAGAACGCTACGCCGAAATGTCGGCTGCCGAAAACCTGATCCTGACAATCACGGCCAAAGGGTCCGGCAAACTGTCCTCCAGCCACGATTACCCCCTGCGCGGACGTGGCGGCATGGGCGTGGCCGCGATGGACAAGGCCATGCGCGGCGGCCCATTGGTCACCTCGTTCCCGGTCGAAATGTCCGATCAGATCATGCTGGTGACTTCGACCGGGCAATCCATCCGGGTGCCCATCGAGGGGATATCATTCCGGTCGCGCGGTGCCGGCGGGGTCAAGGTATTCGACACCGGCAAAGGCGAAACCGTCGTCAGCGTCGCATGGATCGCCGATCAGGGCGACGAAGAAGAGACTGCGGAATAGTCACACCAAACCCCAGCGCCCTGGGTCAGCCCCCCCAGGACGCTTTGCATTTTTCAGCCTCAAGGATGAGAGGGGGCCGCAAGGTCACTGACACTGCGGTCACGAAACAACCGACCACAAATAAACGGTCGGTTGGGTCACAAGCCACAGACGTCGTATCGGCCGGAAACAGCGTGGTATTGCACGCTGACACCCGCCAAACTGCATCAATTTCGCACCACATGAACGTAGCCAGGGGTGACCATGCTTGTTTTTTTCAGCGCGATGCTGCATGTGCACAAAATAGAATTTAATTAGGGGTTTACTATGTTACGCACACTTACAACCACAGCAATCATTGCGCTGATCGCCGGTTCGGCCACAGCCGATGGCGTAAATTATGGCCGTTTCAGCTATGATTTCACAAATTTCGATGATGGCTTCAACGAAGCCGACATCTCAATCGTACAAGGTGCCATCGAATATGGCTTCGGTCAGGTCCTGATTACAGCAGATATCGTCAGCACGACCGTGGAAGATGGCGGCTCGTTTGACTTCCAGCAGTATTCACTTGGCGGCGGCTACCTGATCACACCGGAAATTCTCGTCGGTGCCGGTGTCATTGGCATCAAAAGCGAATTATCCGACCAGAACGGCTATGAGATCTTCGGTCAGTATCAGACGGATCAGTTCGGCGTTGCGCTGAATGTCGCGAAACCTGACAGCGACGCCGACTATACCTACAGCACCCTTTATGGTGAAGTTGCGGTGACACCTGCGGTCAACCTTGGCTTGGCATTGTCACAGTATTCTGACGAAAGCTGGACATATTATGTCGCCAGCGCCGAATACAACGAAGGCCCAATCGCAGCACGCGCCTACTATCAAGGCTACTCCGACGAAGACACTGCCATCCTTGGCCTGCGTGGCAGCTACGAGTTGAACGCGCCGTTCCGCATCTTGGCGTCTTATGAAACAATCGTAGGCGACGACTTGGTGGATATATCCGTCTACACAGTCGGCGGCGGCTACCGTATCACCGATGGTGTCTGGTTTGATGCAAACATCGGTCAGATCACCGGCGATTCTGTGATGACAGACATTGATCGCGTGCAGGCGACGATCACCTTTGAAACAGGTAAGCGGACGCGTATCGACAACAGCTTCAACCAAGATGCTCTTGACGATCGGCTGGCTGGCTTGGGCTCGTTCATATTCTAAGCCACTTGCGCCTCGAAAACGAAAGCCCTGCCAATTGGCGGGGCTTTTTTCGTTTTCGGGTGTCGCGACACATGATTGCGCCACTCTCGGTCACACGGGCCACCTCGGGGCTTTTCAATTCTGTGCACCTGCCCTAAATATCCGGCATGGAAAACACACTCAATATCATTGGCGGCGGCATGGCCGGGTCAGAAGCCGCATGGCAAGCCGCGAACGCGGGCATCACGGTCGTGATCCACGAAATGCGCCCCAAGGTCGGCACCTTTGCCCACCGCACCGGCCATCTGGGCGAAATGGTCTGCTCAAATTCATTCCGCTCGGACGACCACGAACAAAACGCCGTGGGCCTGCTGCACTGGGAAATGCGTCAGGCTGGCGGGTTGATCATGGCAATGGCGGAAAAACACCGCCTGCCAGCGGGCGGCGCATTGGCCGTTGACCGAGATCCCTTCGCGCAAAGCGTGACCGAAGCACTGACGGCGCACCCAAATATCTCGGTATCATACGAAGAGATAACGGCGCTGCCCGACACCGGCCACTGGATCATCGCCACCGGCCCGCTGACCTCCGGCGCCTTGGCCACGGCCATCCAAACCGAAACCGGCGCAGAGGCGCTGGCCTTTTTCGACGCCATCGCCCCTATCGTCTATCACGACAGCATCGACATGGACGTCGCGTGGATGCAGTCGCGCTATGACAAGGGCGAAACCGAAGCCGAACAAACCGCCTATCTCAACTGCCCGATGAACAAATTGCAGTACGAGGCGTTCATCGACGCGCTGCTCAGCGCCGACAAGACCGAATTCAAGGAAGGCGAAACCGCAGGCTATTTTGATGGCTGCCTGCCGATCGAAGTCATGGCGGAACGTGGCCGCGAAACCCTGCGCTTTGGCCCGATGAAGCCCGTGGGGCTGACAAACACCCATGACCCCCAAAACAAAGCCTACGCCGTGGTGCAACTGCGCCGCGACAATGCATTGGGAACGCTTTTCAACATCGTCGGCTTTCAGACCAAGATGAAGTACGGCGCTCAGAAAGCTGTTTTTAATACGATTCCGGGCCTTGAAAATGCCGAGTTTGCCCGTCTCGGCGGCATTCATCGCAACACCTTCATCAATTCGCCGACCCTGCTTGACGACCAGATGCGCCTGCGCAGCCAGCCGCATATCCGGTTTGCCGGGCAAATAACAGGTGTCGAAGGGTACGTGGAAAGTGCGGCCATGGGCCTGCTTGCGGGCCGTATGGCGGTGGCCGAATTGACCGGGCAAACTTTGGCTGCGGTGCCCAACACCACCGCCATGGGCGCGCTTGTGACCCATATCACCGGCGGCGCCGAGGCTAAGACGTTCCAACCCATGAACGTCAATTTCGGGCTGTTCCCCCCGCTGGACGGCGTTAAATCCGGGCGGCGCGGTCGCAAGGACCGCTACAAAGCCTATACCGACCGGGCCAAAATAGACTGGCAGGCATGGCTGGCCCCACAGGCGCTCGCTGCCGAATGATCACCCGCTTCGCGCCCTCACCGACAGGGCCGCTGCATCTGGGGCACGCCTATTCGGCGCTGGTTGCGCATGATATGGCCATGGCCGTCGGCGGCACATTTGTGCTGCGGATCGAAGATATCGACCAAAGTCGCGTCCGCCCCGCATGGGAGGCGCAGATTTACGATGATCTGCGCTGGCTGGGGCTGACATGGCCGGCACCCGTCATGCGCCAGTCCGACCGCCTGCCCGCCTATGCCAAGGCGCTCGATATCCTGTGGTCCCGTGGTCTGCTCTATCCATGCACATGCACCCGCAAGGACGTGCTGACAGCCGCAAACGCACCACAAGAAGGCGCGCCCATCGGCCCGGATGGGGTGATATACCCCCGCACTTGCCGCTCCCGGCCGCTTGGCGGGCCATTACCTGCGCAGGATACGATCCGGATCGACCTTGAACGGGTCGCGGACCTGAACCTTGATCTCAGCTACCCCGAAACCGGGCACAGGCCCGGCGTCCACCACACGACCGTTGCCCAAATGCAAACCGACGTGGGTGATTTCGTGATTTCGCGCAAGGGTATGTTCACCTCTTACCACCTGTCCGTGGTGATCGACGACGCCGCGCAACACATCACCCATGTCGTCAGAGGCGCCGACATTCAGGACGCAACGCAAGTCCACGTGCTGCTTCAAAAACTGCTTGGCCTGCCGACACCCACCTATCACCATCACCGGCTGATCCGCGATGACCACGGCAAACGTCTGGCGAAACGCGACGACGCGCGGGCCATTGCGACATACCGCGCCGAAGGTGCGACCCCCAACGATATCAGGCGGTTGGTGGGGCTTCCTGTGCCATAGGTTCTTCGATCTCGATCTCTTCGCCATTGCTGACGCCGGTATAAAAACAGGTCCGCCGCCCGGTGTGACAGGCCGGCCCCGTCTGATTAACCACAACCAGCAGACAGTCGCGGTCACAATCGACCCGGAAATCCACCAATGTCTGGGTGTTCCCGCTGGTCGCGCCCTTGACCCAGAATTCCTGCCGGGACCGCGACCAATACGTGACCTGCCCGGTTTCCAACGTCTTTGCCACGGCTGCCGCATTCATCCATGCCATCATCAGCACCTGACCAGATGCAGCATCCTGCGCAATCGCGGGGATCAGGCCTGCGTCATTAAACGTCAGGGTACCGGGATCAAATGACATGTCAAAAACCTTTGCAACGGGACGGGTCCGCACTATCTAAGACGCACGAATGAAAAGGGCAAACGGCATGTCAGCAGAAACCGATATGATCAAACTCTACTCCGGTCGGATTTTGGCGCTCGCCGCAGATATGCCCCGGACACAGCGGCTGGACAGCCCGACCGCCACTGCGAAAAAACGCTCTCCGCTGTGCGGATCGACCGTCACCGTGGACATCACCGTCGAAAACGGCGTGATCAGCGACTACGGACAAGACGTCAAAGCCTGCGCTTTGGGCCAAGCCGCTGCGGCGGTGGTGGGTGCGGGCGTCGTCGGGCTCACACCCGCGCAGGTCCAAAAAGGCCGCGATGAACTGTTCGCGATGCTGAAAAACGACGGTCCGGTCCCTGCGGCGCCGTTTGGCGACCTCGAAGTCCTGCAGCCTGCCAAGGATTATAAAAACCGGCACGCCTCGATCTTACTGGCATTCGACGCCACATTGGATGCACTTGAAGCAAGCAAGGCAAGCGCCTGATCCAAAATAAAAAACCGCCGCACATCCGGGACAGGATGGCGGCGGCAGGATTGCGATGCGGCCCGATCCACAATGTTCATAAGGGGGCAGGCAGCCCCCGCTTCGAACGGGACAGGCAGGTCATCAATCATTGCATTCTTGGGACAGGGCAATGTGATGGACCGAGCCGCAATCGCGAGGCACGTCAGATCATCGCGGGCAGCGACAATCCAACAAACAGCATGACCATCAAAGCAACAACACCCAGTGCATCAGCCAAAATCGTGTCGCGGGACCGGGCGATAACGGATTTGATCTCTTGTGTCATGTCGTGTTGCTCCTTTGTTCTGTTGCTCCTTTGTTCTCATATCATTAACCTCGTGTAAAGAACTTTTTAGGAACATTTGCGAACATTTCGGAACACAGGCCCTAACCCACTGATATCAAACGGATCGCTTTGTCCTGTTCCATCAGCCACAGCAGCGTCCGGGTCGCCTGCCCTCGTGTCGTGTCCAATTTCGGGTCGTCGTGCAGCAGCTTGCGCGCATCCGTCTGGGCCAACGCCATCAACGCGGCCTGACGTTCCAAATCGGCGATGCGAAAACGCGGGACGCCTGATTGCGCGGTGCCGATCACATCACCGGCCCCCCGCATGGCAAGATCTTCTTCGGAAATCCGAAACCCATCTTCGGTCTCGCGCAATATCTCTAACCGACGGCGCGCGCTTTCGGTCAGGGGCGCCTGATACAGCAGCAAACACGTCGACGCGGTAGACCCGCGCCCGACCCGTCCCCGCAACTGGTGCAACTGCGCCAGCCCAAAACTCTCGGCGCGCTCAATCATCATGATCGACGCATTGGGCACATTCACCCCCACCTCGATCACTGTCGTGGCCACCAATACTTTGGTGTCCCCGGCCACGAACCGGGCCATCGCCGCATCTTTTTCGGCGGGTGGCATCTGGCCATGCACCAGACCGACAACACCTTCCCCCAACGCGGCACGCAGCCGCTTGAACCGCTCTTCTGCGGCCGTCATATCAATGAATTCGCTTTCCTCGACCAACGGGCAGACCCAATAGGCCTGCCGGCCCTCGGCCACGGCATGGCGCAGCTTTTCCACCACCTCATCCATCCGCGATGTCGAAACCAACGCGGTCTGCACCGGCGTGCGCCCGGGTGGTTTTTCGTCCAAGACCGACACATCCATATCGCCATATTGCGCCAGCGCCAGTGATCGCGGAATTGGTGTGGCCGTCATCACCAAGACATCCGTTGCCTGCCCCTTGGCCCCCAGTTCCATCCGCTGGGCGACGCCAAAACGGTGTTGCTCATCAATGATGGCAAGTCGCAAATCATTGAAAACGATGTCTTTTTGGAATACAGCGTGGGTACCGACCAGAATGTCGATGTCGCCGGCCGCCAATGCCGCCAACTTGGCCGCACGGTCAGCGCCCTTGTCGCGCCCCGTCAGCAATTCCAGCACAACGCCCGCGCTGGCAGCCAACGGCTGCAAGCCCTCCAGATGTTGCCGGGCCAAGATTTCGGTCGGGGCCATCATCACGCCCTGCCCGCCGGCCTCTACGACACACAGCAGCGCCATCAGCGCCACAAGCGTCTTGCCCGACCCCACATCACCCTGCAACAAACGGTTCATTCGCAATCGCGATGCCAAATCTGCGGCAATCTCGGCAATCGCGCGCGTCTGCGCCTGTGTCGGTTTGTAAGGTAACGCCGCCAATACCCTGGCCTGCAACAGCCCCGTCCCGCGCGACGAAATCCCCTTGCCGCGCCGCAACGTTGCCCGTGCCAAGGCCAGGGTAATCTGATGCGCGAACAGCTCGTCATAGGCCAGCCGCGCCCGCGCCAGATCATGAGGCGACAAATCGCTCGACGATGCCGGGCAATGCGCCCGCGCCAACGCGCCCTGCCAATCCGGCCAGCCTTCGCGCTTGCACAACGCCGCATCAATCCATTCCGGCAACGGCGGCGCCATTTGCAGCGCCGACCGCGTCGCCTTCCACATCAATTTCTGACTGATCCCGGCGTGCAGCGGATAGACCGGCTCATAGGTTGGAATTTCCTCTGCCTCGGCCAGCGGCAGCACATGATCGGGGTGGACCATCTGCGCAACACTGTCAAAAATCTCGACCTTGCCGGACACAACACGTTTTTGCCCCGTTGGCAGCAGCTTTTGCAGATAATCGCCGCGTGCATGGAAAAACACCAATTGAAACGATGTCTCCGCATCCTCGACATGCACCCGATACGGGCGCCCCCGGGTCTTGGGCGGATAATGCTCGCCCACCGTCACCTCGACCGTCACCGTCGCCGGGGCAATCACCTCGCGGATACTGGCGCGCCTGCGCCGATCCACGCCCGACTGCGGCAGCGTCATCAGCAGGTCACGCGGATTGGCGATGCCAGCCCCCTCCAGCGCCTGCGCGGTCTTGGGGCCAATACCATCCAGCTTGGTCAGGCCGCCAAAAAGCGGAAACAGAACCTCTGGTCGGCCGCTCATCCGGCACCGATCAGCGCAAGCCAGGCGTCTTCGTCCATCGTCGCAACGCCCAGTTCAGCGGCCTTTTTAGCCTTTGATCCGGCACCCGGACCCGCGACCAGAATATCGGTCTTGGCGCTGACCGAACCCGATACTTTCGCACCCAGGCTTTCGGCACGCGCCTTGGCCTCGGCCCGGGTCATCTTTTCCAATGTACCCGTGAACACAATCGTTTTGCCTGCAACCGGGCTGTCGCGCGCCACCGGCACCGCATCGTGCACCTGCAACTGTGCCACCAGCCGATCAATCGACGCACGTTCCGCCTCTTGCTGCATGGCCGTAATCACCGACGTCGCCATCACCGCCCCCACCCCGTCAATCCCGGTCAAATCATCCCAAGCGGCACCTTCACCAACCTTGGCCGCTGTCATCGCTTCCTGGAACGCGCGCCAAGAGCCATAATGATTCGCAAAAAGCGCGGCCCCCGCCTCGCCGACATGCCGTATCCCCAGCGAAAAAATCAACCGATGCAGCGGAATTTGGCGTTTCTCGTCAATTGCATCGAACAAGTTCTGCGCACTCTTCTCGCCCCAGCCTTCGCGGTTTTTCAACTGCTGCAGGCCCGTCGCGAACCTATCACGCAGCGTGAAGATATCCGCAGGGGTGGTGATCCAGCCGTCCGCATAAAACTGCTCCACCTGTTTGGCGCCAAGCCCTTCAATGTCAAACGCCGCGCGCGATACGAAATGCTTGAGCCGCTCGACTGCTTGCGCGGGACAGATCAGGCCCCCGGTACAGCGCCGCACCGCATCACCATCTTCGCGGATCGCCGCAGACCCGCAATCGGGGCAAACATCGGGGAAAACAAACGGCACGGCATCAGCCGGGCGGCGCGCCAGATTCACATCCTTGATCTTGGGGATCACATCGCCCGCGCGATATACCTGCACCCAATCACCCACACGCACATCCCGCCCGCCCCGGATCGGCTGCCCATCACCACCAAGCCCGGCAATGTAATCTTCATTATGCAATGTCGCATTGGACACCACGACCCCGCCCACCGTCACCGGCGTCAGGCGCGCGACAGGTGACAATGCGCCGGTACGACCGACCTGAATGTCGATCGCCTCAAGCCTTGTCCACGCCAGTTCCGCAGGGAATTTATGTGCAATCGCCCAGCGTGGCGTTGTCGAGCGAAAGCCAAGCCGTTGCTGCAGGTCAAGATCATTCACCTTGTAAACAACGCCATCAATATCATAACCCAGCGTCGCGCGCTGCTCTTCGATCCTATGGTAATGCGCGATCATATCCGCAGGACCGTCGCATCGCACCATCAGGTCATTCGTCGCAAACCCCAGTGTCGCCAGCCGCGCAATCGCTGCAAACTGCGTGTCGGCCAATGGCGCGGACAGATCGCCCCAGGCATAGGCAAAAAACCGCAGCGGCCGCGCCTGAGTAATCGTCGCGTCCAACTGGCGCAGCGATCCCGCAGCGGCGTTGCGCGGGTTGGCAAACGTCTTGCCGCCCGCATCGGTCTGGCGCCGGTTCAGCGCCGCAAAATCCGCATGGCTCATGTAGACCTCGCCACGCACTTCCAAAATCTCCGGCGCATCGGCGATGACGTGGGGAATATCCGCAATGGTGCGGGCATTTGCAGTGACGTTTTCGCCAACCGCGCCATCGCCGCGGGTTGCGGCCTGCATCAAAATGCCACCCTCATACCGTAACGACAAAGACAGCCCGTCGATCTTTGGCTCTGCCGTATAGATCAGCCCGGCATCTTGCCCCAACCCCAGATACTTGCGGATACGCAGATCGAAATCGCGGACATCGGCGTCGCTGAACGCATTGCCCAGCGACAGCATCCGCACGACATGCTGCACCTTGCCAAAACCCTCTGCCACAGTGCCGCCCACCTGTTCGCTGGGGCTGTCGCTGCGTTTGAGCGCGGGAAACGCCGCCTCGATCGCCAGATTGCGCTGCTTGAGTGCATCGTAGGTTGCGTCGCTGATATCGGGCGCATCATCGCGATGATACGCCACATTGGCCGCCTGCAACCGTGCGGCCAGCCATGCCAGCTCTGCCGCCGCCTGATCCGGTGACAAATCGCCCACCGGTACATCCCCGGTTTTGGGATCATGTAACTCTTTGTTCCGGCTCACGCTTGCCCCCCGCACACAGCACCCAGCGATTGCTGGCAACAGGTCCAATTCTTAGGCAGGCATTCTTGCGGCGTCCAGCCATGATGCGTCGATGATCCGTGAGTGGCCGCGATCCGCGCTGTTAGGCGCCGACCGCAATCTTCTGTGCATGCATGGTTGGCTCAGGGTCGCGCAGCACATAACCGCGCCCCCACACCGTTTCGATATAGTTGTCACCATCCGTTGCTTCGCTTAACTTCTTGCGCAACTTGCAGATGAAGACATCAATGATTTTCAGTTCAGGCTCGTCCATGCCGCCATAAAGATGGTTCAGAAACATCTCCTTGGTCAGCGTGGTGCCCTTGCGCAGGCTCAGCAGTTCCAACATCTGGTACTCTTTGCCCGTCAGATGCACGGTTGACCCACCGACATCGACAGTTTTCGCGTCCAAATTAACCGCAATCAGCCCGGTTTTGATGATCGACTGCGCGTGGCCCTTGGACCGGCGGATAATGGCATGAATACGCGCCACGAGTTCTTCGCGGTGGAAGGGTTTGGTCAGATAATCATCTGCGCCGAAACCAAAGCTTTTGAGCTTGCTCTCTGTCCCATCGTCCCCTGAAAGGATCAATATAGGCGTATCTATGCGGCTCAGGCGCAGCTGTCGCAGCACCTCGTGGCCATTCATATCCGGCAAGTTCAAATCCAACAGGATCAGGTCATAATCGTACAGCTTTGCAAGATCTATCCCTTCCTCCCCCAGATCCGTCGCATAGACGTTAAGGTTGGCATGGGTCAGCATCAGTTCAATGCTTTTCGATGTTGTTGGGTCATCTTCAACCAGCAAGACACGCATCCGAGTTCTCCGCTCTCTCTATGTGTCGTTAACCTAAACGGTTAAAGGTTAATCACCCGTTACCGTATTGCAAGAACATCGCACTTCCACCTAGGATTGTCTATATCGTTGCAACGCAGTTGTCCGCAATGCGGCCTCTCCATGGGCGGCGACAGCCGCCTCCCACTCGGAATACTCCTCCTCGGATAATTGATAACGCTCCAATGCTTCCCTGCGGCTAATCAGCCCGGCCCCTACCGCACGCACCACGGCTGCCTTGCGCGACGCAACCCAGCGTCGTGTCTGCGCACTGGGCAAATCCGCCCGCGTCATGACGGCACCATCGGGCAGCGTTACGGAACGCGGCCCCTCAACCTTGCGTAAATACATATCGCACCCCTTTGCGGTTACTCCCGCGGCTGTTATCGGGGTCAGGACTTAACGAGACGTATAACCACCCCTTGAGAATAACTCGTATTTTCTTATATTTCGTCACGAACCCAACACATCTGGATATCTTATGGCCCTTGATTCGCCCCTGAACTCTCTTGGCTTTGCCAAGCCGCCCGCGCAAACCCGCGTCGTCGTGGCCATGTCCGGTGGCGTGGACAGCTCGGTTGTGGCGGCGCAATTGGCCGAAGAAGGCTATGATGTCGTGGGCGTGACGTTGCAGCTTTATGACCACGGCGCGGCCTTGGCCAAAAAAGGTGCCTGTTGCGCGGGCCGCGATATCCATGACGCGCGCCGCGTCGCCGAAGACATGGGTTTTCCGCATTACGTGCTGGATTACGAAAATACGTTTCGCGAAGCCGTGATCGACGAATTCGCCGATAGCTATCTGGCAGGGGCCACCCCGGTGCCGTGTATTCGGTGCAATGAACGGGTCAAGTTCAAGGACCTGCTGCAAACCGCCAAGGATCTTGACGCCGACTGCATGGCGACCGGGCACTATATCCAGCGCAAGATGGGGGATCACGGGGCAGAGCTGCACGCGGCGGCGGATGGCAACCGGGACCAAAGCTATTTCCTGTTTTCCACGACGGCCGAACAGCTCAGCTACCTGCGCTTTCCGTTGGGGCACCTTGCATCAAAGGATGAAACCCGTGCGCTGGCCCAGAAATACGGGCTAAGCGTGGCGGATAAACCCGATAGTCAGGACATCTGCTTTGTGCCCAACGGCGACTATGCCGCCGTGATCGAGAAATTGCGCCCCGGTGCGGCGGAACCGGGCGACATCGTGGATGTGAACGGTCAGGTCCTCGGGACGCATCGCGGCGTCATCCACTACACCATCGGGCAGCGGCGCGGTCTGGGGATCGGCGGGCTTGCTGATCCGCTGTATGTGGTCAGGCTCGACGTTGACGCACGCCACGTGATCGTCGGCCCCAAAGATCTGCTGGCGACCCGCACCGTCCCTCTTCGCGAGATCAACTGGATCGGCGACGGTGCGCTCAGCGATATGTCAGAGCGGCCAATCATGGTGCGTGTGCGCTCGACCCGCCCGCCCACCGATGCGATTTTGCGGCCAATTTCAGACACCGAAGCCACAGTCGAATTGCTGGTGGCCGAACAGGGCGTCGCACCGGGGCAGGCTTGCGTATTTTACGACCCCGACAGCACACGTGTGCTGGGCGGTGGCTGGATCTGGCGCGGTGCCTAGGGGCCAAAATTTTCTGGAAAATTTTACCTTTCTCCGCAATTGCACGGCGCTGCGGCTAAAAATCTTCTAGAAGATTTTCGCCCAGCCCGTTACGCAGTCCCTCATGATCTATGCATCCTCCTCAGAATGGCGTCAGGCCGCGCGCAAACGGGTTTTGCTGTTTGGCATGTCCGGGCTTGGCAAAACCCATGTCTCGAACATCCTGCGCCGCGCGGGCGACTGGTTTCACTACTCCGTCGATTACCGGATCGGCACCCGCTACATGGGCGAACGGATCGCCGACAACGCCAAGGCCGAGGCGATGAAAGTCCCGTTTCTGCGTGACCTGCTGTTGTCCGATTCCATCTACATCGGCTCAAACATCACATTCGACAACCTGAATCCCGTCTCCAGCTATCTGGGCAAACCGGGCGATCCGGCCAAGGGCGGCTTGCCCTTTGACACCTACACCCAGCGCCAGTCAGAGTTCCGTCAGGCCGAAATGGCCGCGCTTTATGACACGGCGCATTTCATGACGCGTGCGCAGACGCTATATGACTATCCCCATTTTATCTGCGACACCGGCGGCTCGATCTGCGAATGGGTTGACCCCCAAGACGAAAACGACCCGCTGCTGCGCGAATTGGCGTCGCACACCCTGATGATCTGGATCGAAGGTTCTGACGCGCATACCGCCGAACTGGTCCGCCGATTTGATCAGGCCCCCAAACCGATGGCCTATCAACCCGCGTTTCTGCTGCAGGTCTGGAACGCCTACCTGACCCGGAATGATTACACCGAGGCCGAGGTCGACCCCGATGCCTTTATCCGCTGGACCTATGCACAGGCGCTTGCCCACCGGCAGCCGCGCTATGCCGCGATGGCCAACCGCTGGGGCCTGACCGTGCCCGCAGCCGACATCGCAGCCGTGCAAACGACACAGGACTTTGACGCCTTGGTCGCCCGCCTGCTTGATAAGCGGGTTGAGATGCAGGGCTAACCCCCCTATCTGACCATTTTCACATACCCGCAGGAGCAGCCCAATGCCCATCAAGATTCCCGCAAACCTTCCCGCCTTTGACGTGCTGGCGCACGAGGGCGTGATGGTGATGGATCACGATGCCGCAGACCGGCAGGATATCCGCCCCCTGCGCATTGGCCTGCTCAATCTGATGCCCAAGAAAATCCAGACCGAAAATCAATTTGCCCGGCTGATCGGGGCGACTCCCCTGCAAATCGAATTGACGCTGATCCGGATGTCCGAACACCAGACCAAAAACACCGCCGCCGAACATATGGAGGAGTTCTATAGAACCTTCGACGAAGTCCGCGACGAAAAATTTGACGGGCTGATCATCACCGGCGCACCCATCGAACATCTGCCATTTCACGATGTCACCTATTGGCACGAGCTGACGCAGGTGTTCGACTGGACCCAGACCAACGTCCATTCCACCTTTGGTGTCTGCTGGGGCGGGATGGCGATGATCAACTATTTCCACGACGTCGATAAACACATCCTTGATCACAAGGCCTTCGGCTGTTTCCGGCACCACAACATGGCACCCAATTCACCCTATCTGATGGGGTTTTCGGACGATTGCGTGATCCCGGTCAGCCGGTGGACCGAAATGCGCCAGAACGAAATAGATGCCGCCACCGGCCTGTCCACGCTGATCACCAGCGACGCATCCGGCCCCGCCCTGGTCGAGGACCCGGCACACCGCGCGCTGTATATCTTCAACCACTTCGAATATGACAGTGGCACGCTCAAGCAGGAATACGACCGCGACATCGCGAACGGCACGCCGATTAACGTGCCGATGAACTACTATCCCGATGATGACCCCACGAAACCACCGCTGAACAGGTGGAGAAGCCACGCACACCTCCTATATGGTAACTGGATCAATCAGATCTATCAGACCACACATTTCGCGTTGGACAAAATTGGTACCTAAAGCATTCACCTTCTCGGCGCTCGCGATCGGACTAGGTGCGGTATTGGCAAGCCTCAGCGCCAGCCATCGCGCACAACAGGCCGAAGCCGCGCACCCTCCCGAAGGCGCATTCGTTGCCGTCACCGGTGGCCGCGTGCACTATGTGCAACAAGGCACCGGGCCGCATCTGATCTTGCTGCATGGCGCGGGCGGCAATCTGCGCGATTTCACGTTTGATCTGATGGGTCGGCTGACGGACCGCTATACCGTCACCGCCTTTGACCGGCCCGGTCTGGGCTATACCGACCGGGTGCCCGGCGTGGCGACAGGCGTTGCGGCCACCGCTGGCGACAGTCCGCAACAGCAGGCGGCGATGCTACGCGAAGCCGCGCTTGCCCTCGGCATCGAAAACCCCATCGTGGCCGGCCACAGCTTTGGCGGGATCGTGTCCTATGCGTGGGCCGTCGCAGGTTTGAACAACCCCAGCCCGGTAAACGCCGCCGCCGTGGTCTCCATCGCGGGGGTCACGATGCCTTGGCCCGGCGACCTTGATCCCTATTACCGGATCAACGGCAGCACCTTTGGTGGCTTGGTCACCGTGCCGCTGATTGCCGCACTTGTGCCCGGCAGCATCGTGCGCGACCGCATCGAAAGCACCTTTGCCCCGCAGGCCGCACCCTTTGGCTATGCCGATTACATCGGTGCCGGGCTGACCCTGCGCAACGCCAGCTTTCGGGCCAATATCCGGCAGGTCAATACGCTGCGGCCAGAAGTGGTGAAACTCTCGGCGCGCTACCCCGAACTGACCCTGCCCATTGAAATCGTGCATGGCACCGCCGACACCACCGTGCCCATCCATATCCACGCCGACGAAGTGATCAAAATCGTGTCCTCTGCCCATGTGACGCGGCTGGACGGCATCGGGCATATGCCCCATCACACCAATCCCACCGATGTCACAGCCGCGATAGACCGCGCCGCCGCGCGCGCGCGATTGCGCTAGGCGCCGCCACGGCCCATAGTAGGCGCACGCATTATCAGGAGGCCGAGACATGGATTTGCCGTTTGACGGCGGCATCAGCCGCCACTACCGCCATGACGCACCAAAGGACGTGCGCGCCGCGATCAAATCTGCAACCAACGCCAACATCCTGAACCCCAGTTTTCCCTATGGCAAACGCTGGGACCGTGCGCCCTACGAAGACGCGCTGAAAAAGCTGCAAATCGAACTGGTCCGCATGCAGTCGTGGGCCCGCGACACCGGCCAGCGCATCGCCATCGTCTTTGAAGGGCGCGATGCGGCTGGCAAGGGCGGCACGATCAAACGCTTTCGCGAAAACCTGAACCCACGCGGCGCACGTCTGGTGGCGCTGTCCAAACCAACCACAACCGAAGCCGCGCAATGGTATTTCCAACGCTACATCGCGCATCTGCCCGCGACAGGCGAAATCACCATCTTTGACCGCAGTTGGTACAACCGCGGCGTGGTCGAACACGTCTTTGGCTTCTGCACCCCAGATGACCGCGAACGCTGGTTTGATCAGGTGCCCGACTTTGAAAACATGCTGGTCAGCGAAGGCATAAAAGTGTTCAAGATTTGGCTCAACGTGGGACAAGCCACCCAGCTCAAACGTTTTCTTGATCGTGAAAAGGACCCGCTCAAGCAATGGAAACTCAGCCGGATCGACGTGGACGGCCTGTCCAAATGGGATGCCTACAGCGCCGCCATCGGCGAAACGCTGCGCCGCACCCATACCGATACCGCGCCATGGACGATCATCCGTTCCGACGATAAACGGCGCACCCGCGTGCAGGTGATCCGCAGTATCCTGCATCAACTCGATTACGACCGCAAAGACGCCGATGCGCTGGGCGCAGTTGATCCAAAAATCGCAGGCGGCCCCGAACTCTGGCATGTCTAAACGCGGCTATCATCACGGCAACCTGCGCGAGGCATTGGTCAATGCCTGTCTTCGGCTGATCGAAAAACGCGGGCCGACCGGCTTTACCCTCTCCGAAGCATCCCGCGAGGCTGGCGTCACACCCGCCGCCGTCTACCGCCATTTCGAAGGCCGCGAAGACCTGATCGCCGAAGCCGCGCGTCAGGGCTATGAAATTTTCGGCGACCTGATGGAACAAGCCTATAACAACGGTCAGCCCTCTGCGCTGTCGGCGTTCGAATCCACGGGCCGCGCCTATCTCGCCTTTGCGCGCAAATTCCCCGGCCATTACGTCGCGATGTTCGAATCCGGCATTTCCATCAACCGCACCCCCGAACTGAACGCCGTCGCCACCCGTGCCATGGGCGTTCTCGAAAAAGCCGCCGAGGAACTCAGCCAACATATTCCCGCCGACAAACGGCCCCCGCCGCAAATGTTTTCGGCCCATATCTGGGCCATGTCGCATGGCGTAGTAGAGCTTTTCGCGCGCGGCAGCCCCGGCACCCAAAGCCCCTTCCCCCCCGAGGATCTGCTGGAAAGCGGGATCGGCATTTACCTGCGCGGGCTTGGCCTGATCGCTCCCGATACATAAAGGACCCCACATTGGACAGCCGATTTGCCGTTTTCTTTTTCATCATGGGGCTCACGGACACCTATTTCAACGATTGCCCGACCGACTGCACCCGCCAGACCGAAGCGCCCGCACGGGTGTCGCTGCAATATGGCGACACGTTTTTTCAAGAAGACGACATCGGGTCAGAAGTCTATGGCATCTACGATCTGCCCCGTCGCTATGGCGCGTTTCAACCCACTGTGGGCGCCAGCCTGACCAGCGATAATGACCTCTGGGTTGGGGCTGGCGGGAAATGGACCACTGACCGCAGCACCGGCAGCCCGATATTCATCGAACTGTCGCTGATGCCCGGTCTCTATGTCCACGGCGATGGGCCGGACCTTGGATTTCCGCTGCTTTTCCGCGGGGCGTTGGGGGCAGGCTATACCTTTGACAACGGGGCCAGCATCGCCGTGTTCTTTGATCACAGGTCCAATGCGAACATGACCACCCTCAATCCCGGCATTGAAACCCTGTCGCTGCGGTTCTCGATGGAACTGGATTAGCGGTTTGTTAACCCCGCACCATCGCGCGTTGCATTAACCAGCCAAAATCGGCAAAACGTACATACGCCGTCTGTACGGGTTCCGTGCGGGTTCCATACGTCAAAAACTCTTGTTTTTATGCCATTAACCCCGCGATTCGCAGCGCCCGGCGATCCCTGCCCTTGCCGTTGCGCGGGCGCTATCGCAACACCACCAGCGACCGTTCGTCCCAAACCACCCGCGTCTTCTCGCCGACCTCCAGAACCGGGCGGCCAATCAGGTTCTTCATGGCGATATTCAGCGGCTGCGCGACCCCGGCAATCCGCACGTCGTAATAGGTCATGTCGCCATAATACACGACCTCGTCCACCACCCCATCGACCAGCTTGCGCACGGTCGTTTCGCCGTCAAACAAGACCGCCAGCGTCTCGGGCCGGATACCCGCCACGGCAGGCCCCGTATTCATCGGCTCGGGCGCCTGTTCAGCGGCCACGCGCACCTTACCCAGACCCGCAACATCCAGATCAATGACGTCACCGACCGCTTTGACATCCGCCTTGAGGAAATTCATCTTTCCAATGAATTCAGCGACTTTGCGGGAATTTGGGCGGCGATAAAGCGTCTCGGGATCATCCAGTTGTCCGATCCGCCCCTCGAACATCACGGCAATCCGGTCCGACATCACCAGCGCCTCTTCCTGATCATGGGTGACCAGAATGAACGTGATCCCGACATGGCGTTGCAGGCGGATCAACTCGACCTGCATCTGCTCGCGCATCTTCTTGTCCAGCGCCGAAAGCGGCTCGTCCAGAAGCAGCACCTTCGGCTTCAAGATCAATGCCCGCGCCAGTGCCACCCGCTGCCGCTGCCCGCCCGAAAGCGCATGCGCGGCGCGCGCGCCAAAACCGCCCAACCCGACCATATCCAGCGCATCGTCAACCAGCGCCTGCTTGGCCGCCTTATCCAGATCGGACCGCTTGCGCAGGCCAAACGCCACGTTTTCAGCGACGCTCAGATGTGGAAAGATTGCATAGGACTGAAACACCATATTGGTCGGTCGCAGGTTGGCGGAAACACCCGCCATATCCTTGCCGCCAATCATCACGACCCCATCCGAAACGCTCTCGAATCCGGCGATTGTGCGCAGCAACGTTGTCTTGCCACAGCCCGACGGACCCAGCAGCGAAAAGAACTCACCCTCGTTGATTGTCAGGTCGATATCGCGCAGCGCGTGATAGTCGCCATAGTATTTATTGACGCCCTTCAGCGTGATCAAAGACGTCAAAGAAAGCCCCCTTTGTCCTGCACACCGGCACGGGCCAGACCGCGGCGGCGCAGGACTTCTGCGATAGTCAAAAGCACGATGGACAGTGCCACAAGAATGGTACCCAGCGCCATAACCACCGGTAAAGACGCGGGAAAACGCAACAGCCCCCAGATATAGACCGGCATCGTAGGGCTGGCGCCCGACAGGAAAAATGCGATGATGAACTCATCCAGCGAGATCGTAAAAGCGATCAACATGCTCGAAATTATTCCCGGCATCACCAAGGGCAGCGTCACCAGACGGAAGGCCGAAAACCGGCTTTCACCCAGATCCATCGCAGCCTCTTCCATGGACGGATCAAGGTTCTGAAACGCACCATTCAGGATCGCGATGCTGAAGGGCGTACAGATCAGCACATGTGCGGCGATGATCGTCCAATTCGACAGGCCAAGGTTCAGAATCTGCACCACGACCACCAACAGCGACACCGCCACGATGATCTCGGGCAGGACCAGCGGCAGCATGATGAACCCCATAATCCCGGCCTTCATCGGGAACTTGTACATCGCCCCGGCACGGGCCGCGCAAATCCCCAACAGCGTGGCCAAGACCGCCGTCGTCGCGGCGATCATCAGTGAATTCTTGACCGCCGCATGCAAGGCATTGCCGGTCATCAGCGCGTCGAACCATTTCGTCGTGAAACCCGCCAGCGGAAAGGCAATAATCGTCGCGTCATTGAACGCAAAAATAGGCAGCAAAACGATGGGGGCATAAAGGAAAATCAGATACGCGATGGCGTAGATACGCAGGCTCATCCGCGCCCCCTTAGCCAACGCCGGTTCAGCAGCACAAAGCCCAGACTGATCGCGGTCACACACAGCATCGCAACAATCGCCAGCGCCGCCCCCAGCGGGGCGTTATTCAGGGCCAAAAACTGGGTTTGGATCATATTTGCAATCAGTTTGCCCCCGGCCCCACCCATCAGTTCCGGCGTCACATAGTCGCCAATCGTCGGGATGAACACGATCAACACGGCCGCCACAAGGCCCGGCATCGACAGCGGCAACGTGATCCGAATAAAGGTCATGAACTTGCTCTCGCCCAGATCCTGCGCTGCCTCCAGCAGGGATCGGTCGATCTTTTCCAGTGCCACAAAAATCGGCAGAATGGCGAACGGCGCAAAGGCATGTGCCAGCGTGATGATCACGGCATTCACGTTATACAATATAAAGGTCAGCGGTTCATCAATCAGGCCGATATTCAACAGGCCCGTGTTCACCACACCGTTATAACCCAAAATCACTTTCCACAAAAACACCCGGATCAGATAGGACGTCCAGAACGGGATCGTGATCAGGAACAACCATAGCGATTTACGCTCTGGGCGCACGTGGAACGACACAAAGTAAGCTACTGGAAACGCCAAGAGAACCGTCACTGCCGTCACGCAGCCCGACACATACAATGACCGCTTGAGCAGCGCACCGTAGATCGGTTTTTCAAGAATTTCACGGTAATTGTTCAACGTGAACGTCGTGTCCAGCGTCACAAAATCCTGCGTCCAAAAGCTGAACATAAAGATTGCGCCCAGTGGCATGGCCAGAAGCGCCAGCGCATAGAAAAACGGCGGGCTGACCATCAGCAACCCACGCCCGCCTTCCGTTGATGTCATTTTACGCCACATGTCCTGATCTTCCCCGCCGGACACAAAAGATCAACAGCTATCTGCATATCACCGCCATCGCATGAACACAGCGATACCACCTTGCAGGACACAGCCAAACGTCGCCTCGCGCAGGGTGCCATCTCGAACGCGCCATACTTGCATCAACAAGCAGGCTTTGTAAATCGGGCCCAGTGAATGCGAAACCTCAAGATCAGGCGACAAAAAGCCCGCCAAAGCGTGCTGGTCTTTCTGAAATTGCATGCCCAGATCAGACCGAAAGAACTCTAGCTCTTTGATCCCACGGTTTAATGGTGCGATCCTTTCGCGAGAATGGAAGAAAGCATTATGGGACAAATCCATCACCGGAGCGCCACGTACTGTTACCCGGCAGGCGATTTGCATGGCAAATCTGCC
>Ga0208544_10000258_pt1 | contig 43067 bp, 51 predicted proteins | sample DEB08_DNA_9_FD_184526 | JGI IMG/M metagenome (GOLD analysis project Ga0208544, IMG submission 184526) | Aqueous microbial communities from the Delaware River and Bay under freshwater to marine salinity gradient to study organic matter... | ecosystem: Environmental > Aquatic > Marine > Coastal ... | reverse complement strand
AAGCTGATAACTGAAGCCCTGGTGAACGGCGGCCGTAACTATAACGGTCCTAAGGTAGCGAAATTCCTTGTCGGGTAAGTTCCGACCCGCACGAAAGGCGTAATGATTTGGATACTGTCTCGGAGAGAGGCTCGGTGAAATAGACTTGTCTGTGAAGATGCGGACTACCTGCACCAGGACAGAAAGACCCTATGAAGCTTTACTGTAACTTGAAATTGGAATTGGACTTTATTCGCGCAGTATAGGTGGGAGGCTATGAAATTGATCTTGCGGGATCACTGGAGCCGTTAGTGAGATACCACTCTTATAATGTTAGATTTCTAACTTTGAACCATTATCTGGTCATAGAACAGTTTCAGGCGGGCAGTTTGACTGGGGCGGTCGCCTCCCAAATGGTAACGGAGGCGTGCAAAGGTTTCCTCTGAACGTGTAGAAATCGTATCTAGAGTGTAAAGGCATAAGGGAGCTTGACTGTGAGACCTACAAGTCGAGCAGGGACGAAAGTCGGCCTTAGTGATCTGACGGTACTGAGTGGAAAGGCCGTCACTCAACGGATAAAAGTTACTCTAGGGATAACAGGCTGATCTCCCCCAAGAGTTCACATCGACGGGGAGGTTTGGCACCTCGATGTTCGCCCATGAAAGCGGTACGCGAGCTGGGTTCAGAACGTCGTGAGACAGTTCGGTCCATATCCGGTGTAGGCGTTAGAATATTGAGAGGAGCCTTCTTTAGTACGAGAGGACCGAGAAGGACACACCTCTGGTGTACCAGTTATCATGCCAATGGTAAACGCTGGGTAGCTATGTGTGGAGTGGATAACCGCTGAAAGCATCTAAGTGGGAAGCCCACCTCAAGATGAGTATTCTCATCACGTAAGTGAGTAAGGTCACGGTAAGACTAACCGTTTGATAGGCATCAAGTATAAGTGCAGTAATGTATCAGCTGAGATGTACTAATAGACCGAGGACTTGAATTTTTAATTTCTTTAAGCATTATTTAATTCGTTAGATAATGCTTTTATGCTTTGGTGTTTTCAGTGTAATTTACGGAACCACGCTGAACCATACCGAACTCAGCTGTGAAACGTTATAAATCGACGACAATACTTGGAGAGGGATCTCCTGGAAAGATAGTTCAATGCCAAAGTTTTATTGATACTGGAATTGCGATCGCCTATGTGATGCTAATAGATTATAAAACCTAAACACTAATTTTTAGTGTTTGAGTTTCCTGTTAGTATAGTTAGAAAAAAATTATATAAACTAAAGTTTTCGTTATTAGGTATAAAATTTAATTTTATGAATATTACTATTACCGATGTAATGCAATAATAAAGAATTAATATGGAAATACCAGTATAAACTCAAAATTAGATTATTAGATACACTAATAATAAAAATATGATACATTTATAAAATTCGTCATATTTTATCTAAAAATTTTTAGTATTTTGATCAATTATGAAGGTTTGGGTAGGAATTTATTGTTAATGTAATAATATTTTATTTCTTACGATAAATTTTAATCTATATAAAGTATATAGATCGATAGATGTGGGACAAGAGTGAAAAAATGGTTTCAGAATTTCTGGAATTTTTAGTTGATTTAATATTTAACCATTGAATTGATATATTATATAAACCTTTAATTAAATTAAAGGTTTATTAGGTCACTAAACTCAAAAGATTAAGCGTTGATAGCTGGAGCAGCTAAAGCAACTGGTAATACTTCACCTGAAGCTAAATCTAATGGGAAGTTGTGAGCGTTACGTTCGTGCATTACTTCCATACCTAAATCAGCACGGTTGATGATGTCAGCCCATGTGTTGATAACACGACCTTGAGAATCAACAACTGATTGGTTGAAGTTGAAACCGTTTAAGTTGAATGCCATTGTACTTACACCCATAGCAGTTAACCAGATACCTACAACTGGCCATGCAGCTAAGAAGAAGTGTAAAGCACGAGAGTTGTTGAACGAAGCGTATTGGAAGATTAAACGACCAAAGTAACCGTGTGCAGCTACGATGTTGTAAGTTTCTTCTTCTTGACCGAATTTGTAACCGTAGTTAGTAGATTCATTTTCTGTAGTTTCACGGATTAAACTAGAAGTTACTAAAGAACCGTGCATAGCAGAGAATAAAGAACCACCGAATACACCAGCAACACCAGCCATATGGAATGGGTGCATTAAGATGTTGTGCTCAGCTTGGAATACTAACATGAAGTTGAAAGTACCAGAGATACCTAAAGGCATACCATCAGAGAAAGAACCTTGACCAATTGGGTATACTAAGAATACTGCAGATGCTGCTGCTACTGGAGCAGAGAATGCTACGAAAATCCAAGGACGCATACCTAAACGGTAGCTTAATTCCCATTCACGACCCATGTAAGACGCAACGCCTAATAAGAAGTGTAAAACGATTAATTGGTAAGGACCACCATTGTATAACCACTCATCGATTGAAGCTGCTTCCCAGATTGGGTAGAAGTGCATACCGATAGCGTTTGAACTAGGGATAACTGAACCACTGATGATGTTGTTTCCGTATAATAAAGAACCTGCTACAGGCTCACGGATACCATCGATATCTACTGGAGGAGCTGCGATAAAAGCGATGATGTAGCAAGAAGTTGCTGTTAATAATGTAGGGAACATTAAACAACCAAACCAACCGATGTATAAACGGTTTTCAGTACTTGTAATCCAAGCGCAGAAGCGCTCCCATAATGAAACGCCTTCGCGTCTTTCTAAAGTTGCTGTCATTATAACATTTTTTATAATTTTAATTCTCCCCAAGACTGTTGCTTGTTATAAATAATTATAAGACAATTTTTTTTAAAGACTAGTCATCCTAGAAATGAATTTATTTAATGAGTTTAAAAAATTCAAATTCAAAATCAAGAATAGCCCGGGTAGTATTTCCACCTATCAAGAGCTCCCCAATTTCAATAATTATCCAAATTTGGGAATATGTAATATAGCTAACTAAAGTACTGAACATTAAGCAACCAAATCCGAAATATATAATTGGTATACCTGGATCAGATTTAATTTGAATCCCAGTAGAACTTAAAATATCTAATAGTGTTAAAGAAGAATTAGTTTTTAAAGTTTCATTTAATTCTAAATTCCCTACAAATTGTCCCAAAGTATTATAAACAGAGCAATAACCCTCTAAACTATTTGTTAAAACTGTAAATCCTTTATTTAGAGTTTGATCACTTGGAATCCAAGATAGCCATATTTTGTCTTTATTATTTGAAATATTAATTAATAAATATTGAGTAATTAATGAATTTTTATCTTATAATTGTAGTTAGATATTCTAAATATAATAAATTTCATGTCACATACAGTTAAAATTTATGATACTTGTATTGGATGCACACAATGTGTGCGAGCATGTCCTACGGATGTATTAGAAATGGTGCCTTGGGACGGATGTAAGGCAGGACAAATTGCATCTTCCCCAAGAGTTGAAGACTGCGTTGGTTGTAAAAGGTGTGAAACTGCATGCCCTACTGACTTTTTAAGTGTAAGAGTATATTTAGGGGCCGAAACAACAAGAAGTTTAGGATTAGCTTATTAGTTGTTAAAATTAATTCTACAATAAAGAGTAAAATAGCCTTTAAATACAAAAGGCTATTTTATGATAACCACCCATAACTATGAAGACCTTTCCCTAAAAAATTAACCCCTAAATAACAAATCCAAATTACAAAAAATCCTAAAGATCCTAATAGAGCAGTGCGTTTACCTTCCCATCCTTTTGTTATACGTGAATGTAAATAAGTAGCGAAAATAATCCAGGTAATTAGCGCCCATGTTTCTTTTGGATCCCAACTCCAATAAGAACCCCATGCTTCATTCGCCCATACACCTCCAGCAATTATGCCAATAGTTAAAAATGGAAATCCTAATCCGATAATTCGATAACTCCAGTTATCTAAACTAGATAGCAGTTTTAATTTGCCCAGTTCCGAAACCTCATCTGATGATGATAAAAATTTCGCTTCATAATAATCAAGCATTATATTATAAAGAGGTAGATACGACTTATCTATAGATTTTAAATCAACTTCTTGGTTGTTAGAAATCACTAAAAATAAGATACATAATAAAGAACCTATTATTAAGGTAGCATAACTTAGCATCATCATACTTACATGCATCATTAACCAATTCGATTGTAGTGCTGGAATTAAAGGACTGGACTTTTGCATTTCTGGAGAAAGTGTTAAATTTGCAAATCCGTTGATAAATAAAGCGACAGGAATTAAAATAGCACCAATTATCTTACTCTTTGTTTTATATTCTATATATAAATATATAGTCAATAAAGTCCAAGTTAAAAATAATAAAGATTCATAAAGATTACTTAATGGAAAATAACCTGCTACTATCCATCTTGAACATAATATAAAAAACAAAATACAATTTGCTAAAATTGTACTTATACGACCAACCTTAGATAAGTTATTGGTTCCGTTATAGAAAAATAGGCTTATCCAATAAATAATCATCGAAAATAATAAAATTCCGAAAACAATATTGGATGAAAAATTTTGAATTAAATTCCAATTCATCGGATTTTTCCAAATAAAAAATTTATTTATTGTTATATTGTTCTATTTTAATAAAAATCGATTTATTTTATTGACTTTATTTTTCATAATCTAAGAAATACAATTTGTTATTGTAACCATACTATAAATAATTCAATTAAATAGTAAAATCATACAACAATAATGATAAATAGTTTTGTCGTTTTAGTAACGAAATTTATTCTTCGAATATTTTAAAATTATAAATTTCATAAACCATAGTATTTCTTTTTGTAATTTTGTTCTATAACATAATTCAATTAACTAATACGAATATAAAATCCTTATTAATCTTTTATATGCATCAAAATGGAAAGAAAAAGTTGACATTTTTATATGATTAAGACTAATATGCTATAGAAATATATAATATAAAAATTAAATTGGTATGACAGGAATAGTTAAATACGAAATGATGATTGTCTTAACCGAAAAATTCGATGATAGTGAATTAAAAACATGGTCATTGAATTATGCAAAAAAGTTACAAAATTTAAGTGCTTCAAAAATTTCAGTAATTTCTAGGGGTAAGCAAGATTTAGAATATTTGATTGATAATCAAAGAAGAGGAAGTTTCATTCAAGTCAATTTTTCAAGTATACCTCAATACTTAGACAAGTTTACATATAATTTAAAATTAGACTCAAACGTTTTAAGGTTTTTGGTGTTAAATGAACAAAATTAATTTAAAATTTTTATATTGAATAAAAACAAAAAATTTGATATCCTATAATAAATAGAGTTTATCCTCAGTAGCTCAGTGGTAGAGCAATCGGCTGTTAACCGATTGGTCGTAGGTTCAAGTCCTACCTGGGGAGTATTTACTAAAAGATTAAAAATGACCGAATATACAGATAAATTAAAAATCGGAAATAAATATTTTAGCTCTCGCCTAATGTTAGGAACTGGTAAATATCAAAATAAAGAATTAGCTATTAATAGTATTAAAAAAAGTCAGTGTGATATTGTCACTGTAGCAGTAAGACGATTACCTATGAATATAAATAATGATAATAGTAGCTTTTTAAATTCTTTAAATTGGAAAAATTTGTGGATTCTACCAAATACAGCCGGTTCTCAAACAGCTGAAGAAGCTATACGAATGGCATTTTTAGGACACGAATTAGCCTGTCAAATAGGACAAGAAGATAATTTTTTTGTAAAATTAGAAGTAATCTCAGACCCTAAGTATTTATTACCTGATCCGATAGGAACACTAAAAGCAGCAGAGTTTTTAGTAAAAAAAGGATTTACAGTTCTGCCTTATATCAATGCAGATCCCATGTTAGCCCTTCATTTAGAAGATTTAGGATGTGCCACAGTCATGCCTTTAGGATCACCAATTGGTTCAGGGCAAGGGTTAAATAATTTAACAAATCTTAAAATTATAATAGAGAATGCTAATATACCAGTAATTATCGATGCCGGTATTGGAACTCCGAGCGAGGCAAATTTTGCTATGGAACTAGGAGCAGACGGTGTTCTCTTAAATACTGCAGTTTCACAATCTAAGAAACCAATAGAAATGGCATACGCTATGAATTTAGCGGTAAAATCGGGTCGAATTGGCTATTTGGCTGGTAGGATGGAAAAAAAGAATTATGCAAATGCTAGTTCACCATTAGACACGAATCAAATGAGTTTAACTTTAAAATAAAATATAGATTGTTAAAAATCAATATTTTTAACAATCTATATTTTATTTTAACTACGACTTAGTAATTCGTTAAGAGCTTCTTTCTTTCTCTCTATTTCTGTCTTTTCTTTCTTCTTAGCATCATCTTCTTGTTCTTCTTCAAACTCTACATGACTAACATAGTCATTCTTATAGTTTACTTCTACTTGATATGTTTCTAAAAGTGTTTTGTCTTTAATGTTAGAATAATTAATTGTCACGGCAAGTTCTCGACCATCTGGAGAATCACACAAAGGATCATTACTATAAGGATACTCTACATAAATTGTTGTGCCTTGGAATAAAGGTTTAGACAAACATGCTTGAGCTAATGTATCTTCTAAAATTCTCATAATGGCACGACGTAATGGTCGCGCTCCGTATACTGGGTCATAGCCTTCTTTTATTATTTTATCTTTAACTAATTTGTGGATCATTAGTTTATAACCTTTTTCTTTCATACGATCCACTAATTGTTTCATTAAAATATTCGCAATTTTTGAAATATCATATTCCGTTAAATGACAGAAAACAATGATTTCGTCAATTCGGTTTAAAAACTCAGGTCTAAAATATTTTTGAAGTTCTTCAATAACTAAACCAGATACAACGTTTAAAACTTCATCTTTTCTTTTATTATTTTCTATTTCCTCTGGTGTTTTTATTCTTGCAAGCTTCTTGCCTTTTTTCTTTGCCTCTTTTCTCTTTCTTATCTCTGAAGGTAATTTACTCATATCTATACCCATAGCCAGAGTTTTTGGTACAGCTTCAAAATAACTACTATAACTAGTATTACGAAGAGTTTCTTTTTCAATAATTTCAGTTCCAATATTGGAAGTCATAATAATTAACGTACTCTTAAAATCGATTAACTTACCTCTAGCATCAGATAATCGACCGTCATCTAAAACTTGTAGCATGATATTGAAAATATCTACATGGGCTTTTTCAATCTCATCACATAATACTACAGAATAAGGTTTATTACGAACTGCTTCTGTTAATTGACCCCCATCGTTATAACCAACATATCCAGGTGGTGAACCGATTAATTTTGAAACGGTGTGTTTTTCCATATACTCAGACATATCTAAACGAATCATTGCATTATCATTACCAAATAGATAATTAGCTAATGCTTTGGTCAATTCTGTTTTTCCAACACCGGTAGGACCCGCAAAAATAAAACTAGCAATTGGCCTATTAGGATTCCGTAAACCTACACGTGCACGTCTTACAGCTCTCGAAACTGACGAAATCGCACGATGTTGTCCAATTATACGCTCTGTCAGAGTATCTTCCATATTTAAAAGTTTTTTCGATTCTTTATCTGAAACTTTATCCATAGGAATTCCAGTCCAACGTGATATAACTTTAGCAACATCATCTTCTGTCACAATTTCCATATCAATTCGTGTGAACCCCATTTTTTCGTTGATTTTTAAACCCTGTTTCGTTACCCGTAATTGAAGACGAATTTGTGATTCATATTCAACTAATTCATGGGCGCACATATATTCTTGTTGCTTAATACATTTATCTTTCTCTACTAAAATTATTTTTAGCTCGTCTATTAGCCATCTTACAGAATACGGGATCGCTCTATTCGTTAAGCGAACCGCTGAACCAGCTTCATCTAAAACATCAATTGCCTTATCAGGTAAAAAACGATCTTGAATAAATTTACTTGAAAGAATAGCTGCTTTTTGAATAGATTTATCTGTATAATGTAAATTATGATGACTTTCAAACCTAGGCCTTAAACCGCGTAAAATTTCAACGGTAACACCAATTGACGGTTCAGGAACTTCTACAGGTTGGAATCTACGTTCTAAAGCAGCATCTCGTTCAATGTATTTTCGATATTCTGAAATTGTAGTGGCACCAATACATTTGAATTTACCTCGAGCTAGAGCAGGTTTTAAAATATTAGCTGCATCCACTGCCCCCTCTGCGGCTCCAGCTCCAATGATCGTATGTATTTCATCAATAACTAAAATAACGGATGGATCAGCTTGCGTTTCTTCTACAATTCGTCTTAATCGTTCTTCAAATTCACCTCTATATTTTGTTCCGGCAAGCACAGTTCCTAAATCTAAATTCATAACTATGCCTCCTTCTAAAAATTTGGGTACATCTTGTGAGACAATTAACTGAGCAAGACCCTCAGCTACAGCAGTCTTCCCAACTCCAGGTTCACCTACAAGCACTGGATTATTCTTACTACGTCTTGCTAAAACTTTGACTACATTTGAAACTTCCTCGTCTCTTCCAAGAATTGGATCTAATTTGCGATCTGAAGCAGCCTTCGAAAGATTTGTTCCATACTCTTCTAATGTTGGTGATCTAGTCGGACGTCGTTCTCTTTCGATAATTAACTTCTCTGATGCTGTTAATGGTCTTAAGATCTCTTCCTGATTATCCCCAATTAATTTCAATACTTTTCGACGTAATTCAAATAAATCGACTCTCATTTTTCTAAGGGTACGAAAGGCAATACCATCTTTTTCAGCGATCAAAGCTAATAAAATATGTTCGGTGCCTACATAATTTTGATTCAAATCCTTCCCTTCTTGAACTGCAAGTTCTAATACTCTTTTTGCTCGAGGAGTAAATGGAATTTCAGAAGATACATAACCCGTACCTCTTCCAATATACATTTCAACTTCTTTTCTTGTTTTTCTTAAATTGACATTAAAAGGTCGTAATGCTTTAGCCCCTAAGCCACCTCGTTGACCAACAATACCTAATAATAATTGTTCTGTACCTACAAAGTTGTGACCCATTCGTCTAGCTTCTTCTTGAGAAAGCATAATTACCTTAATGGCACCTTCTGTAAATTTTTCAAACATAATATAATATATTTTAAATTTAGTTATTATTTTATTTATAGTCTATTCACAAATATATAACTAAAACATTTTATTATAAAAGATAAACTATTTGTTATTATCTTATTTTTTTAATATAATAAAATATAATAAGTAGAAACTCTGGCGGTATGGCCAAGTGGTAAGGCAGTGGATTGCAAATCCTCGATCCCCAGTTCGAATCTGGGTGCCGCCTTAAATATATTGCCATACACTTGATTTTTAATACTGTTTCTAATAAAATCTAGATATGATTGAAAGGGGATGTGGTGGAATTGGTAGACACGACGGACTTAAAATCCGTTGCCTAGTGATAGTGCGTGAGGGTTCAAGTCCCTCCGTCCCCAATAATATTTTGTACAATTCATATGCACATATGATAAAGTATCAGCTTACAATTTATATTGTAATACAATTTTTTATTTTGAACATATTTATTTGAAATAATTTTTATTATTTAAATTGATATTTAAACAAATAATTATTTTATACCATATTTATTTATCAATTAAGATAAATAAATACGATATAAAACACCGGATGGCAAATCAGACTCCGATAATAAATTAAAAATATCAATAATTGAATCGTGATAAATTTCTATAATTCGTTTATGAATTCTTAATTCAAAATGTTCGCGTGAGTCTTTATCAACATGAGGTGATCGTAAAACACAATAAATTCGTTTATCTGTCGGTAAAGCAGTTATGCCGATATTTTCTAAATCAATATTTTGAGCAATATTAATAATTTTTCGACATGATGACATCAAAAGTTCATGATTAAAAGATTCTAATCTTACTCTAATTTTATCTTTTGTTTTTGTTACCATAACTTAATTAATTATTTAACAATTTTAGAAACTACACCCGCTCCAATAGTACGACCTCCTTCACGAATAGCAAAACGCATTCCGTCTTCAATAGCCACAGGGTAAATTAGTTCTGCAGTCATTTTAATCCGATCACCTGGCATTACCATTTCTACGGTTGTACCATCATCAGCGGTAAATTGAATAATTGAACCTGTAACATCAGTTGTTCTCACATAAAATTGAGGGCGATATCCAGTAAAAAATGGTGTATGACGACCACCTTCTTCTTTTGTTAAGACATACACTTCTGCTTCGAAATTGGTATGAGGAGTAATCGTACCTGGTTTAGATAATACCATACCTCTTTCGATGTCTTCTCTTGTCACACCTCTCAATAAAATTCCTACATTGTCACCAGCAAATCCTTCTTCTAAGGTTTTTTGGAACATTTCAATACCAGTAATTGTTGTAGTTTGAGTTTCAGAAATACCAACAATTTCGACACTGTCTCCTATTTTTACTATTCCTCTTTCAATTCTACCTGTTGCTACTGTTCCACGACCAGTAATTGAAAAAACATCTTCAATTGCCATTAAGAAAGTTTTTTCAGTATCTCGTTCCGGTGTTGGTATATAATCATCAACAGCATCCATTAAATTGAAAATTTTATCAACCCATTCATTCTCACCTCGTTTTAAACTTGGATTTGCCGTAATAGCTTCTATCGCTTGTAAAGCAGAACCTGGACAGATAGGTATATCATCTCCAGGAAAATCATAAGCTGATAATAGTTCACGAACTTCTAATTCAACTAATTCTAATAATTCTGCATCGTCAACTTGATCTTCTTTATTTAAGAAGACAACAACATCAGGTACACCTACTTGTTTTGATAATAATATGTGTTCACGTGTTTGAGGCATAGGACCATCGGCAGCTGAAACCACTAATATAGCTCCATCCATTTGAGCCGCACCCGTAATCATGTTTTTTACATAATCCGCGTGACCTGGACAATCTACATGGGCATAATGACGATTATCTGTTTCGTATTCTACGTGAGCTGTATTAATGGTAATCCCACGTGCGCGCTCTTCTGGTGCACCATCAATATCTCCATAATCTTTGAATTCTGCATTTCCAGTTAATGATAAAGTTGCGGTAATTGCAGCAGTTAAAGTAGTTTTACCGTGATCTACATGGCCAATAGTGCCTATATTTACATGCGGTTTTGTACGTTCAAATTTTTCACGAGCCATTGTTAAAATTCCTTAAAAATTATTATATATCCTTTAATGCTTTTAGCGAGATAGTTAAAAAATTGTTTAATACTTAAAATGAGCAAAAGCTTTATTAGCTTCTGCCATTCTATGTGTTTCTTCTTTTTTCTTAATAGTATTACCTATATCATTGGATGTGTCAATTATTTCACTAGCTAATTTTATCGACATACCTCGACCGACACGTTGACGAGAGTTTTTGATAATCCATCTCAACGCTAGAGTAGTTGCTCGAAAAGAATTTACTTCAATTGGAACCTGATAAGTAGAACCCCCAACTCGACGAGCTTTTAACTCAACTACTGGACTTGCATTTTTTACTGCTTTCTCAAAAATAAATAAAGGATCTTCTTTAGTTTTTGTTTTAATAATCTCAAATGCTTCGTTTACTATATTCTCAGCTATTGTTTTTTTACCAGATTTTAAAATCCTTTGAATTAGTAAACTTACTAAATAACTATTATAAGTAGAATCTATTTCTGGGAATCGTTTTTTTGATATATTACGACGAGACATAATTTATAGTTTTTTTACAAATTTTATTATTTATCACCTTTAGGTTTTTTAACACCATATTTTGAACGTCGTTGAGTTCTATCTTTAACTCCACCACTATCTAAAGTACCGCGAATAATATGATATCTAACACCAGGCAAATCCTTAACTCGACCACCTCGTATTAAAACAACTGAATGTTCCTGCAAATTATGTCCAATACCAGGTATATAAGCAGTAACTTCGAATCCAGAAGTTAATCTTACACGAGCAACTTTACGAATCGCAGAATTTGGTTTTTTTGGTGTTGTCGTATAAACTCTTGTACATACACCACGTCTTTGAGGACAATTAACCAATGCAGGAGACTTTGTTTTTTTCTTTATTTGTACACGCCTTGCGCGTACTAATTGTTGAATAGTTGGCATTATTAAATATAAATTAAATTAATTGTCTGCAGAATCTAAACCATATTTTTTCATGAATCTTTCTACTCTACCTTCCGTATCTATAATTGTTTGTGAATCTGTATAAAAAGGATGGTTTGAAAGCCACATATCTACATTTAATTCCGGCTTTGTTGATCCTACATAACATATAAGTTTTCCATCATAAAAAACTGGCGCATTATCAAACCAATTTGGATGATTTTCTGATTTTGGCATAATGTTTTTTTATTGAAATTAACGTTTTGAATATTGTGAAGCTTTTCGAGCTTTTTTTAAACCATATTTTTTACGTTCTTTAATTCTAGCATCTCGCGTTAAAAATCCGTAAGATTTTAAAACTATCCGGTTTTGTTCATTCATTTTACATAATAAACGCGAAACACCTAATTGAATTGAAAAAACTTGTCCAGTTAAGCCACCCCCGTTTACTAAGGCGATAATATCAAATTGACTTTCTAAACCTAAAACTCTTAAGGGTGCCCAGATTTTATTTATATATGAATTATTAAATTGTAAATAGTTTTCTCCCAGATTATTGTTAATTATAACATTTCCATTACCTGGAATTAAAGAAACGCGAGCTGTTGCTTGTTTCCGTCTTCCGACGCCAAGGGTATCTTTAGATAAGATGATTTTATTTTTCGTTTCCATAAAATTATATATTTTTAATTCCATTCTAATAATATAGGATTTTGAGCCAAATGAGGATGTTCTTTTCCGCTGTAGACACGTAGACGACTGTAAAAGTTTTGTCTTAAACTCTTCGGAAGCATATTTCGAACAGCACTTTCAACAATTCTTCTTGGAATTTTTTCAAAAATAATTTTTAACGAACTACCAGGTCGGCCTGGACTATAAGCCCGGTACTTAGGATGTCCCAACGTCCAAGAGTCTAAATGCATTGATCTTGCATTTATTACAATTACATAATCCCCAGTATCTAAAGCGGGGTGATAATTTACTTTATGTTTTCCTTGCAAAATTGCGGAAATAATTGTCGATACTCGTCCTAATGGTTTTTGATCCGCATCAATAATATACCATTTTTTTGTATTATAATTAGCGCCTGATATAAATGTATCATTCATAAATTATGTATTTAATTAATAAAGATTAAATATTTATTTAAATATAATTCCGAATTTATTCTTCAGAGTCATAAAAACTTCATCTGCAGATTTTCTACCAAAGTTTCTAAGCTCCTGTAATTTTTCCGGAGAATATTTTAATAAGTCACCAATGGTGTTAATTTTTGCTCGTTTTAAACAATTATATGCACGAACAGATAATTGCAATTCTTCAATTGCAATATTTGTATGTGGATTTAATGGCAATATATTGTTGTCTGTTTTTAAATCTTTACTTTGGGTCGTTTTTCTAGCATCTGTAAGAGATTTAAATAAATCAATAATAAATTTCGAAGCATCAGCTATAGCATCTTCTGGTAAAATACTGCCATTAGTCCAGATATCTAATATTAACCTTTCAGTCACTTCCGTTTCTTTTGAATTATCATAGATATTTTCCACTTTAAAGTCAACCTGTTGTATAGGCATAAAAACAGCGTCAATCTGTAAAAAATTTTCTTTATTATTTTGAAAATTTTTCATAGCTAATTTGTAACCTGTACCATATTCAAATTTAAATTCAATTTCTAATATATTGGATGATGATATAGTTGCAATATAATGATCTGGATTAATGATTTTTAAATTTTCGGGAAGATTAATTAACCCAGCTGTAATGACAGAAGGCCCCTGAATTTTTAGATGACCAAACTTAGTTTCTTTGTTACTACTCTTTAATATTATTCCCTTTAAATTCAATAACAATTCAAGAATATCTTCGCGTACACCTGTTATTAAAGAAAATTCATTCTTGGCTCCAGCAATCCGTACAGCGGTAATGCTAGTTCCTCCAATATCATTTAATAAAATTCTTCTTAAAAGATTTCCGATAGTTATACCTTGCCCAGGAGACAATGAATCAATTAAAAATTGTCCATAAAGTGATCCTGATTCATCACTTTCTGATTTTAAACACTTAAAATATGGACTACTCATATCTTATATTTATATATAACTTTTTAATAATAAATTAAACCCTTCTACGTTTTGGAGGTCGACACCCATTATGAGCAACAGGTGTACTATCCTGAATTGAACTTATTTCAAGCCCTGCTCCTTGAACAGCTCGAATAGCGGCTTCTCGACCAGACCCTTGTCCTTTCACAATAACGTTAACATTTTTTAACCCTATAACTAAAGCATTAGTTGATGCCTTTTGAGCGGCTTTTTGGGCAGCAAACGGTGTCCCTTTTCGAGTTCCTTTAAATCCAATGCTACCCGCAGAAGCCCACGATATAGTGTCTCCATTCAAATTTGTAATCGTTACTATTGTGTTATTAAATGTTGATTGAATATGAACAGTTCCAACTGTAATATTACTTTTGATTTTTTTTGATGCTGTTTTTTTCGGTTTTTGTGCCATATAAAGTAGATATATGTATATATATTATTTCTAATAACAGAAAATATGTTATGAATATAAACTATTTTTTCTTTTTAGTTACTGTTTTTTTAGCTCCTCTTCGCGACCGAGCATTTGTCCGGGTTCTTTGTCCCCGAACAGGCAGACTATTTCTATGACGTTTTCCTCTATGACAATTTATCTCATTTAATCGTTTTATATTTAAACCATTAAATCGTCTTAAATCGCCTTCAAATTTTGAATCACTATTCTCTAAAACTTCACGTAACGCAATGGTTTCAGAATTTGTCAGTTCATTTACTCTCGTTTCCGGTGTAATACTTGCTTGTTCAATTATATTTTTAGCGGATGTTAACCCAATCCCATGAATATAAGTAAGTGCATACGCAATTCTTTTATTTTTTGGTAAATCAATACCTAATAATCTTACCACTATTTAACTCCTTTACGTTTAATTAACCTTGACGTTGTTTATGTTTAGCATTTTCACAAATTACTAGAATTTTACCATGTCGTTTGATAACTCTACACTTACTACACATTTTTTTTACTGAAGGACGAACTTTCATATTATTTATTTATTAAGTAAATTTATATGTATACACATATACTATTTTTTAATCTAACATATCATTATAAATACTAGATAAAAATATACCTTTTATTTCTCTAGACAAATCAAGTATAACGCCGACAAGTATAAGTAAAGACGTAGTCCCTAACCCATTAAAATTTGAAACTGGTAAAATAGTCTCAATTATATTCGGTAAAGAAGCTAAAATAGCTAACATTACAGCGCCTAAAAGCGTAACTCTTTTAATAACTTGAGTTAAATAGTAAGTCGTTTCTGTTCCTGGTCTTAAACCGGGAATACTAACAGCCATTTTTTGCAGATCGTCAGAAACATCTTTAGGATTTAAGACAATTGTTGAATAAAAAGAACTAAATACTAAAATTAAAACAAAATAGCAGAGACCGTAAAATAATTTTGATGAATTAAAAATAGCTGGAAGTGTAACAATAGGTATTAATCCCAAACTATTAAAATAGTTCGGAACAACTAAAACCCCAGAGGTTAAAATGATCGGCATAACCCCTGCTAAATTAAAACGCAGTGGAATATAATTATTTTCAGGTAATATTGAAAAAGTGGGCATAGATTGATTCAATTCTTTGGAAGAAATTAATGGAATTATTCGAGTACCTTCTTGTAATAAAACAATACCATAAATCGCTATAAGAAATAATCCTATTATAACACACAATGACAGCAAGCTTAAATTCTCGCTATTTTCGCTGATTAATTTTTTAATTATATTTGGGAAATTTGAAATAATATTTATATAAATAAGAAGTGACGGTCCATTTCCTAATCCATATTCTGTTATAATCTCACTTAACCATAATACGATTAATGATCCAGTTGTAAGCCATATAATTATCTCAATAGCTAAAAAAGGTGTCCAATCAAACAAAGCACGTTTTAAATAAAGTGCTATACTTGTGCTTTGTATAAGAGCCCAAACTAGTGTAATAATTCTTATTATTCTATTAATTGTTCTTCGCCCCTCACTAGTCCCTTCTTTTTGCAATTTTGATAAACTTGGAACTATCGCAGTCAACAATTGAATTATAATTGAGGCGTTTATATACGGAAATATATTTAACGTAAAAAGACCAATTATGAACATATCGTTTCCTGAAAAAGTACTAGTTAAACTTCTTGTTAACGAATGTCTCTGGATATAAAAAGATAAATATCCGTGATCAATTCCAGGAACAGGTAAAAACGTTCCTAAACGAATAAAGGTTAAAATTCCTAGAGTGATTAACGTACGTTTTAATAAAGTATTATTTTTATTAGTTTGTTTCATTATGATTTCAAAAATTTTTGAATAATCTATTATAGATTTATATTTCGATCTTTTGAAACTTGTGACTTAGTCGTTAAATTTTCTAATGCACAAATAGAAGCTCTGGCATTATTTAACAAATTATAAGATCCTAATTGTTTAGCAATTACATTCTTAATTCCGGCAACTTCTAACACAGTGCGGACTGCTCCTCCAGCAATTACACCTGAACCTTCAATAGAAGGACGCATTATGATTTTACATGCTCCAAAATTACCAGTAACATTATGTGGAATACTTAATGATTTAGTTATTGGAACCGAAATTAAATTTTTTCGAGCATCAGTTTTCGCTTTTTTAAAAGCATTTACTACATCGTCAGCTTTGGCAACTCCAACACCTACTTGACCATTCTCATCCCCAATTACAACGATTGCTCGAAAACTTAGTTTTTTACCACCTTTGGTAACTTTTGAAACTCGTCCAATTTTTATTAGTCTCTCAACAAATTTTGGTTCATTGAGTTTTTCATTTTTTTTTTGTTTATTAAGTTGTTTCAAATCAGTACTCATAAAAATTTATTTAATATATTTCTTTACTAAAGGTTGCCAATTAAAACTGCAAACCTCCGGAACGTGCTCCATCAGCTAAAGCTTTAATTCGGCCATGATAAAGATAAGGACCTCGGTCAAAAACAATTTTAGTAATATTTTGTTTTAAACTTAATTTGGCTAATTTTTCACCCATTAATCTTGAAGCTTCTTGTGTTCGCCCAATTCTAACATCGAATTTTATATCTCGATCTAATGTCGAGCAAGCAACTAGAGTATTAGCCGTTGAATCATCAATTATTTGAGCGTAAATATTCTCATTTGATCGAAATACTGATAATCTCGGTCTAGAGATAGTTCCTTTTATTAACCCGCGTAAACTTTCGCGCTTTAATCTTCTATATTTAATAGGTTTTAATCTTTTGTTCTTGTTTTTTAGTCTTAATAAAACTTTCTTTGAAAATTTCATATTAAAATTGTAAAAAGTTCTTAAATTTTGTTATTTTTTACCTGATTTACCAGCTTTCCGTTGAACGATTTCGTTTTCATACATTATCCCTTTTCCTTTATAAGGTTCTGGTACACGCCAAGAACGTATGTTCGCGGCAAATAAACCCAAATCTTCCTTATTACATGCTTTTAAATTTATAACAGTATTTTGAACAACTTCTACAGAAATTTCAGATGGTATTTCAATATTTACTGGATGGCTATATCCTAAGCTTAGAACAAGTAAATTTCCTTGAACAGCGGCTCGATATCCGACACCTTTTAGATTTAATGTAATTTTAAATTGTTCTGAAACACCGATTATCATATTATTAATCAATGTTCGATATAGTCCATGTAAAGCACGAGTATTTCTCGTAGAAGCTTTAACATTTATATTTAATATATTAGAATTTTCTTCAATACTTAATTCATTAGGAATTTTATTAGACAAAATTCCAAATTTACCCTTAACGGTTATCTCTTCATTATTAAAATTAACCTCTGTATTATCAGGAATTTTAATAGGTAATTTTCCAATACGTGACATATATAATAACTCCAGTTACCAAATATAACATAAAACTTCGCCACCAATTCCCAACTCTCGGGCTTTTATATTTGTCATAACCCCTTTAGAAGTCGAAATAACTGCAATTCCTAAGTCACTTAATACTTTAGGTAATTCTTTTGAATTACTATAAACACGTAACCCGGGTTTACTTACTCGTTTTAAAGTACTAATAACAGACTTTCGTGATTTTCCAGTATATTTTAAATATATTAAAATGTAAGTATTTTTTCCTTCGGTATAAAGCTCGAAATTTTTTATGTAACCTTCTTCTTTAAAAATTTCTATAATAGATAAAGACATCTTTGTAACCGGGATTTTTACAATTTCATGCTTTACCATGATAGCATTTCGTATTCGAGTTAATACATCTGAAATAGTATCTGTAACCATAATTTTTGAAAATTTTTATCATTTATTTAAAATCTGGACTAGGATTTTAAAATATTTATTATTCTTGTGACCAACGTTTTCTTCGTAAATGTTTTTTGCGATCCCAAACTTGAGTTATCTCATTTAAGGATTCATACTTATCGTAATAACCCGAATCGTTTAACGGAAATCGTAAAAATTTTAATAAAATGATCCCATTTAAAATATTATTAAATGTCGTTTTCTTTGTAGCTGAAGAAGTAACTAGAGTAATGGTAAGACCTTGAATCAGATCGATATCCTCATAGTTAATTTCTGGAAAAATTAATTGTTCTTTTAGACCAAAAGTATAATTTCCAGCTTTGTCAAAACTTCTTACGGATAATCCTCTAAAATCTCGTATTTGAGCAAAGGTAAAAAAGATTAATTTAGTTAAAAATGAATACATTTTTTCACCTCGTAATGTTACGGTTAATCCTAGTTCCATATCTTCTCGAATCTTAAATCCAGCAATAGCTTTTTTGGATCTTGTTATAACAGGCTTTTGACCAGTGATCTTTGTAAATTCTTCAATGCTTTTTTTCAAAATATTTGTATTTTGTGCAGATAATCCTAAACCTCGATTAATTTGAATTTTAGTTAATTTTGGAATTTTGTTTATATTTCCAAACATTTCTGGATTATTTTTGTGTAATGCATACTTTATACTTTGAGCATATTCTTTTTTGATATCATCAAGTAAAAGATTAAGCTCTGCTTTTTCTTGTACCAATTGAGAGTTACGCATATTGTTATTTAAGACTCTTTTTCATTTAAATTTAATTTTACATTCGAATGATGAATTGGTGCTTCTACTTGTTTAATTTCCCCAACATCATTTTCCTTATTAGGTTTTGAGTGTTTAAATTTATAATTTATACCTTTAACAACGATTTTGCCGTTGTTTTTAAATAATTTTATAACTTCGCCAGTTTTTCCTTTATCTGAACCTGATAAAAGAGTAACATTATCACCTAATTTCACGTGCATCTTTATCTTTTTTGAACAACGCATTTATAAAACCTCCGGTGCTAACGAAACTATTTTAGAATAGTTCTTTTTATCTCGAATTTCACGTGCAACAGGACCAAAAACACGAGTTCCTCTTGGATTACTATCTAAATTTACAATAACAGCAGCGTTATCATCAAATCTTATATACATTCCATCTTTACGGCGTATTGTTTTAGAAGTTCTAACAACAACTGCTCGCACTATGTCAGATCTTTTAATAGGCATATTTGGTAAAGCTTCTTTTACAACACCAATTATAGTATCTCCAATTTTCGCATATTTTCGGTTTCCACCTAAAACTCGTATACACATAATTTTCCGAGCACCTGTATTATCAGCCACTGTAAGTATAGTTTGGGGATAAATCATATAAATTTAACTTTAATTAATTAAAGATGATTTTGAGATTATTTTTGTCAATTTCCAACGTTTCCTTTTGCTTAATGGTCGACATTCTTGAACTAATATCTGATCTCCGATATTACATTCACTTTCAGCATCATGTACTAAGTATTTCTGTGTCTTTACAACTGTTTTCGCATAAATCGGGTGTGGATATCTATTTTCGACTTTAATAACAACAGTTTTTTCCATTTTGTTACTGATAACAATCCCAATTTTTTCTTTTACTGGCATAGAAAATATTTAATTATCAATTTTTATTGTTTTAACAAGATTTAGTAACGTGTTTTGTTTTTTTTCTTCTATCGAATATAAACGCTTCGTTAAAAGGGTTTTTAAATGAGCTAAACGACGTTTGTTATGCTTAATTTCATGAGCTTTAAAGGATTGTCGTGTAGCTTTTTTAAATCTCAAATCAAATAGTTCTTTCTCCGTTTTAATAATTTCTTCAGAGATGTCCGTATTTGAAATTGATAGAATTTCATTAAATTTAGGCAAACTCATAGCTTATTTAATATAATTTCGAGTAATAAATTTTGTTTTAATAGGTAATTTATATGCGGCTAAATTAAAAGCTCCACGTGCAATTTCCTCTGGAACAGATGCAATTTCAAATAATATAGTTCCGGGTTTTACTACGGCTACCCAATAGTCAACGGCACCTTTCCCGGATCCCATACGAGATTCTGCAGCTCTTGCTGTTACAGTTTTATCTGGAAAAATGCGAATCCACAGAGAGGCACCCCGTTTAGTATAACGAGTAATTGTTCGACGTGCTGCCTCAATTTGACGTGAGGTAATCCACGTTGGTTCTAAAGCTTGTAAAGCAAATTGACCAAATGTAACTTCATTACCTCGAACTGCTTTTCCTTTCATTCGGCCACGATGAAATTTTCGATATTTTGTTCGTTTTGGACTTAACATGTAAACTTAATTTTTAATTTTTTAAACTTCGTTTTTAAATAACCATACTTTAACGCCAAGGATTCCATAAATAGTGCTAGCTTCCTTTATAACGTAATCAATATCTGCTCTTAAAGTTTGTAATGGAACTCTCCCTTCTCGAATCCACTCACTTCTAGCCATTTCTGCACCATTTAATCGACCAGAAACTTGTATTTTAATGCCACTTACTTGATCTTCTTGAGCACATTGCATAGCTTCTCGAATAGCTCTACGAAATGCCACTCGGTCTTCTAATTGTTTTACAACTAAATCACCAATAAGTGAAGCATTAAGATTTACTTTTTCTACTTCGATTATATTAATCGTGATTTGCCTGTTAGGCGCCAATATTTTCTTTATATTTTTTAATAAAATTTCTATACCTGAACCGTTATTACCAATTAAAGCACCAGGTCTTCCGGTTTCAATATTTAATTCTATTTGATCATTTAATCCATTACGATTAATCTTAATGTCCGAAATACTTGTTGTTTTGGCTAATTTATTTAAATATGTTCGTATTTTATCGTCTTCTTTCAATAAATTAGAATATTGATTTAGCTTTGAATACCAAGAGGATCTGTGCTCTTGAGTAATTCCTAATCTAAACCCTAACGGATGTGTTTTTTGCCCCACGTATTAATCCTTTTGATTCATTTGTTTAATATATTTAAAACTGTCTAATTAATTGATTTAACAATAACAGTTATATGACACGTTGGTTTTAATATTGCATATGCACGACCTTGAGCCCGTGGTCTGATTCTTTTTAATTTTGGGCCTTCATCTGCATAAATTTGATCTATAATTAACTTTTTTTTATCTAATGAATAATTATTTTGAGCATTAGCAGCTGCAGAATGTAAAACTTGCCACACGGATCCACCAGCTCCATAAGGTAAAAATTCTAAAATCATTAAAGCTTCTTGATAAGACCGTCCGCGAATTTGATTTATAACACGCCTTACTTTGTGAGGTGAAATACGAATATATTTTGCCACTGCTTTAACTGAGTTAGTATTAGCCATAATCAATTTTTTCGTTTTTTAAACCATATTATGAAATATGAGAAATTTGTTCCAATAAATAAGTTTCTCTAATCATAAAATATCGTTTTACCAAGAAGATTCTTGTTTTATTAACGTATTTTTATAATTAAATCCCAATTGAACAATAATATTTAAATTAAAATCATCGTTTTTTTGATATTGATTTATGCATTCATTATTACTATCGCTTTGATCTTTACATAAATACAGATCGTCAATCCACAATTCTAGAATATTTGCTTGATTATTATTTTCTGTATATGCAACTGAGGAATATAATACCTGCAGAACTTTATCTCTTTCGTATTTGTTTTTTATACGTGAAATGAATTCGATTGCTTTATAAAATGAACGCCCTTTTATTTCTTTTAATATTTTTTTTGTATCTTGCGATAATTGAAATGCGATTCTCATATTGACTATTGTTAATTTAGCAATTGGAAAATCGGGTATAGGATTATCTAATATCGTAATAACAAAATCTTTACATCTAGGGTGTGGTAAAGTTATTGTCATAAATTTAATATTTATTAACGTTTTGTTTTTTTATCCGCCTTGATGTGAGATCTAAATGTTCGGGTCGGTATAAATTCACCTAATTTGTGCCCCACTAATTGATCCGATATAAATAAAGGAACATGTTGCTTTCCGTTATATACAGCTATTGTATATCCAACCATATTAGGTAAAATGGTAGAACTTCTAGACCAAGTGGTTATCATACCCTTTTTACCACTTTCGTTCATTTTTTCTATTTTTTCTAATAAATGATATGCAATATAAGGACCTTTTTTTAAAGATCTTGTCATATGTTTAAATCAATAAATTTATTTTATTTTTACTTTTATGATCGACGTCTAAGAATATAATTGCTGCTCACTTTTTTCTGTTTTCGAGTTTTTGCACCTAAGGCAGGCTTACCCCACGGAGTCAGAGGTCTAGCTCTTCCAATGGGCGCTCGACCTTCACCACCGCCATGAGGATGATCACAAGGATTCATAACAGATCCTCTAACGGTAGGTCGTCGTCCTAACCAACGTGAACGCCCTGCTTTACCACTTCTTACTAAAAAAGCATCATTATAGCTAATTTCTCCGATTGTAGCATAACACTCTTTGCGTATTAATCGAATTTCTTTTGACGGTAATCTTAATGTCACATAATTTCCTTCTTTTGCTAAAATTTTTGCGGACGTACCCGCAGCTCTAACAATTTGACCTCCTCGATTTGGTATTAATTCGATATTATGAACAGATGTTCCCAATGGTATTTCATCTAATGGTAAAGAATTTCCTATTGAGAAAGGTGATTGAGATCCAGAAATAATAGAATCGCCTACCGTTAAAGTGTTTGGATGTAAAATATAACGTTTTTCGCCATCTTTATAATGTAATAATGCGATTCTTGCGTTACGATTTGGATCGTATTCGATTGAAACAATTTTAGCTTCAATATTGTATTTGTTGCGCCGAAAATCTATCAATCTATATTTTCTTTTATGTCCTCCACCACGATGGCGGATAGTAATAACTCCACGATTATTTCTACCCTTTTTACGATGATTTTTACGTATTAATGATTTTTCTGGTTTACTCTTCGTAATATCATCAAATGAAGATAATACTCGAGATCTTGTTCCAGGTGTATATGATTTGTAGAAACGGATACTCATAAACTTTTATTTATAATTTTTTAGTTTTCTGCAAACAAATTTATTGTATCTCCTTCCAATAAAGTTACAATAGCTTTTTTATAATGAGATTTCCAACCAATGTATTTACCAATGCGTTTCTTTTTTTTCGGAAGATGACAAGTATTAATCTTAATAACTTTTACATTGAATAAATACTCAATAGCACTTTTGATTGTAGTTTTATCGGATTTTGGATTTACAATAAAACTATATTGATTATTTTCCAATAGTCCTGTAGCTTTATCCGTAATAATTGGATATTTAATACTATTTATGATACTGCGATTAAAGAATGATGAATTAGTCACCGCATATCTCCTTTATATAATTTAATGCTAATGGCGTTGTTATAATTTGTGTCGATTTTAAAATAGCAAGTGTGTTTAAACTCGATACAGAGATTAACTCAATATTTTTAATATTTCGTGTAGCTAATTTTAAAAAATTTGTTTTTTCAGAAACAATAATTAATAATTTTTGATTTAGATTGATGTTACATTTATTACAAATTTCCAAAAATGATTTTGTTTTTGGCGATTCTAATGTGTTCTCTAAATTATCGATAACTAAAATACTATTTCTTTTATTATAGAAAAGAGTTCGTAATGCTAGTCTACGTTCTTTTTTATTTACTTTTAATCTAGTTTTTCTAGGTTTTGGTCCAAAACAAACTCCACCCCCTTTCCATAAAGGTGAACGATTAGAACCTGCACGAGCTCGCCCAGTTCCTTTTTGACGCCAAGGTTTACGTCCTCCCCCTCTAACCTCACTTCGGGTTTTTGTAGAAACAGTACCTTGTTTTTTCTGAATTTGTTGTCTTAGTACATCTCTATAAATTATATAATTACTCGAATTTTCAGCGATGTTTAATGCAACTGTTTTTTTATCCTCTAATGGTTGACCATTTGGACTTAATACATCATATGTTACGAATTGTTGAACAGTCATAAATTTATTTTAACGTATTCATTTTTTAGATCAAAATAAATTTAAATTATTTTGAAACTACCATTGTTAATAAGTTTCCAGGTTTTCCAGGAACGGATCCCTTAACAACTAATATATTGTCTTCAGTATTTATTTGAATAATTTTCAATTTTTTTATATGCGTTTTCTTATTTCCTAATTGACCAGCCATTTTTTTGCCCGGTAAAACACGTCCTGGAGTAGTTCCCATACCAATAGATCCAGGTTCTCGATGATTTTTCGAGCCGTGGGTCATAGGTCCTCTCGAAAAGTTATGACGTTTCTGAAGTCCTGAAAATCCTTTACCTGAACTTTTTCCAGCAATATTTACAAGTTGACCGGACTCGAAAATTTCTACATTTAAAATTTGACCAACTTTAAATTTTTCTGGGTCCGTCACTTTAAATTCTTTAAGATATTTTAAAGGTTGAATATTTGATTTTTGTAAATGTCCTAATTCAGATTGTGTTAAAAATTTGCTTGAAACATTTCCATAACCAATTTGAATTGCATCATAACCATTATTTATAACTGTTTTAATTTGTGTTACTACACAAGGACCCATTTTTAAAATGGTAACAGGAATAATATTGCCTGATTCATCAAAAATTTGAGTCATACCAATTTTATTTCCCAATAGCACAATATTTTATTCCCCAATTTTATAAATGTATTAACAATGTTTATATATTTTCAATCTAATTAAAATAATAATAGCAATCTGAATTGCTAAATTACCTCCCTAATTTAGCTAAAATTAGCAGAATTTGTCTATGAGAAATAATGACAACGTTATTTAATTTACACAAAACTCTACGGAAATTCATATTGTCTATAAAGATAACTTTCTGCATAATATAACTATATATTATTACTAACAGAAATTTATTTAATTATGGCAAAAGTTGTTGGAATTGATTTAGGGACAACTAATTCAGTTGTCGCAGCAATTGAAGGTGGCAAACCTTGTGTTATTACAAATGCAGAAGGATTAAGAACAACTCCTTCAATCGTTGCATATACAAAGAAAAAAGAATTATTAGTCGGTCAAATAGCAAAGCGTCAAGCTGTTATAAATCCTGAGAATACATTTTTCTCCGTTAAAAGATTTATCGGATCAAAAGTTGATGAAATCTCAAATGAAGCAAAACAGTTACCTTATAAAGTAATTGAAGATAAAAATGGTAACGTAAAACTTAAATGTTCTTCTTTAGGTAAAGATTTTAGTCCCGAAGAAATTTCTGCTCAAGTATTAAAAAAATTAATAGATGATGCAAGTGCTTATTTAGGACAGGATGTTACACAAGCTGTTATTACAGTTCCAGCATATTTTAATGATTCACAAAGACAAGCAACAATTGATGCAGGCAAAATCGCGGGAGTTGAAGTTTTAAGAATTATTAATGAACCAACTGCGGCATCTTTAGCCTATGGATTAGATAAAAAACAAAATGAAACGATTTTAGTATTTGATCTTGGTGGAGGAACGTTTGATGTCTCAATTTTAGAAGTAGGAGATGGCATTTTTGAAGTATTATCTACCGCTGGAGATACTAATCTAGGAGGAGACGATTTTGATAAAGCGATAGTGAATCTTTTAATGAACGAATTTTCAGAAAAAGAAAATATTGATTTAACAAAAGACATTCAAGCTTTACAAAGACTAACTGAAGCCGCTGAAAAAGCCAAAATGGAATTGTCCACAGTTGAAAAAACGAAAATTCATTTGCCTTTTATTACAGCTGATCAAACTGGTCCAAAACATATAGAAAAAGAACTTACACGCGCTTCATTTGAAGAATTATGCGAAAATTTAATCAATCGATGCGGAATACCTGTTGAAAAGGCTATTAAAGATGCAAAACTAGATAAATCAAATATCGATGAAATTGTTTTAGTGGGTGGTTCTACAAGAATTCCAGCAATTCAAAAATTGGTAGAATCGATTATCGATAAAAAACCAAATCAAACAGTTAATCCTGACGAAGTAGTTGCTATTGGGGCTGCAATTCAAGCCGGCATTCTTTCAGGAGAAGTTAAAGATATTTTATTATTAGATGTCACTCCATTATCGTTAGGAGTTGAAACGTTAGGTGGTGTTATGACAAAAATCATTGCTCGTAATACGACTATTCCTACCAAAAAGTCGGAAGTTTTTTCTACTGCATCGGACAATCAAACAAATGTTGAAATTAATGTATTACAAGGTGAAAGACAATTAGTTACGGATAATAAAAGTCTTGGTACATTTAGATTGAATGGAATTCCGAATGCTAAACGTGGTGTACCGCAGATTGAAGTAACATTTGATATAGATGTTGATGGTGTCCTTTCTGTTACCGCTAAAGAAAATGAAACTGGAATAGAACAGTCAGTGACTATTCAAGGTGCTTCAACTTTAAGTAAAGACGAAGTGGAAGAAATGATAAAAGCCGCGGAACAATATGCAAGTTTAGATCAAGAAAAACGAAAAAATATTGAGATAAAAAATAATGCCGAGTCTTTATGTTATGAAGTCGACAAGCAACTTTCAACGGCTAATGATGTTATTTCAGATGAGAGAAAAGAAAGTATCACGGAACTTGTTAAAAATACAAAAACAAATATTCAGTCGGATGACTTTGAATCTTTAACGTCTCAGATTGAGGAGTTAAAAATTGTTCTTAAAGAATTATCTGATATGACTGAGGAACAGACTTAAAAAAAGCTAAAATTATTTGTGATTAAAAATATTTTTAATCACAAATAATTTTAGCTTTTTTTAATAAATTGCTGACAGTCTCAGTTGGCTGAACCCCATTTTTTAACCAATGATTAATTCTTTCAGTTTTAATATTGAATTCTTTCGTAATAGTACTATAATAACCTAATTCTTCAATTGCCCTACCATCTCTACGAGTACTGGCAGTCATAACAACTAATCGATAAGACGGTTGTCGTTTTCGACCGAATTTTTTTAATCTTAGTTTTAACATATAAAATTTACAATTTTAACTTTTATATTAACTCTTATAAGAGTTAACGGCGTGAGTAATGTTCTATTACAAGCAACTCATCTAATTCTAGTAAAATATCATCTTTTTGGCAATAATTCAAAATTTGACCTTCAAGTTTTGATTCATCGAAATTTAGATGAGATGGTAAGTCTGTAAATTTAGATAATTTCAAATTTTCTTGTACTAAAGATTTTGAATTTGTTTTTGGTTTAATACCAATTACATCGTTTATTCGACATTGAAAACTAGGAATGTCTAAAACTTCACCATTAACTGTAATATGACCATGGTTAACCAATTGACGAGCTCCTAAAATTGTTGGGGCAAACCCTAATGTAAAACAAACATTATCTAACCTCATTTCTAAAAGCTGAAGTAATATTAAACCCGTTATCCCTTTCCTACGACGGGCTTCCTTGACGTATCGAAATAACTGACGTTCCGATACTCCATAGTTAAATTTCAGTTTTTGTTTTTCTTCCAATCTTAATCCATATTCAGTTATTTTTTTACTGTTTCCATCATTACTTTTCCCGTGTTGCCCGGGTCTATCTTTTTTCTTAGATTGTTTCTGAGTAAAACTTGGCAATAAACCTAAACGTCGAGTAATTCTTAAACGAGGTCCGCGATATCGAGACATAATTTATAAGATTAATTTTTTATTTTCTAAATAATTAGTTTTTATATTATAAACATTTTGTTAGGGCGAACGACCGGACTTGAACCGGCGAATGGTGGAACCACAACCCACTGCCTTAACCACTTGGCTACGCCCGCCAAAAATTATATTATTTACTTAAATATATATATTACAATTTATACAGTATCACGTCTAGTTTATTTTGAATTAAAAATAAATAAAATTATATTTTATGATAAGTTTTTTTGTGAATGGCCAAAAATATTACACTAAGGACAAATTTACTATTTGTGACTTATTATATTATTTTGATTATAATTTTTCTCTACTTGTGGTAGAATATAATGATTCAATTTTTAGTAAAAACAATTGGGACAAAATTATAATCTCCAATAATGATAAAATCGAAATAGTTACGATAGTTGGCGGAGGTTAACTTTATCCTAGTAGTTTCATATCATATTAATTATTAGGTAATTTGTTATTTATTACCTAATATTATTAGATAATTTATTTGGCTTTTGTAAAAACAAGACCATTCATTTCACTATATCGTTCCATAAACCTCATAAAGCGTTCCCATTCTTCGAGATTTTTCATTATATATATTGATTCTAGTGTTTCAGGATTTCCATTTACAAAACAAGCATTAATATGGCGAGTTTTAAGCGTACCTTCTTTATCAATCAAATACATCCCTGTAATTTCTCCTTCTTTAACAGTGCATGTATTTAAAATATCTGGCTTTTTAAATTGGAAAGTAGCTGTACCTGTACTTCCATCTCTAGATCTTGTCAAACGAATATCAGGCAGTACTGTTTCATTTAAACCTTTAATAAATTGTATATTGGCTTCCATAAAAATTTCTTTATTAAAGAGTTAATTTTTTTTCGTTTTAATAAATCAAAGAATATGTTTTTAATAACTGGGGTGGCAGGATTCGAACCTACGAATGGCGGAGTCAAAGTCCACAGCCTTACCACTTGGCGACACCCCAAAATAATGATTTGAATACAATTGTAATATATAAGATAAGTTTAAAAAATAATTATTGGGCAAGAAGGGATTCGAACCCCTGACACCGTAGTTCGTAGCCACGTGCTCTAGTCCACTGAGCTACAAGCCCAAACTATATGATGATAATAGATCATTTATTTAGTTTAGTAAAGCTTTAAAAATATTCAAATATTTGTTTTTAAGCTTGCAATATTATGATTATAAATGAGATAATTTAGAAACTATCAGATATTATAAATAGATAATAAATTATATTATGGCGAAAAAAATTCTATATCAAGATAATGCTAGACGTGCATTAGAAAAAGGAATGGAGATAATGGTTGAAGCAGTATCTGTAACGTTAGGACCGAAAGGAAGAAATGTCGTATTAGAAAAAACTTACGGATCTCCGCAGATTGTAAATGATGGGGTAACAATAGCAAAAGAAATCACTTTAGAAGACCATATAGAAAATACGGGTGTTTCTTTAATTCGACAAGCTGCTGCAAAAACGAATGATGTTGCTGGCGATGGGACCACTACAGCAACTGTTTTAGCTTATGCAATGGTAAAAGAAGGATTAAAAAATGTTGCGGCAGGAGCAAATCCAATTTCAGTTAAATTAGGAATGGAGAAGGCTACTCAATACTTAGTTATTCAAATAAATGAATTTGCCCAACCTGTTGAAGATATTGATTCTATTAAACAAGTTGCGACAATTTCAGCTGGAAATGATAGTCTTATTGGTTCATTAATTGCAAACGCGTTAGAAAAAGTTGGAAAAGAAGGGGTTATTTCTTTAGAAGAAGGTAAAGGAATTAACACTGAGTTAGAAATTACAGAAGGTATGAAATTAGAGAGAGGTTTCATATCACCATATTTTATAAATAATACTGATAAGATGGAAGTATCTTATGAAAACCCTTTAATATTATTAACCGATAAAAAAATTACTTTAGTTCAACAAGATTTGTTACCTGTTTTAGAATTAGTTGCCCAGGTTAAAAAACCGTTATTAATTATTGCAGAAAACATCGAAAAAGAAGCATTAGCCACTTTAATACTAAATAAGTTACGCGGAATTATAAATGTTGTAGCAATTCGAGCTCCAGGTTTTGGAGAACAACGTAAGTTAATGTTAGAGGATATTTCAATATTAACTGGTGGAACAGTTATTACTCAAGACGCTGGGTTAAGTTTAGATAACGTTCAAATAAATTTATTAGGTAAAGCGAGACGAGTAACCATTAATAAAGATTCCACAACAATTATAACAGATGGAACAGAAAATGAAATTAAAATTCGTTGTGAACAGCTAAGAAAACAGATTAATGCAGCCGAAACTGGATATGAAAAAGAAAAGTTACAAGATAGAATCGCGAAGCTTTCTGGCGGAATTGCTGTAATTAAAGTCGGAGCTGTGACTGAAACGGAAATGAAAGATAAAAAATTACGTTTAGAAGATGCCATAAATGCGACGAGAGCTGCCGTTGAAGAAGGAATTGTTCCAGGAGGCGGTGCAACGTTAGTTCATTTATCCGAAAATATGGTAGCTTGGGCAAAAAGTAACCTTCAAGAAGATGAATTAGTAGGTGCTATGATCATTTCACGAGCAGTTCTCGCTCCATTAAAACGTATTGCTCAAAATGCAGGCATAAATGGGCCAGTAGTTGTTGAAGAAGTGCAACAAAAAGAATTTGAAATCGGATATAATGCTGCAAATAATACATTTAAGAATATGTATGAAGAGGGAATAGTTGATCCAGCTAAAGTAACACGTTCTGCGTTACAAAATGCAACATCAATTGCAAGTATGATCTTGACAACAGAGTGTATAATTGTAGATCAAGACAACAGTGGAGGCAGATAAATTATTTAGCTTTTTTAAAGCTAAATAATAAATGACGAATTAACATATCATTCCAATATTATTTTCATTCCATCTTTCAAGAATTAAAGTACTTGAACCGTCTTTATTTTGTTGATATTCAACAGGTTGGAAGCCAATCTTTTGACTTTCATTAGTAATCGCCTCACAAGCATATTGCTGACTTATCATATCAATAAAATTTTCAATTGAATATGGTTGTTCCCAATAACTCGCATCAAAAACTAAGTCATATTCTTGACCATTCCAGTTGAATTGGATGTTGTTTCCATTAAGTTGATTAATCACTAAATTAAAGTTATTTTTTTCTTTAATAGAAGAACTGTTATTTATTTCTTTCTGATACTCAATATTTAAAAAATCTAAAGTTTTTTCTAAATATTTTAAATCTTGAAAACCTGTTTCTACGTTAGTAAAGTGAGACATATGACTTAGCAAATGAGTTTAATTTTTCTTGAAGTTTTGTACTTAAACACTGAAACTTAGACGTTCATGGGTGATTTTAGTTTTCGTACTAGTAAAATACTTAATAATAAATGAAGTAAAATGATATAAGTCCTTATCAACTATTATGAATTTATTAATTTAATTCGAAATAGCAAACTATTTTATTGATAGTTAAAGAATTATTTTATACTATCACTTTATAACAAATATCATAAAACTATTTTTTATTTATTATTATCTAAAAGTCTATAAAATTAGCTATCGATTCAAGTTGGTTCAAACTAACCAGTATCTTAAGCAAAACATTAAAATTATTTTACCTGTAAATTCGGACATAATCTTAGCCTCCATGATGACAATTTTACTAATAAAATAGTCTATATGTAATATTTATTACATATCACAAATTTGGGAAAAAGCTACTTATCCCCCTAAACTATAAAAATTTGAAAATATTTAATAGCACAGTACCTTATAAACAAATTTATTGTTTGTATTCTAAATAGGATTTAAATTATTAATTTAATATATAAATCCTCTTAAGTTTCTCTTTATTTATTATTAAATCGATGTTTAATTTTTCTTTGAAGGACAATAAATTATAAAAATATATGTTGTAAATTTTCGATATTACATTATAATGATATTATATTAATTAGCTTAAATAATTTGTGTTTGATTCTTCTAATGTTTTAATCACAGATTTAATATAAAGTTAAAAACGGTTTTTTTATATTTTAAAATTTATGGATACTCGTTTAATTATAATTCTGGCTCCTCTTTTAGTGGCAGGCTCGTGGGCATTGTTTAATATTGGTCGTTTAGCCATTCAACAAATTCAACGCTTATCTCGTTAGAAACTAATTAAAATTGTTTTTCTCTATAGTTCATTTTATGTACAATTATAAAGTTGTTTAATTTTAAATTATGGCTGTACCTAAGAAACGTACCTCAAAAGCAAAAAAAAATGCCCGCAAAGCGAATTGGAAAAGAAAAGCATATGGTCAAGCTCAAAAAGCCTTATCTTTAGCTAAATCAGTATTAAAAGGTCAAACTACAAGTTTTATCTATAATTTAGAAGAATAAAAATATAATACCATATTCTTATTCTTTTAAATTATAAATAAAATAATACTGCGGATGTGGCGGAACTGGTAGACGCGCTAGATTTAGGTCCTAGTAACCTTTGTTTTGAGAGTTCGAGTCTCTCCATCCGCAATCTTAATTATATGAAATATATAAATAATTTAACTGAGTTACCATATTATTTATGGACATAATAAATGACTCTTCCGTTTACATTACAACAATTACGTATTATTAAAGCTGTTGCTTCTGAAAACAGTTTTTCAAAAGCAGCAAAAATTTTGTTTGTTTCACAACCATCTTTAAGTAGACAAGTAAAAACGCTTGAAGATCGAATAGGAATTTTATTAATCAACCGAAAAAATAATAAAATATCTCTAACAGAGGCAGGTAAAGTGTTTTTACAATACTCTGAACGAGTTTTAGCTTTGTGTGAAGAGAATTGTCGTGCTTTAAATGATTTAAAAAAAGGTAATAGGGGTAATTTAACAGTTGGTGCTAGTCAAACAATTGGTACTTATTTAATGCCACGTGTACTAACTTTATTTACTCAACATTATCCACAAATCAATTTAAAAGCACAGGTGGATTCAACTAGAATAATTGTTAAAAATATTGTTGCGAGGAATATTGATATAGCAGTTATTGGAGGAGATGTTCCTGAAGATTTAAAAAAATGTTTAAAAATTGAAAATTTTGTAGAGGACGAACTTATATTAATAGTACCAAAATCCCATCCTTTTGCTATAAAGAAAGAAAAAATTATAAATAAAGAAGACTTATATCATTTAGATTTTATAACCTTAAATCCAAATTCATCGATTAAAAAATTCATCGATAATATATTAATTCAAAACAATATTGAAACAAAAAGATTTAATATTATTTTACAATTGAATTCAATTGAAGCAATTAAAACAGCAGTTAGTTTAGGTCTTGGTGTTGCATTCATCTCTTCGTTGGCAATTAGAAAAGAAATCGAACTCAAAACTATTGAAATTATAAATATTGAAAACGTCAAAATAACAAGAACTCTATCTATCATTACAAATCCAGACTGTTATCCATCAACTGCTTTTGAATTCTTTTACAATGAATTATCTATGTTAAAAAATTCTAAAAAATATCAAATTTGATATGTAATAAATTATTTGACTGATTAAAAAAAGTTTTAGTAATATTGCTTTAGCATAAAAAGGATGTTTTTAATTTATGAAATATGCAATTGTCGAAATTAGCGGTAAGCAGTTTTGGGTGGAAGTTGGAAAATATTATGATTTGAATCGAATCCCAACAAAATTAGGTCAAGAAATTACTCTAAATAGAATTTTGTTAGTTAACGATAATGGAAATCTTCTAGTTGGTAACCCTTATTTAGAAACAGTTAAAATTAAGGGAAAAGTTTTAGAACATTTACGGGGTCGAAAAACTATTGTTTATAAAATGCGCCCGAAAAAGAAAACTAGAAAAAAACAAGGATACCGTCAAGAACTAACTAGAGTTCTTATTGAAGATATAAATATTAATTAAAATAGAGGACTAAAACATGGCTCATAAAAAAGGTGCCGGTAGTACAAAAAATGGACGTGACTCTAATTCTAAAAGACTTGGAGTTAAAAGATTTGGAGGACAGATTGTTAAAGCAGGAAATATATTAGTTCGTCAAAGAGGTATGAAATTTAAACCAGGTATCAATGTTGGTTGTGGAAAAGATTTTACGTTATTTGCTCTAAAAGATGGAATTGTAAAATTTGATTATCAAGATTCTAGCCATAAAAGAATAAATATCGTTAATTAAATAATTAAATTAATCGAACGACAAAAAAATATCGAATTATGAAATGTTGGAAAAAATTAAAAATCCATTTAAGAAAAATTTAATACCGAATAAATATAAAAATCTAATAAACGATATTAACCTTTTAGAACAAAAAGTCAGTTTATTAACGGATTTTGATTTAAGAGCTAAAACGTTTGAACTTAAAAAAAGATATCAAACTGAACAAAATTTAGCTACTATTCTTCCTGAAGCTTTTGCAATTGTTCGAGAGGCCAGTTTTCGAACTTTAGGATTACGTCATTATGATGTACAATTAATTGGTGGGTTAACGCTTAATGATGGTAAGATTGCTGAAATGAGAACTGGAGAAGGTAAAACTTTAGTAGCAACCTTACCAGCTTATCTAAATTCTTTAACTGAAAAAGGTGTTCATATTGTCACGGTTAACGATTATCTTGCGGAACGTGATCAAATTTCGATGGGCCAAGTTTATAGTTTTTTAGGATTAAGCACCGGATTAATTCAAGAAAATATGACAGTATTAGAACGACAAATCAATTACGATTCTGATATTACATATGTAACTAATAGTGAGCTTGGGTTTGATTATCTTCGTGATAATATGGCTTTAAATTTAAATGAAGTTACATTAAAACCGTTCAATTATTGTATTATTGATGAAATTGATTCTATTCTAATTGATGAAGCTCAAACACCTCTTATTATTTCAAATAATATTGATACCTCGATTGATAAATTTATAGTTGCGGCAGAAATTGTTGAATATTTAGAAGTAAATATTCATTTTAAAGTGGATGAAAAAAGAAAGAATGTTATTTTAACACAAAAAGGTACTCTACAAATCGAAACAATCTTAAATATTAAAGATTTGTATGATTTAAATGATCCTTGGATTCCTTACATAATCAATGCGCTTAAAGCCAAAACATTATTCTTTTGTAATGTACATTACATTATTCAAAATAATCAAATAATAATTGTTGATGAATTTACAGGTAGAATTATGCCTGATAGGCGTTGGAGTGATGGATTACATCAAGCGGTTGAAGCTAAAGAATCTTTGCCTATTCAAGAGAATACCCAAACAGTTGCTTCCATTACATATCAGAACTTTTTTCTATTATATCCCAAATTATCAGGTATGACTGGTACGGCTAAAACTGCCGAGCTAGAATTTGAAAAAATATATAAATTAAATGTTAACGAAATTCCAACAGCTCGACCGGTTTTGAGAGTTGATTTACCAGACCTTGTCTATAAAGATCAATTGTCAAAATGGACCGCTGTTGCAAAAGAATGTAAAATAATCTCTGAAATAGGTCAACCAATTCTTATTGGTACTACTACTGTAGAAAAATCAGAAATGTTAGCGCAATTATTGCAAGAATATAAATTATCGTATCAACTTCTAAATGCGAAGCCTGAGAATGTCAGAAGAGAAGCTGAAATTATTGCTCAAGCGGGAAAAAAAGGCAGTATTACGATTGCGACTAATATGGCTGGAAGAGGAACGGACATTATTTTAGGTGGAAATATTGAATTTAAAATTCGAAAACAATTATATACTATTTTAGTTACGAATAAAATTCGAAATAGGTCAAAGATTATAGCCAATGTTTTTGCATCATTCAAAAGTATATTAGGTTTATCGCAGAAAAGTATTAGTCAATTAATTAAATTAATTTACAATAATGATTTTGCAAACTTGTCGGAAACGAAGATTTTACAAATTCTAAGTAATATTAGTCAAACTTTACATTTTTCAGAAATTTATAAATATTCTATTAGTTTTTTATATAACCAATTTATAATTTTTGAGAAGAAAAATCAATTAATTGAAAACTTAATTGTCAAAAATTCTGGCGGTTTATATGTAATTGGGACAGAACGAAATGATTCAAGGAGAATTGATAACCAATTACGTGGAAGATGTGGGCGTCAAGGAGACCCTGGTAAATCGAGATTTTTTTTAAGTATTGATGATAATTTACTTAGACGATTTGGAGGTTCCGATATTCAGAGTTTTATGCAAGCTCAATTAATAGATGATAATGATCCTATTGAATCTAATTTGTTAACAAAAAGTTTGGACGCTGCTCAAAAACGAGTTGAAGAACAATCTTATGATGCTCGAAAATACTTGTTTGATTATGATGAAGTGTTAGATAAACAAAGAAAAGTTATTTATTATGAGAGACGGCAAATTTTAGAGAGTAATTCTATTCAAACTCGAATTATTGCATACGGGGAACAAGTTATTTCAGAAATTGTTAACGAATTATTAGAAAAAACAATTGATAATACAGAATTAATCACTTTACTCGAAAATTTATTTGGAACAAAGTTAACATTAAATTTAATTTCTAAATTTAACTTAAATTATTCTAATTTTGATCCTCTAGAACTTGAAATTTATTTATTCCAAGAATTCTGGTTAGCTTATGAATCGAAATCTCTAGAACTTGAAATTATGTTCCCAGGGGTGGCAAGATCTGTAGAACGTTTTATTATATTAAGGTATCTTGATATCTCTTGGACTGAACATCTTCAAAAAGTATCTTTACTAAGAGATGCAGTAGGTTGGCGTGGTTATGGGCAAAGAAATCCGTTATTTGAGTATAGGGAAGAAGCATATTATTTATTTCAAGCTATCAGTCAAACTACACGAACTTTAGTTCTTTATGATCTTCTTCGTGCAGAAACAGATGTATTATAAATATTTCATTATTTAAAATCACTTATTTAATCATGACAAAAAGAACATTATCAAATAAAACTCGTATATCAATTTTAAGATTATCAGGGTTTAGGGCCAGAATGTCCACTAGTTTAGGACGTAAAACAATTAGAAAACGACGTAAAAAAGGACGTAAAAGATTAGCAATTGAATCTTAAAATCTATAAAATAGTTTTTAATTTGAAATTAATTTTACTTATTGATTTTAGATACTTATTTATGAATTTTAATGATGAATTAATTCTTTTGCTAAAAGCTCGTTATCCAATTATTTATATAAATACTATTGAAGAAGATCGAGTTGAATATGTTATTCGAAAAAATATTAAAACAAGTTTAAATCGAAGTATTTATAGTTGGGATTTTATTGATGGATATATAAATAACCCAAATAACGAAGGATTTGCAAAACGGAATCCGTTACAAGCTTTAGAATTAATTGAAAAATTGACATCTGAAACTCCTGCTTTATTTTTACTAAAAGATTTTAACCGATTTCTAAATGATATATCTATCTCCAGAAAACTAAGGAATATTACTAGAGTATTAAAATTACAACCAAAAACTGTAATTATGGTAGGATCTGAATTAAATATTCCTCAAGAGTTACAGGATTTGGTAACTGTTTTAAATTTTTATTTACCTATTGAAACTGAGATTAACCAAGAATTAAAAAGATTAATTCGATCTTTAAATATAAAAGTTAATTCACAATTGATAAATAATTTAACAAAAGTCTGCCAAGGACTTTCTCTTGAAAGAATTCGTCGTGTACTTTCGAAAATAATAGCTATTTATAAAACAATTGACGAAAATAGCATTTCGATTTTGTTAAATGAAAAAAAACAGATTATAAGTCAAACGGAAATTCTGGAATATTGGTCTACCGATGAAAATATTCAAAAACTTGGTGGAGTAATAAATTTGAAAAATTGGCTGAAGAAGAGAAAAACCTCGTTTGGAACTCAAGCTTCTAACTATGGTTTACCTACGCCAAGAGGTTTATTGCTTATTGGTATACAAGGAACGGGCAAATCCTTAGCGTCGAAAGCTATTGCAACGGAATGGCAACTTCCTTTGTTAAAACTTGATGTGGGTAAGTTATTTGGCGGTATTGTGGGGGAATCTGAATCACGTCTTCGTAGAATGATTGAATTATCTGAAACCATGTCTCCATGTATACTTTGGATAGATGAAATAGATAAAGCATTTACTATAAATGAAAGTAAAAGTGATAGTGGAACTAGTAACCGTGTATTAGCTACTTTTATAAGTTGGTTATCGGAAAAAACGAAACCTGTTTTCGTCGTTGCTACTGCTAATAACGTTGAGATGTTACCATTAGAAATTATCAGAAAAGGAAGATTTGATGAAATCTTCTTTTTAGATTTACCAAAATGTAATGAACGAGAACAAATATTTAAAATTCATATAAAAGAATTTAGACCCACTACTTGGGATTCTTTCGATTACTTAAAATTGTCACAACTTTCAGAATCGTTTTCAGGTGCTGAAATTCGACAAAGTATTATTGAAGCCATGTACCAAGCTTTTTACGAAAAACGTGAATTCACAACAGATGATATTTGTCAGGCTCTAAAAAATTTAATACCGTTAGCACAGTTGCAAAATCGACAAACACTAAAATTACAAGAATGGGCTATATCAGGTCGTATTCGACTAGCGTCTTAACAATACGTAGAAAACATTAATGAAAAGAAAACTTATTAAAATAATAGCTGATCTTAGATTTGCAATTATTATTTTACTAGTAATTGCATTTTCAAGCATCCTCGGAACATTAATTGAACAAGATCAATCTATTGAAATATATAAATTAAATTATCCTTTAACAAATCCTGCTTTTGGATTTTTATCCTGGGACCTAATTCTCAAATATGGATTTGACCATGTTTATAAAACATGGTGGTTTATATTTTTAATTTTTTTATTTGGTACGAGTTTATTAATTTGTACATTTTTGCAGCAATTCCCCTCATTGAAAATAGCTCGTCGATGTCAATTTTTGAAAACAAAACAACAATTTAATAAATTAAAAATTTCGCAAACAATTTCAAGTGCGAAGTTGAATGGACTTTTGCTCAAACTAAAAAACAATCACTATTCTATTTTCCATCAAAAAAATATTATATATTGTTATAAAGGATTAATTGGAAGAATTGCTCCAATAATTGTTCATTTTAGTATGATATTAATTTTAATAGGATCCGTCATTGGAGCTGTTGGAGGTTTTAAAGCACAAGAGATTGTTCCTAAAACGGAAACCTTTTATATTCAAAATATTTTAGTAAATGGTAAACTTACTAAAATTCCAAAGATTTCAACTCGAATAAATGATTTTTGGATTACTTATTCGAAACAAAGAACAATAAACCAATTTTATTCTAATTTATCCATACTTAATTCTAATGGTAAAGAAATAAGACAAAAAACAGTGTTTGTTAATTTCCCAGCAAGGTTTCAAAATATCACTTTTTATCAAACCGATTGGAATTTAATCGGATTAAGGATTAAAGATAAAAATTCATTAATTACTCAATATTTATTAATTAATATTTCAAATAATAAAGACAAAATATGGCTATCTTGGATTCCAAGTGATCAAACTCTAAATAAAGGATTTACAGTTTTAACAAATAGTTTAGAGGGTTATTGCTCTGTTTATAATACTTTGGGACAATTTGTAGGGAATTTAGAATTAAATGAAACTTTAAAAACTAATTCTTCTTTAACACTATTAGATATTTTAAGTTCTACTGGGATTCAAATTAAATCTGATCCAGGTATACCAATTATATATTTCGGATTTGGTTGCTTAATGTTCAGTACTTTAGTTAGCTATATTACATATTCCCAAATTTGGATAATTATTGAAATTGGGGAGCTCTTGATAGGTGGAAATACTACCCGGGCTATTCTTGATTTTGAATTTGAATTTTTTAAACTCATTAAATAAATTCATTTCTAGGATGACTAGTCTTTAAAAAAAATTGTCTTATAATTATTTATAACAAGCAACAGTCTTGGGGAGAATTAAAATTATAAAAAATGTTATAATGACAGCAACTTTAGAAAGACGCGAAGGCGTTTCATTATGGGAGCGCTTCTGCGCTTGGATTACAAGTACTGAAAACCGTTTATACATCGGTTGGTTTGGTTGTTTAATGTTCCCTACATTATTAACAGCAACTTCTTGCTACATCATCGCTTTTATCGCAGCTCCTCCAGTAGATATCGATGGTATCCGTGAGCCTGTAGCAGGTTCTTTATTATACGGAAACAACATCATCAGTGGTTCAGTTATCCCTAGTTCAAACGCTATCGGTATGCACTTCTACCCAATCTGGGAAGCAGCTTCAATCGATGAGTGGTTATACAATGGTGGTCCTTACCAATTAATCGTTTTACACTTCTTATTAGGCGTTGCGTCTTACATGGGTCGTGAATGGGAATTAAGCTACCGTTTAGGTATGCGTCCTTGGATTTTCGTAGCATTCTCTGCTCCAGTAGCAGCAGCATCTGCAGTATTCTTAGTATACCCAATTGGTCAAGGTTCTTTCTCTGATGGTATGCCTTTAGGTATCTCTGGTACTTTCAACTTCATGTTAGTATTCCAAGCTGAGCACAACATCTTAATGCACCCATTCCATATGGCTGGTGTTGCTGGTGTATTCGGTGGTTCTTTATTCTCTGCTATGCACGGTTCTTTAGTAACTTCTAGTTTAATCCGTGAAACTACAGAAAATGAATCTACTAACTACGGTTACAAATTCGGTCAAGAAGAAGAAACTTACAACATCGTAGCTGCACACGGTTACTTTGGTCGTTTAATCTTCCAATACGCTTCGTTCAACAACTCTCGTGCTTTACACTTCTTCTTAGCTGCATGGCCAGTTGTAGGTATCTGGTTAACTGCTATGGGTGTAAGTACAATGGCATTCAACTTAAACGGTTTCAACTTCAACCAATCAGTTGTTGATTCTCAAGGTCGTGTTATCAACACATGGGCTGACATCATCAACCGTGCTGATTTAGGTATGGAAGTAATGCACGAACGTAACGCTCACAACTTCCCATTAGATTTAGCTTCAGGTGAAGTATTACCAGTTGCTTTAGCTGCTCCAGCTATCAACGCTTAATCTTTTGAGTTTAGTGACCTAATAAACCTTTAATTTAATTAAAGGTTTATATAATATATCAATTCAATGGTTAAATATTAAATCAACTAAAAATTCCAGAAATTCTGAAACCATTTTTTCACTCTTGTCCCACATCTATCGATCTATATACTTTATATAGATTAAAATTTATCGTAAGAAATAAAATATTATTACATTAACAATAAATTCCTACCCAAACCTTCATAATTGATCAAAATACTAAAAATTTTTAGATAAAATATGACGAATTTTATAAATGTATCATATTTTTATTATTAGTGTATCTAATAATCTAATTTTGAGTTTATACTGGTATTTCCATATTAATTCTTTATTATTGCATTACATCGGTAATAGTAATATTCATAAAATTAAATTTTATACCTAATAACGAAAACTTTAGTTTATATAATTTTTTTCTAACTATACTAACAGGAAACTCAAACACTAAAAATTAGTGTTTAGGTTTTATAATCTATTAGCATCACATAGGCGATCGCAATTCCAGTATCAATAAAACTTTGGCATTGAACTATCTTTCCAGGAGATCCCTCTCCAAGTATTGTCGTCGATTTATAACGTTTCACAGCTGAGTTCGGTATGGTTCAGCGTGGTTCCGTAAATTACACTGAAAACACCAAAGCATAAAAGCATTATCTAACGAATTAAATAATGCTTAAAGAAATTAAAAATTCAAGTCCTCGGTCTATTAGTACATCTCAGCTGATACATTACTGCACTTATACTTGATGCCTATCAAACGGTTAGTCTTACCGTGACCTTACTCACTTACGTGATGAGAATACTCATCTTGAGGTGGGCTTCCCACTTAGATGCTTTCAGCGGTTATCCACTCCACACATAGCTACCCAGCGTTTACCATTGGCATGATAACTGGTACACCAGAGGTGTGTCCTTCTCGGTCCTCTCGTACTAAAGAAGGCTCCTCTCAATATTCTAACGCCTACACCGGATATGGACCGAACTGTCTCACGACGTTCTGAACCCAGCTCGCGTACCGCTTTCATGGGCCGACATCGAGGTGCCAAACCTCCCCGTCGATGTGAACTCTTGGGGGAGATCAGCCTGTTATCCCTAGAGTAACTTTTATCCGTTGAGTGACGGCCTTTCCACTCAGTACCGTCAGATCACTAAGGCCGACTTTCGTCCCTGCTCGACTTGTAGGTCTCACAGTCAAGCTCCCTTATGCCTTTACACTCTAGATACGATTTCTACACGTTCAGAGGAAACCTTTGCACGCCTCCGTTACCATTTGGGAGGCGACCGCCCCAGTCAAACTGCCCGCCTGAAACTGTTCTATGACCAGATAATGGTTCAAAGTTAGAAATCTAACATTATAAGAGTGGTATCTCACTAACGGCTCCAGTGATCCCGCAAGATCAATTTCATAGCCTCCCACCTATACTGCGCGAATAAAGTCCAATTCCAATTTCAAGTTACAGTAAAGCTTCATAGGGTCTTTCTGTCCTGGTGCAGGTAGTCCGCATCTTCACAGACAAGTCTATTTCACCGAGCCTCTCTCCGAGACAGTATCCAAATCATTACGCCTTTCGTGCGGGTCGGAACTTACCCGACAAGGAATTTCGCTACCTTAGGACCGTTATAGTTACGGCCGCCGTTCACCAGGGCTTCAGTTATCAGCTT
>Ga0208544_10000257_pt1 | contig 43155 bp, 37 predicted proteins | sample DEB08_DNA_9_FD_184526 | JGI IMG/M metagenome (GOLD analysis project Ga0208544, IMG submission 184526) | Aqueous microbial communities from the Delaware River and Bay under freshwater to marine salinity gradient to study organic matter... | ecosystem: Environmental > Aquatic > Marine > Coastal ... | reverse complement strand
ATGGATACGAGAATGACGAAGCGACGGAACTTTTCAGACAAGTTTAAGGCCACGGTAGCGCTTGAGGCGCTACGTGGAGACAAGACCATGCAGGAGATTGCTGCGAAGCGCCCTCACACCGCGCTCGACAAACGCACCCCAGACGCGGAATACTTCGAGCAAGCAGAAATACGCAACGCGGCATGAACACCAAAATGATGCATCTTAGGCAAGCCGCAAAACTGTCTTAAAAAGCAGGACCACTTCAAAGGCATTACCTGTCAAATCAGGCGCTACAGGGCACGGCGCAATCACGCTACGGAGTTCAAACAATGATACGCATCTTGATCCTTCTCGGCACCGTCTTGGCACTTGCCGCCTGCGACCCAAACGCCGTCAATGGCGCTTCATCCGAAGACCAGCCGCGAGCGCGCCAGGATCGCGGAAGTTCCAGCTACTAAACTCCCCATCGGGGGCTGTAAGAAAAATGCGCCCAAGTCTCAAATGGGGCAGTCGCCCTGCTTCTTAGACGCCGAAGCGGCAGCCTTGAAGATCTTCTGCCCGATGACCGGGTGACGTGGGCCAAAGAGACGCGGAGAGAGCGTGCAGGGTGTGCCAAGGGCCACAGCGGCGGTTGGGATGCTAGGTGAGGCTGCCGGTGCTTTAGGAATATCGGAAGACGAAGTTCATAAGGTGCTGACTTCTGCCCGTTAGGAGAGGTGACCACCACCAAGCCCACTTAGGGAAAGCGGAACGCGAAATTGCTCTCGATGGTGGTCGTATTAGGCTGAAATATAGCCTGACTCACACTGATGACATTCTACAAGAATTGGTGCGTTTCTTTGAGTGTCAATCGCAGACCAGACTTCACCCCAAGAAGCCGTCAACGGCGGCTCTGAGCCTATTCTGTTGAAAAACTCCAGTTTCGGGCCTGGCGGACAGATTTTTTCGCCATACAGGTCGATTAGTTTATTTTGGCAAGGGAATCGGCCAAACCAAGCCTCCCGGGTTGCTAGACTGCGTCGCGTCGCCTGGTTCACTATCTTAGCTGACTTTGACACGATTTGCGGTTTTGACGGGAATTTGGGATTTTCAGATTTTGGAGTTTTTCAACAGAATACGCCCAATGCAGACTCCGCGCCTGGCTCAAAGCTCCTCTCCAAGACCAACGCCATTGCTTGCAACCGACCACATTGCTCTGGCCTCGGAATCGGACAGGCTGACTTCGGCGCGCATCGCAGATTTTGCGATGTAGTCGGCGCTCTTATGCAGGGCGTCGTCAAAAACGGTGGTCACGGGCTTGCACTGGAAATAGTAACCTCCGCTGCAACCCTCGATTTCGTTCGATCCGGCGAGGAAAATTGAAGATACCGCGCCTTGCTCCGCTGATATACCTGTCTCGTTTGTTCTACCGGCCTTAGACCAGAGGGCGGTATTTACGTTACCTGGATGAAGCGCGTTGCTCGTCACGGGCGATCCGGCGTCCCTCAGACGGCGGGCGAGCTCGTTCGACAGCAAGATGTTGGCCAGCTTGCTTCGGCCGTATGCACGCCATTGGTCATATCCATCCGCGCTTTCATGTTCACGCGCCAAGGCGTGGTAATCGACCTTCTCCGGGTGCAACCTGTGCGCCCCGGAGGCAACCCAGACAATACGTCCGAACGGGTCTCGGGATTCGGAAATGGCTGGAAGAAGTAAGCGACAGAAGAGGTAATGTCCGAGAACATTGACTTGCCACTGCTGTTCGAAGCCATCGGCCGTCTTCGTCCATGGCAAAGCCATAACGCCAGCGTTGAACACACAGATGTTCAAAGGCCTTCCCGTCGCGAGAAATTCATCGGCGGCTTTTCGAACGGACGCTAAAGAGCCCAGATCGAGAACCAGGGCCTCGGCCGTACTGCCAATCGGGCCACTCTCCAGCAGAGCGGCCACCGCCTCGTTCGCCTTTCTTCGGGAACGCGCGGTCAAGATGACGTGGCAACCTTCCTTTAGTAGCCCCTTGCAGGTCTCAAACCCTATCCCCGTATTGCCTCCCGTCACCAAAGAAATTGGCCGCTCTTGATCGCTTGCCCTCGTCGTCATATTGAATGGCCTTTTTCTGCTGCGAGGGCCGGCAACTGATGGTGTTGGGGCTTTCCAATCGAAGATAGCAGTGTGATCCTAGGCGGTCAGCATGGCAATTCCAAATTGGAGTAGAGGCCCGTTGTGTCCCGCAGTTCAGACCTTCGTTAGATTCCGACCAACGTCTGCTTTTTGGTGAAGCGGTCGTTCGTGGCTGAAACTGCGATCCGACAACCGCGAACGTCCGTTCAGGACGACAAACCGGTCATCTGACGAAAAAACTCAGGTGTCGGCTCAGAGCCCAAAGCAGTCGGTTTGCAACCGGCAGACATGTGACGTCCACCAAGTTACCTAAGGTCGATTTCGGCGATCAGCATTGCCGTGGTATCTTGAGTTGAAAGCGATTTGGATCGCGAGGAAACAGCACTTGCGAGACTGTCATGCGAAACATCCTGTCTTGGTTCAGTATAGCATTAATATTGGCGGCGTCTGCACATGCGGGGCCAGTAGGAGATGCCGCTAAAAAGGGGCGATTCTGCAGAGATCGAGCGCCTCATGAAATCAGGAGCAGATGCGAATGAGGAGGACGCTATGGCGTCACCACTGCACTGGGCCGCGATGAACGGTCATGTCGAGGCGGTGGCGCTTCTGCTCGCCTATCGTGCGGCCCTCTAAGCCCAAACCGACTTAACCAATCGAGTTTCGATAAACCATATCTGTTGGGTCTTGGCGTGGAGTTTCTGTATCCAATTCAACGCATAATCTCTTTGCAAAAGTGCAAGATTGATATGCGATTACATTCTTCAAACTCGGGCGGCGGCCTGACACATAACGGTCAGTTTTGCCTCGGCTAATTCCGGTGACAAAAACCCGAGACCGCAATCCGGAGCGACTACAAGACGATCCCGGTCGATGTGGTTCAGAACTTCATTCAGCCGGGCCTCGATCTGGTCAACAGTTTCGACGCGGCTGCGGGCAACGGCGACGGCGCCAAATATGACGGTCTTTTTTTGCAATTTGTCCAGTAGGTTCAGATCGTTGCAGCAATGCGCGTCTTCGATCGAAATCTGATCAAACGCAGCCGTGTCTATGGCACTGGCTAGGCGGTGATAACTTCCTGGGTCGGCCTTTTTGTATTCAGTGTCGTCCAGATGATCGGGGTAGCCGCAACACATATGAACAACGCGAGTGACCGATTTTGGTACGCCGTGAAAACAGCGTTCCAACCCTTCGATACCAAAACTCAACGCGTCGTCGACTTCGCGCGCGAACAGCGGTTCGTCCACCTGAATATACTGGCAGCCCGCATCGACTAAAGCCAGAATTTCCCGGTTCACCGTTTCAGCAAGGACCGCGTTCAACCGAGGTCGGTCATTGTAAAAACAGTCAGCGGTGGTGTCCATGATGGTGAGCGGGCCGGGCAAGGTGAACTTGACGGGGCGCGGGCTAACACTTTGACTGGCTCTGTAGTCATGCGCGCCATAGCTCCTTCCAGAGTGGGCTATGGTTGAACGAATGGCGGGCAGATCGGTTTCATAGGCGCCATCGCGCAACACACGGTTTTCAAGATTATCAAAGTCAAACCCATCCAGATGTCGACAGTGATAATGGATATAATTTTCCCGTCGTACCTCGCCATCAGTGGGAATTGAAACGCCAGAGCGCAATTGAATTTCGATAACTTCCTTGGCCGCGCGAATGAATAATGGCTCGTGGCGTTCATCGACATTCTTGATGTCTGCCGTATAGTCGGTTGTGGTCTGGCTGGAGTTCATGCCACCGGTTTCACGGGAAATATCAAACCAGTCGCGCACCGGCACAAATTTGGGTTTAGGAAAAGACCCGATGGTTGTTGTTTCAAGCGGGCTGTTGGATTTGCTCATCTGATCATCCTTTTGAGGCCAAGGCCGTAGTCTTCTGCTACTGGGTTTTCAGCATTGCGCGACTGACAAAGCAACTGAGTGTTCTATTTGATTTTCCGCGAGCGGGCTTGAAAAAAATATAAGTGCCCTCAGAGTTGGATGTCTAGGCAACTTTCACTTTCGCGTCTATTGATGCTGGGGTGCAGCGAACGGCTGCTCGAGCCCTAGGCAGTCATCTCATAAGCCGTTATTTTCAATTTCCGCACACTACGGGCTGGTGCCCCGCAGATGCGTGGGGCGCAATCCGCCGCCCTGCACCGCCCGAGCCAAACCCCGGCGGACCTGAAGCCATGGGTCAACAACTTCCTTTCCGACCCTTGCCACCAGGTCGTCATAAACGCGCTCCAGCGTGCGCAATTCCTCGTCTACGACGATTGCATACCACGCGTTCCGGTCCACCGAACTCACGCTCTTGAAGCCGGCATCGCGCAGTATTTTCTCCATCTGCGGTGCGGTCGCCATCTCAAAATGCAGGTGGCCACCCATATGCCTCAATGCCGCCTCCGCATCGGGGCCTTTCCCACTTAGCCAATCGCTTGCCGCAAACGTACCGCCAGGTTTCAGCACGCGTCGGACCTCAGCGAAAAGCGCGCCCTTGTCAGGAATGTGAATGATTGAATCTTTAGAAAACACCACGTCGAAACTAGCGTCTCCAAAAGGTAGCGGTCCCGGTTCGACTAATCGGAGGTCGATCCGCTCCGACAGTCCGGCTGCGTCCACAATCGCCTTCGCACGCCGATGGAGTGGCTCTTCAACATCGACGCCCACGACTTGGCCCGCGCCGAGTTCACGCGCCAGGGTTATTGCTGGCCCTGCCGTGCCGAAGCCAATATCCAGCACGGTCTTCTGAGCCAGATCGATGTCCCGCACGATTTCACGCACCTCCTCCGCCCCCCCGGGCGAAAGGAACCCTTCCCCCCAAACCGCGTGTAGCCGCTCAATGAAATTATCTGGATACTGTATGTCAGATGTCATTTTCCCCCCGCATGAGGACAAGATCGGGTTCGTGCCCTTCGCCCAACGCTAGCACACTTCAGGGAGGGGAAGAATGGCGGCTTATGGGGCGACGCACATTGCTGAAGATGCTGCGTCGCAGCGGTCCGGTTCGAGCCCAAAGCGGACGATTCAGATTGAAGAGGGGGCGACCTACCGCCGGTGGACTATGCACCCGCGAACTTCTGACGAAGAAGTGCACAACTTGTGGTCTGATCTAGTGACAATGTCAGGGAACTCCTCAGGCTATTCTTGTGGGAATTGGGTATTCCGCCCGCAAGAGGTCACGCAAAATGTCAGAACCTTTGGCCCGCTCCTATGCAGGACATATCATTGCCACGCTCAAACTAGGTTTGCCTCTGGTCGGCGGGCATATTGCGCAATTCGCCATCACTCTGACTGATGCAATGATGATCGGCTGGTACGACATCACGGCGCTGGCCGGCATGATCCTGGGAGCGACGCTTTTCTTACTGATCTTTCTTGTCGGTTCGGGCTTTGCGTCTGCCGCAATGCCGATGTCTGCCGAGGCGAATGCTGCCGGAGCCGAGATAGGCGTTCGGCGCGCAACGGTCTCCTCCTTCTGGCTTTCAATTGGGTTTGCTGCGCTCACTCTCCCTTTGATGCTTTTTTCCGGCGACCTCTTCCGCACCCTAGGCCAAGAACCGGGCAACGCTGACTTGGCGCAGGTCTATTTGCGGATTGCTGCTTGGGGCATGTTTCCCGCGCTCATTGTGATGGTGTTGCGGACCTATCTTTCTGCCATGGAGACGACGCAGGTCATCTTCTGGACTACGCTTCTCATGGCCTTCGTGAACGCCGGCCTGAACTGGGTTCTCATTTTTGGGAACCTCGGCGCACCCGAGCTCGGTGTCGAAGGTGCAGCAATCGCTTCGGTAATCACGCACTCTATCTCGATCCCGTTTCTGGTCGTCTACGCATCACGCAAGTTCCGTAGTCATCGCATCATCTCTGGCCTGCGCGAATTCGATGTACCGACGAGCCGGAGGGTATTTTCGTTGGGGCTTCCTATCGGGCTCACATCGCTTGCCGAAATGGGCATGTTCAGCGTTGGCACCTTGATGATGGGCCTGGTGGGCACATTGTCGCTGTCTGCCCACGCCATCGCTCAGCTGATCTCAGCAACGACGTTCATGATCCATCTCGGCGTCAGTCAAGCTGCGACCGTTCGGGTCGGCAAAGCATTGGGTAATAATGATGCCGAAGGAATGCGCGACGGTGCCATTGCCGCAATGATTATCGCTTACATATGGGTCGGCTTAACGGTATTCGTTCTCGTTGTTTATCCTGACCCGCTGATCTCTCTTTTCGTGGACGCAGCGGAACCCGCCCGCGATCAGGTCATCGCGGTCGCAACCATGTTTCTGCTTGTGGCTGCTGCATTTCAGTTTGCCGACGCCAGCCAATTGATGGGCCTCAGTCTCCTTCGTGGCCTGCAGGATACAAGGATTCCCATGATACTTGCGGTGATAAGCTACTGGGTAGTAGGGGTCCCGGCCTCGTATTTTCTCGCCTTCAAAGTCGAATTGGGCGGCACAGGCATCTGGTGGGGACAAGTTGCGGCTCTGTCTGTCGCCGCGCTTCTTCTTCAGGCGCGGTTCTGGTGGGTCATGCTGCCCCTTCAAGCAAAGGTGTCCAATGTCGCGACCATCGACCCGGACACAACCGCGGCGGCAAGTCCGCGCGCCGCCGAGCTTGGCCCCACACAGGGCTTTGGGATAGCTTCTAGCCAGGGGGGCTAGATCATGAACCTACAAGCGCTTGGCCAAGAGCGAGACATCGCTGAGATACACGACGTCATTGACGAGGAGACGGCCGCGTTTATGGCCCGAGATTTTGAACGCTGGTCCGCATGCTTTGTGCACGGCCCGCGCACCCGCGAAGTCTCCTATGGTGCCGACCGAGGCGTTCTTATCCACAAGGGTTGGGATGAGGTCGCTGCGGCGATGCAGAAAATTATGGCCGACAATCCGGAACCGGAAGACAAAGATCTGGGACACAATGAAATTGAGGTTTCGGTCAATGGCGATCTTGCATGGGCGGTTTTTAACTCAAGATGTCACGCTCTTCCCAACGATCCCTACCCATTACATGACTCTGAACAGGTGCGTATCCTCGAGCGTCATTCTGGTCGCTGGCGGATTGTGTATCTAGGGTTCGCCATGCTCCGCCTAAGAATTCAAGCGCGCCCCGTGATACAGGTCGACGAGAATGCGCGCGTCATCTGGGCAACCTCCGAGACGCTTGCGGCGCTGAGCGATTTCGAGGGGCTCACGATTACGCAGGGGCGTTTGCACTCGACAGACAGCCATTTCAATAAGGCACTTACCCGAGCGATTGCGCGAGCAGCGAAGCTCCGTCACATCTTTGACTCGTCCTACAACAAGCAGCCAGGCAATACCTTCCATTTCCCTTGCATCCTCGGTGACGCCGAAGATGGGGGGACCATGCACTGCACTGTGTTCGCGCGGGATGGATCGGTAAATGTAACGTTCAATGATAACGAATTGATAAAGGGAAAGATCAAAGCCGCACAGGAAGTATTCTCGCTGTCACAAGGCCAAGGTCGCCTCGTCGCCGAAATAGCAAGCGGGCGCTGCCTAACCGAAGTCGCGGCTTCTCTCGGGATCAGCATCAATACCGCTCGGACCCATCTGTCGCGGATTTACGAAAAGACCGGCGTCTCCAGTCAACACGCACTGATCCGCCTGCTGATGTCATTGAATTCGCTTCCTGTTTGACTGCAAAATGGTACCGTCCTGAGGCGGGGGCCGTTCCCTGCTGAGTGGCAGGTTTGTCCGGCACAGCAGACCTTGGTTGTGGGTGCAGCGGATGACGGCTCCGAGCCCATAGAGGACTTCGCCATGCGGCGAAAACAACACTGTTCGGAGTCGATAGTGAGCGTCGCTTTGCCGGTCGACTAATCTGGATCATCAGGTTGGCGAGTTTGCCCCGGAAGCCAGCCGGAAGGTCATATCCGCACCGACGCTGCCTTGGTCCGAAAATTGTTCGATGCAGTCGCCAATTTCGCTCCAGGCCACATCGCGTTTTTCGTCGTCCAGATCGGCCAGCACGGCGCGATAGGCACCAAATGCTTCCTTCATCATAGTTAGCGCGTCGCCGACCGAAGCGATGGACAATCGTGCGGTGACCTGCTCGATCCTGGTGTCGATATACCCGGCCGCTCGAAACAAGTTCTCCAGTCTCGCAGGATCTGACAATGCAAACAGCCCAGGTGAGCCCGGCGGCGGCGGTGTCTTCCCGGCATGCTTTAGTGCGATCATCATAGTTTTTGAAAACAGGAGGTTGTCTTGCGGCGAGGCAACCACAAGCACTGCGAAGCGCCCGTTTTCCGCTAAGACGCTTCGCACGGCCGCGAGCGCGTTTTGAGGCGACTGGAACAGCATCAGGCCGAGCCGGCAGGTTGCCGCATCAACGCGCAGTCCGCTTTCGGATAGGCCTTCGGCTGGGCCGTGCAGCGTTTCCACATTGGTCAGCCCCGCGGCGGCGACATTGGAGGCCACGAAAGTTAGCATTTTGGACGCGATGTCGTTTGCAAAAACCCGGCCAGACGGCCCGACACGGCGGGCGGCTTGAATCGTTTGGCTGCCTGCACCACAGGCAAGGTCCAACACTCGCATGCCCGGCTTTATGTTGGCCGCATCCAGCATTTGTTCAGTCGCCTCGGTCGCCGCGCCCATCAATTCGGCTTCCCATCTTGCCCAGCCCGGCGCGGCTGAATCCCAAATACCTTCGTTTTCGTGTTTGCCATTTCCGGCCATCGCACCCATCCTCCCTGAAAGTGATGCCTTAGGTTACACTGCATTTCAGCTCGCTCAAGAGCCCAGCCAGACCAGGTTTTGCGTACAAAGAAGTGATTCCTGCGCGATGTGCAGATGCCGACGATGGTTTGCTTCCAGTAAATCGCGGAATTGCCTGAGGATTCCCGCCCAATACCGGACCTTCGTTCAATCTGCAGCTAACGGCAGGTTCGAGCCCTGTACGGAAGTTTGGTTGTGCCGCAGCATAGGTCGCTACTGCCGGAAACCTTGGTCGTCCACCGAACGAACTTCACGCGCCGGATTTCCCGCCACGATCATCCGCGGAGCAACATCCTTTGTGACGACCGATCCCGCGGCGACAACAGCGCCATCTCCAATTCTCGCTCCGGGTAGAATTATTGCTCCTGCGCCGATCCACGCATAATTGCCGACTGTGATGGACAACGCATAATTAACAACCCTGAACGGCAGCGTGTCGCCCTCCTTTGGCGGCTTATACCGGTCCTCTGGGCGCAACGGGTGGGTGTCAGTAATAAACTGGACGTTGGGCCCAACCGCAACAAAATCCCCGAGTGTGATCATCTTTGCATCAAGAAACGTGGCGCCAAAGTTTACGAAGGTCCAGGTCCCAATCTTGACGTGTCGGCCATACAGAAAGGTGAAAGAACCAATACGGGACCGCTTCCCTGAGCAAACAATCCTTTTGCGGCCTCGATACGCCTTTCAGATTTTGGAGTTTTTCAACAAAATAGGCGCATAGCAGAAGTGTCAAAATCTTGCTGCGTGCGCTCGCAGTGCAAAAACCTGCGGCGTCACCGCGAAATCGCTACTACAACGCAGAGAGGAATACGGCCATTTCGGCAGTAGAGTAGCAAATTTGAAACGATGGATTCACACGACGCGGACTTTCCAAACTTATGCTGTAGGCATGCAAATGTCAGGTTCGAGCGTGTCGCGGCGAGATGACATCCAGGCTGCACCCGAATGCCGGTGATCTATTTGGTCTTTGGTAAATTGGCGATCAGGCAAAAGGCATTGGCCCAGCCGATATCAAAATATTGCTGCCAAGCGGAAATTGAACGATCGAGGCCTCTGCCTGATTGAGAACTGAAAGCATCGGGTTTCGCCGTCATTATCTGGTCGGAATTCCCATTTATTTGAGGGACAACGTTACCTCGCAAACATACTTTCAGGCTTCGTGTCGATTGAGCCAACGTTCGCACGCTAGTCGCCCACGTGCGCCAACGTCGAGAAACGGTCTAGGAGGCAAGAGACTTGGCTGACCAAGGCTCTGGATGTCGGCGATCAAAGGATTGTCGACACCACAGGCAAGGTCAGCGGCAAGAATTCCGCTAAATGTGCCTTTTGCCACACCCATTGCGTTCTGACATACAGCGGACCACACATTCGGAGCCAGTTGCCCGAAACCCGGAGCGCTGTTTTTCGACAGGCAAACAAAACCGCTCCATGTATGCTCCATGTCCACATCGGGCAGCATGGGAAACCGTTGATCAAACAACGCCTTGTGGCGGCGCTTTACAGCGGCGATTTCAGAGGCCGAGACGCGTTGGTTCGGACAATAATTCAGACCATGGCGAATGATGATCCGGTGATCATTGGTGTAACGCATGGTGATGCCGACAAAGGCATTGGCCGGGGTCATGCCCCACGGCTTTTCAACGCCGTATGTCTTCTGTTCATCCTCTGTCAATTTGCGCGTCATGCTGCAATGGGCAACCAGGTGAAGCAACCGGTTGCGGTAGTAGCCAAATTTCTGTGAAAACCCGTTGGTTGCCATGATCAGTTTCGCGCTGCGCAGAGACCCAAGCGCCGTCTTGAAATGAACTCCATTTTCGAAGGTGGCTTCTTGGACCGGCGAATTTTCATACAGCGTCACATTGCATGGCAGCGTGTCTGCCAGCCCCCGCGTCAATGCCGATGGATTGAGCAGCGCCCCGCCCGGTGTGTAGATTGCTGCTGTGAAATGCTCAGAGCCGATTACTTGGGCAATATCGGGCTTTTCAACCCATTCAAAGGGCTCGCCGAGTGCCTCCAGTTCTTTGGCGAAGGGTACCAATACCTGCTTCAAGCCGCGCGGCGACACGGCGGCATGATACTTGCCATCACGGGACCAATCGCAATCGATATCGTTTATTTTTATGGCTTCATCAAGATCACCAACCGCCATTTTGGCCAAACGCATGAACCGATGTGACCCGTCCAGTTCATCAAGTGACGCCCCCACGTTGTGTGGCAGATCAACCGCAAATCCGGAATTACGCCCGGACGCGTTCTCTCCAGCGGCGCCAGCCTCGATTACAGCGATGTGTTGATCCGGGCAGTTCTTTGCCAGACGCCGGGCCGCAGCAAGACCTGCAAAGCCAGCACCAAGAACGACCCAATCAGCCGTCAGGTCACCAACCAGCGCAGGCTTTGGGGTACGGGGTGCAAGGATTGCGCTCCAGCCATTGGTTTTGTCGTCGAGGGGGAGTCGTTTGATCCGCATAGCCGCGCTCTCAACTTTTGTCGCGGTGCATAACCCCGGCTGCCAAAAAGCCCCCGTCAACGCCGAGCACATGGCCAGTGACATAGCCTGCCTGCTCACTTGCCAGAAATACAGCTGTGAACGCTGTTTCATCCGGGCTGCCGTATCTGTCCATTGGAATTCCGGCCCGGTAAACGCGGCGCGTTTCGTCGGAATGCATTTTCGCCACCAATTCGGTTTCAATTGCACCCGGGGCCAGCGCATTGGCTGTAATGCCATGTCGGGCCAGTTCAACCGCCATCACTTTGGTCAGCCCAACGACGCCCGCCTTGGCCGCGCCATAAGCTGCCCGCCCGGTGCCGCCGCGCAGCCCGGCGGTGGACGACAGCGTCACAATGCGCCCGTAGCCTTGCGGAACCATCTTTTTCGCCGCCGCCTGAGCGCAATAGAACGTGCCTGACAGATCAATGTCGATCAGGCGTTGCCATTCTTCGGGTGTGGTTTCAAGAAAACTGCGTTCAATCCCGACGCCCGCACTATGCACCAGAATATCCAGCCGCCCAAACCGGTCCATGACCGCATCAGCTATCGCATTGGCACTTTCCGGGTTGGCGGCATCAAGCGTCAGCGCTGTGGCGCGATCCGCGCCCAAATCTTTTACAACCGCCTCGGCCCCTTCGGTGTTGCGATCAGCGATGGCAACTCTGGCCCCCAGCCCGATCAGTTGTGTGGCCACCGCACGGCCAATCCCACTCGCCCCGCCGGTCACCAGCGCCACCCTGCCGGTGAAATCCAGCTGTGCGGACATTTGACCGTTCATCATTCGATACCTCTGTTCAGATCAAACCAGCATGCCACGTGCGGCGACCGGGATCACTTCAGCGATCTCGCCGCCACGAACCGCCACCAACTGATCCACCATGTTCACGGCAACGCAGACGTGATTTGGGATCACACGCACGATATCGCCAACCACCGGCTTGTTGTTGCATCTCGAAAGGTCGAGAAATCCATGCTCTTCTGCGAATTTGTGGATGCGCGCCTCAGGATGCTCCATGATCAAACCGAAGCCTTCCAGACCGCCGGTGTCGGACGTCAAAGTCTTGGAGCCTGCGTCCAGAATGCCCCTCTCTTCGCCGCCGCGACTGACAACGCTGGTAAACACCTGAAGCGCGCAATCGCCCAGGGTTGCAAACTTCGCTTCAATCATCATGCGATCGTTGAAAATGCAGGTGCCTGCGCGATGTTCGGTAGCGCCTTTCAGCTTTCCGATATTGGCGAAATTGGGGGTTCCACCGGTGGAGATAATCTTGTGTTTGAGGCTCAGAGACGCAAGTCCGGCGGTCATCTCATCCAGAAACACCTGTGTCTGCGGCCAGCTATCAAGTGCTGGATAAAACAACAGCCCTGCAAAGTTCAGCCATGGGTTATCACGGATGATTTGGGCCAGCGCAAGCGCTTCGCGCGGTGTCTCAACACCGGCACGTTTTTGCCCGGTGTCGCATTCGATCATTACATCCAATGGGCGTTCAGCCCGTTGCGCGGCCTCAGAATAGGCGCTAAGCGAAACTGGATTATCGGCGCAAACCTTCAGGGCGACACGCCGCTGCAATGCCGCTAGCCTACCAGAGCGTGCAGCCCCCAACAGGTTGGTTGCGATCACAATATCCGTGATGCCGGCATTCGCCATCACCTCGGCCTCACCCAGTTTTTGGCAGGTGATCCCCTGCGCGCCTGCCGCGATCTGCATCTTTGCCAGAATGGGTGATTTATGGGTCTTGATATGCGGGCGATTGGCAACCCCTGCCGCGTCACACAGCTGCTGGGCGCGGGCGATATTGCGCTCGACCACATCCAGATCAATCACAGGGCACGGCGTGCCGAAACTCTCGATAACGGCGGTCTTAAGCGCAGCCAATTCACCCATTTTTCTCAACCTCTTTGATATGTCCTTCGGCGGCGCGGGCCAAGGCATCTGCATCCAGTTCGATCCCCAGACCCGGTCCCCGCAGAATGGGCAGACGTCCCTCTTGCAACCGCAGGTCAGGAGATTTCACGATGTCCCATTCCAGCAAGTGGTTCATATATTGATTGCCGTCATCCAGATTGGGCAGGGTTGCGCCCACTTGGTTGGCCGCCGTTGTTGTTATTCCGGTCTCGTAAAGACCGTGAAGGCAAATATCTATGCCAGCAGCTTCTGCGATATGGGCCACTTTGCGAAACCGTGCGATGCCGCCGGTTTCATGCAGGCCAAGTGTAATCATGTCAGCCGCCTTTTCGCGGCAAACATCATAGGCATCCTGCGGGGTGAAAACCAGTTGATCGGCAGCAATTGCAATCGGGCTGCGGTCGCGGACCTGCGCAAGGGCCGCGATTGATTCCGCGTTAGTTGGCTGTTCCACCATATCGATATCGAACTCGGACATTTTGCGCAGCATCCGTGCGGCCCGCACCGGGGACCAGCTTTCGTTCGGATCCATGCGCAGGCGTTTGTCGGGGCCGACCGCTGCGCGCACCAGTCGCGCAATCTCCAGATCCAATGCATCGCCGCGCCCTACCTTGAAATAAATCACATCACAGCCCGCGGCTGCCATCTCGCGCGCCTCATCGGCGACCTCTTGGGCTGTGGCGCCCTGAGGGAAGCCGAAATAGTGGATCTCGTCGCGCACCGCCCCGCCAAGAAGCTCGTGCACCGCGCGCCCAGTGGCCTTGCCCATCACATCCCAAAGCGCCATCTCCAGACCCGCCAAAACCTGGCCCGAATAGCGCGGTGCACTACAGGTGCCGAGTGCCTGAAAAAGGGCATGATAACATTCGCCCATTAGGCGCGTGTTCTCAAACGGGCTGCGGCCGATACATATATCCCCGGCAACGTTCAGATAGGCCTCAATCGCCGGTGCTGACGGAGTTGCGACGCATTCGCCAATGCCTACAAGCCCATCGTCAGTGTGAACCTCTACCAGCACCACACCCGCACCCCGAATAATCCCTTTGGCCCAATGATAAGGTTTCTTGTAAGGCACCAGCAAAGGCGTGGTCGTGATCCGTGTGATTTTCAATGTTCGTTTCCAAAAGTGTTAATTGCCAAGCAGCAAGTCAGGCAAGAAGAGCGCGATCTCAGGGATGAAGGTGGTCAGAAGAAGTGTCGGTAACCAGGCGAATATAATGAAAATCATCGTCGGTCCGATGAGGTCGCGCACCGGTACATTGGTGACCTGCGCCCCGAGATAGAGCAGCGGGGCCGTGGGCGGCGTGATATTCCCCATCCCCAGATTGACCCCCAGGACAGCTGCAAAATGAATCGGGTCCATGCCTGCGTTCTCAGCAATGGGCAGCAGCAGCGATGCACTCAGAATGATGCCGCTGATATCGTCCATCAGCATGCCGATCAAAAGCATGACCAGATTGATCATAAGGATAACAACAATCGGGTTGTCCGAAATCGAATAGATCAAGTCTTCGGCGAGACCTGGTATGTCTTCAAAAATCAGGAACCTGCTGGTGATCAACACCATGAAGATCATCACCATAACCACGCCAATGGTGGTCGCCGAATCCTTCAGGCTTTCGTAGAACGTGTGTAGCGTAAGGCCGCGGTAAAAGAAGAACCCGATCGGGATGGCATAGATCACAGCAACGCCAGCGGCCTCAGTCGGCGTCATGATGCCGCCATAGATCCCACCCAAAATGATAAAGGGCATGAATAGCGCAGGCAGTGCCGTCCAGGTTTTTTTGCTAAGCTGAAAGAAAAACCGCTGTGGGATCTCACTGATCTGAATGCTGGTGTTTTTACGCAGGACCACGAAATTTACGATGATCAGCATCACAGTCAGGATCAGGCCGGGAACAACCGTTGCCAGGAAACACTTGAGCACTGACAACTGGCCCACCCACGCATAGAGCAACTGCGCGCCGCTGGGGGGTATCAGCAGGCCAAGTGGGCTGGCGCTGATGACGAGGGCGGCGGAAAAACCATCGGGATACTTTGCCTTGCGCAGATGCGGCATAATTATCCCGCCAATGCAGGTAAGTGTCGCAGCACCACTGCCGGAAATTGCACCAAACATGGCGCTGGCGACGACGGCGGCAGCACTTAAGCCTCCTCTGAGATGACCGAACATAAGCTCTGCAATCTCGACAATTGGATTGGCGATCTTGCCACGCTGCATGATGTCACCGGCCATAATGAACAGCGGAATGGCCAAAAGGATCACCGAATTCATCTTCCAGTGCCCGGTGGCGAGAAACCCAGAAACATCATAGCCCGCTGTGTAGGCCAGCAGGATCAGAACCCCGCCAAAGGCCAAAGGTACGGACACACCAATTGCCAGCAGGACGCAGATCAGTAGGATTGCAATTGCGATTACCATGTCATGTATTCCCCGCGTCGATGTTTACTTGTTTCGTCGCGTCGCGGGTCTCTGCATATCGGTCCGGCCCGACCTTCAACATCAGATAGATGGCCAAGGCGCTGTAGAAGGCCATGAAAAAGAATCCCACAAAGATAGCCACTCGGGGAATGAAAAAGGGGATTTTAAGGGCGATCGTTGTCTTCCAGCGTGGATAGTCTGCGATCTCGTTCGCCAGCATCAGATACGCCCAATATAGCACGACCAGCGTGATGCCGAGTTCAATGACAGTGATCGCGATTTTGCGGAGCCACAAAACAGTGTGGTTCTCGGTGATGGCATCCAAAAGATCTGCGTTGATCTGTTTGTCATGGTAAGTGCCAAGCGCACTGCCCAGGAAATAAATCCAGAAACAAATCGGCAGCAGCCACTCTTCATAGGCAAACAGATCGCGTTCCAGAATATATCTGAAGAACACAACGCCAAAGAATGTGATCGGTAGAAGGGGCAGCGATACGACGACCAAAACTGTCTTTATCCGGATCATCAGCCGGACAAGGCCGCGCAGCCCAGGCGGAAGGGCGTCTTCAAACAAGATCATTGGATTTCTGGCCCCCAGATAAAGGGGAATGCCCACTCGTTCGTCAGAGCATTCCCCAATCGTATCATTTTAGCGGGATGAGCAGCTTACTCGGCAATTAGTTCATCCATGATATCCTGGCCGATGATACCAGCCAATTCCGGCCATACATTTTCCTTGATATGGGCGACCATTGCGGCCCGTTCTTCGGGTGTATAATCCAGAATCTCGTAACCGGATTCGACCATCTGATCCATGAAACCCTGACTGCGCTCCCAGGCTTTATCGATTGCGGAGCTAGCAGCTTTTTCGGCAGCCGCCTTAACAACGCCGCGCTGTTCGTCGTTCATCTTGTCCCAGGTCTTCTGACTGGCATAGAGCGACGACGCTTCGATAAACGTATTTACCGGGATGTAATATTTCCCGATATCGGCAACCGCAAAGGTCGTGTAGGCCCATTCCGGGGTGCAACAGATCGCGCCGTCAATCACACCGGATTGCAGCGCCGGAAGCACCTCGGCCCAATTCATCGTCGTTGACCGGTATCCAATGCTTTCGACAGTTTTCTTAGCAATATCCGAACTCCAGACACGGATATTCACGCCCTTGTCGCCAAACCCGGCATGATCGGTCGGCTTTTCACTTGCAACAATGCCGATTAGGCCTTCACCAACAAGACCGAGGGAAACCAGCCCGTGATCGGCCATGATCCCTGAAAGGATTGTATTGAGCTTTGATTCGGGATTGCCATAGACGGCTTTGAGTTCATCAAACGTGGTCACCATTGCAGGCAGGTTCAGGACCTCTAGGCGCGGGTCTGTCTGGGCGTAGACAAAAGCCTGCACCATATCGACGTTGCCGCGAATGGCATCTTCAATCAGTTCCTCGCCGGACCCCAATTGCGATGCAGGGAAATACTTGGCCGTCAGCCCGACATCGGCGGCCTCTATTTCCTTGACCATGTTCTCCATGATCTCAGTGCCAAAGTGCTTTGCTGGCCAAGTGCCCGCGATGCTGAGTTTGATGTCTTCAGCAAAGGCGGCTGTCGAAAGCGATAAAGCCAGCGCCAAGCTCAGAAATGGCTTTCCAATTTGTTGTATTTTCATTGATGCAAATCTCCTCTGTCATTTGTCGGGCCATCCGGCGCGATCTTTTTGTTACCTCGCAAGGTTGACTCTGAATCGCGCTATTGTCTTGTATGTATCAGACATTCAAAAGAACATATCAGACTCATTGAAAGCGCGTGATGTGACCAACATGCAAAACATCTTCCCACCACCGCCGCCCGCGCCGACGATAGAACCTGATCTGCGCGTTTCATTTATTCTGGCGCCCCGCTTCACCCTTGTGTCGTTTGCGGGCTTCATTGACTGCCTTCGCCACGCCGCAGACGAGGCCGATTTTGGCAGGCAGATCTATTGCCAGTGGGCCGTCGCCGCGCCAAATCTGGAGCCAATCGAAGCCAGTTGCGGTATATCCATCACGCCCAACGCATCCTTTAGCGAGGCCACGGACGTGGATTATCTGATTGTGGTCGGCGGCCAGTTGCCATGGAGCCTGGATTTGCCTGATGAAACGTTTGACTATCTGCGCGCTGCGCATGCAAACGGCACCAAGATCATTAGCCTGTGTACAGGGAGTTTCATCCTCGGGCGTGCAGGTCTGTTGCGTGGCAAAAGTTGCGTTATTCACGTTGAACATCGCGCCCAGTTTCAGCGCCTCTTTCCTGATACCCGGACACAGTCAGATCTGATCTATCTCGATGACAACGGGATAATTACTTGCCCCGGTGGCACCTCGGCGATTGATCTCGCCTTTAACCTGATCGAAAATCATTGCGGCAAGGCTCGCGCCATCAAAGCCCTGACATCCTTGCTGGTTGATCGCCAACGAACGTCGCATCACATGCCGCAGCGGCCGTTTGGGTATCTTACATCCTGCGGGAACTGGCGGGTTGAACAAGCGGTCACCCTGATGGAAAGGAACTTTTCGAACCCCTACAGCGTCGCAGGTCTGGCTGAGCGATTGAACACGTCTGAACGTGAACTCAACAGAGCTTTCAAAAAACATGCCCACGAGCCTCCCTCAGCGATCTGCCGAAGCATGCGTCTGACGCACGGCCATTGGTTGTTGATCAACACCACGCGAACGATCACGCAAATTTCGCTGGAATGCGGATTTTCAGACGGAGCTCATTTCAGTCGCTGGTTCAGAAAAACATACGGTGAACCGCCCAACCTTTTCAGAGCCCGACGCCAGCGTGTTGATGAGCCAATGTCTAGTCTACAGGCATAACTTTCCCCTAGGGGCTGGCGAGTGCCAATTGAGGTCAAATGGTGTTTTTGCGGCTCGACAACATATGAGTATCTGTCGCACGCCCGCCGGTTACGCAAAGAAGCTGGTTCATGGATCGACCATCAAGTTTCCAGTACATCGCGCCACGAAGCAATGTGGGTAACTATTGAAGCCCTACACTTTTGATTGCATGAGCGGCGGTCAAGAAGACCGCATAGAACTTCTGGGGCAGACCTCGATTGAGACCTATTGGATAAGGCAACATTGCTGGGCGTGGGCAACGTATCCAAGATTTCTTGCTAAACGGTCGGTCCGGGTCAAAGCGGCCAGAATTGAAATGTAGAATATGCACGCGTCACCATTGTCGCTATGCGCTGAAATCAGATGCTACCTTTCCAAAGCCGTACGGTGCTCCCCGTCCTGCCTTTTGGTGTCAGTCTCAGCAAAATTGTAGCTTGATATCTGTCGGGATCACCTGGTTGAATGGCCGGACTCAGGCATCTTCTTGCGTTGCAAAGCATCTTTTTCCGCATCCGCGAACAAGTTTCGGAGATTTCTGCACGTGCATTCGTTGCACCTGCACAAGTCCGGTTTGTCCGGAGGCCGTGCGAAAGCTATCAAGGGCTTTTACAAATGCCAAAAATTGCCAGATTCAGGCGCTCTCCAGTCGAGCTGAACCATCAATTTAGCAATCCCGAAAACGAGCGGCGCGAAATCATGAAGAATCCCGAGTTTTAACACAGCCTCTCGGCAGAGCGGACATTGATGAAGGGCGCGGCGGATGGCTGCTCAGAGCCCAATGCACAAGCGCAGAATTTTTGCTGTGAGCGCACGCAGCGCGGAATCCTGCTGTGTCGCCGCGCAAAGCACCAAACCGGGGGGTGGCTGCGACATCGCTTTCGGTGGCGGACCCCATCGACAGAGCCTCGAATTTCAAGGCGGGACTTCCGCCCCGGGGTACTTCACTGGCCTATGTCAAAAACGGCGAGGTGCTGTTGGGCTTTCTGGTCTTTCCGCAACGGGACCTTATCTATCAGGCAGTGCGGGGCGGCGGCGGCACATGCAACGGCCTGTCCATCATGACGAGTTATCCGTTGGCACGATGCGCCGCTGGTCTCGGGTGTCGTGGGAATGCAGTCGTCAGAAGTGGTCGAGGCGATTGCGACCTCTGCAAGCACGGGCAACTCAGAAATGATCCCCGGTCGAAACAAGCAGTCCGAGATGACCAGCGCGGATGAATTGGTAGGTCCGCGAACCATCTAAAATATCTGACGTTTAACAAATTATTTTGTTAAACGAAAAAATTCACCTTAACTGAAATTATCGCGTTATAAACGTCCTAAACAAAGGAGGAATACAATGATCAAAAAATTGAATCGCCGCGTCGCTTTTGCATCGCTGACCGCACTCGGCCTTGCGGTGGGCCTTGGTGCCCCGGCATTTGCCGACAGCCATTTGCTGACCCTACGCATGTCGACCCCGGCCTCGGCCACCGACCAGCGCTCTATCGCCCTAGAAGAGGTGTTCGCCCCTGCCGTCGCCGAATTTGCTACCTATGAGCCGCACTACAATGGCTCATTGATCGCGCAGAACTCCGAGCTGGAAGCCATTGCTTCTGGTGACCTGGAAATGTCGATCACCTCGGCGCAGGAACTAGCGCAATTCTTCCCTGAATTCTCGATTTTCGCTACCGGCTATGTCCACCAGGACGCCGCGCATCAAGTTGCGGTCTTCAACGATGCGCTTATGGAGCCATTTAAGCAGACGGTCGAAGACGAGCTTGGCGTCAAACTGCTGAGCGTGATGTATCTCGGCCAGCGCCACGTAAACCTGCGTCAGACCAAAGAAGAGCTGACTGTGATGACACCTGCGGATCTGGCTGGCGTGAACCTGCGGATGCCGGGCACCGATGCATGGCAGTTCCTGGGTAAAGCGCTGGGTGCCAACCCGACTCCGATGGCCTTCACGGAAGTCTATACAGCGCTTTCGACTGGCTCAGTAGATGGTCAGGACAACCCGCTTCCGACTGTGGTTGACGCCAAGTTCTACGAAGTCACCAACCAGATCGTCCTGACAGCGCATCTGGTTGACTTAAACTATGTTGCCTTTTCGAAAGCTGTCTGGGACGGTCTGTCCGCCGATCAGCAGGCCATTGTTCAGGCCGCGGCTGATGCTGCTGCCGAAAGCGGGCGTCAGATCCAGCTTCAAAAAGAGGCCGAACTAGGGGCCTTTCTGACGGAAAAAGGTCTGGAAATCTACGAGCCAGACATGGCCGCCTTCCGCAGCCATGTTCAGTCGATGTACCTGACCACCGACGCTTCGGCTGATTGGCCCGAAGGCGTGCTGGACAAAATCAATGCGCTCGGAAACTGATCTGAGAACGACAGCGCGCGGGATCCGGTGAAACCGATATTTAACGGAATAACCCGTGGAACAGAATTCGTGGCGGCCATGATGATGGCCGCCATGTTTGCGACATTCATCCTGCAGGTCACCGTGCGCTACACCGCGCGCGCCGAATGGATCGCCGAGGCTGTGCCGTTCCTTGACCCCAACCGCCATGGCTGGACGCTGGAATTCTGCCTATTGATGTGGGTGTGGATCGTTTTCTGGGGCAATTCCTTTATCGTGCGCCAACGCGACCATGTGATTTTCGATATCGTCTACACCAGCGTGAACCCACGGCTGCGCAAGTGGTTCGCTATTATCGCATCCGTTGCTATCTGCGTCGGGTTGTTGTTGTCGCTAGAGCCGACCTGGGACAAGTTCCATATACTGCGCCTGAAGAAGACACCGACCCTGTCAAACGTCTTCGGCGACTGGATTCGGGTGCGCCACGTTTATTCGATCTACTTCGCATTCCTGTTGGTCGTGGCGCTGCGCTATGCTTGGCGCACCTGGGATATCATCCGCAATGGCGCAGATGCCGATCTGCACCATTACGACGAACTTGCCGCATCGTCTGACGACGGCCCGAGGATTTCGAGAAATGACACTTGAATTCGGGCTTTGCCTGTTCACGCTGTTCATAATGGCTGGGATCGGCACACCGATTGCCTATGCGATCCTGCTCGCCTCGTTCGTGTATCTAACCGCAAGCGGCGCCGGCGTAGGTATCGCGGGCAAGGTACTGATGGATGGGCTTTATAACAGCTTTATTCTGCTTGCCGTACCGCTGTTCATTGTCGCCGCGAACATCATGAACGCCGGCACGATATCGGACCGGCTGCTGGGGTTCTGCGTCGGTCTTGTCGGCCGATTCAAGGGCGGGCTGGGGCACGTCAACGTGGTGGCATCGCTGATCTTTTCTGGCATGTCCGGCTCTGCTATCGCGGACGCTGCTGGTATCGGCAAAATCATCATCGAGATGATGACCAAATCGGGCCACTACACCCGGGGATACGCCGCCGCGATCACCGCAGCCTCGGCAACCATCGGCCCAATCATACCGCCCTCAATCCCGATGGTGCTTTACGCGCTCGTCTCGAACACTTCGATCGGCTTTCTGTTTCTGGGCGGCATCGTGCCGGGGTTGTTTATGGGGGCCGTTCTGATGGGGATGAATTATTTCATCTCGCTCCAGCGTGGGTTCCTGACTGAGGAACCCGTACCACTTCGCGAATTGCCGGCATTGACGGTCAATGCCTTCCCGGCGCTGCTGATGCCCGGGATCTTGCTCTACGGTATCTACGGCGGCGTCACCACGCCGACCGAAGCGGCCGCCGTCGCTGCGTTCTATGCGCTGATTCTGGCGTCAGCGTTCTACCGCGCGCTCAGCATCCATGCCTTCTATCGCATCCTTGTCGAGAGCGCCCGGTCGTCGGCGGCGGTGGGGCTAGTGATCGGCGGCGCGCTGATCCTCAACTTTGTCGTCGCCTCAGAAAACATCCCCGGAATGTTGGCCGATGCGCTGGTCGGGCTCGACGTCGAACCGATCATTTTCCTGCTCGGGGTCAATGTGCTGATCCTGCTGCTGGGCTGCGTACTTGACGCCACAACGATCATACTGGTGATCATCCCGCTGTTCCTGCCGACCTGCCGCGAGCTTGGAATCGATCTGGTCCACTTCGGCGTCGTCGCAGTCGTCAACTGTATGATCGGCCTGATCACGCCACCCTACGGCATTCTTCTGTTCGTGATCAACGCCGTAACCCGCATCCCGCTGGGCGAGATCATCCGCGAAGTCTTGCCCTTCCTCGCGGTACTTATCGCGGCACTCCTCGTTCTGATCTTGGTGCCTGAACTCGTGCTCTGGCTGCCACGGATATTCGGTTATCTCGGCTAATGCGCCATGGCGATGATTAACAATCCAACGCCAACAACCGGCATTGGAATATCCTCGACATCTACTCACCGGATAAAGAAGTCAGCCACGTCTCCACGTGATTGTGGTCGAACTTAAGCGACACAAGGCACCAGTTGAAAGCTGCCCTCTAATAAGGGCGGGCCAGTCTCTATGTGGTCTCGCGCTCGGGAAACCTTGCCGCGATCGCCGTCTGGGCTTCGCCCGTCAGCGCTTGTAGCGGCGCGCGAACATTGCCCCAGCTTGCGTTTCCGGTTTTGGCCATCATGGCTTGTTTCAACGCCGGAATAACCGGAACCGACACAATCAAATCCACGTCAGAGGACAACGCAGTATCCTCGACATGTGTGTCGAACAAAGTGCGCACGCGCTGTGGGTACAGGTTGGCCAGTCCGCAAATTGATCCGGCACCGCCCATCGCTGCTGCTTTGTGCAATAGCCGTTCATCTCCAACCAGAACCGGTATTTCACCGCTTTTCAACAGTGCGCTGGTGTTATCCCATTGTCCGGCGCTGTCCTTGATCGCCAAAATGCGGTCGGGGAAGGCCGTGTGCAGACGTTTGACGAGATTGAGTGACAACGGAACATGTGTCACTTGCGGGATATGATAGAGGATAAACTTGGCCTGCGTATCAGCCGCTTCGAATAGCTTTACGTGCCACTCGGACAAACCGACATCGTCCAAATCCTTAAAATAGAACGGCGGCAAAAGCAGAAAATTCGTTATACCAAACCCAACGCCTTGTTGGACTTGTGCCACCACATCCCCGATTGCGGAACCGCATAAGCCAAGAGTGATCTTGCTGCTTGGGATACCGCTGTCGATTAAGGCCGCAATTGCGCCCGATCTCTCACTAAAGGCGATAGAGGCGCCTTCGCCCGTGGTGCCAAAAGGCGTGACGCCGTTCGCGCCGCTTTGCAGCATCGAATTCGCATGCCCGCAAAAAAGCGACAGGTTCAGGCTGCCATCCGAATGAAACGGGGTCAGCAATGCTGCAGAGATTCCAAAATGTTTGATGTTCGTACCCATTCGTTGTCGTCAGATTCGCTGCCGCTACTGCAGATCATACTATTGGTTGCGGGTTGATTGTAAACGTAACATGTTAGGAATGCGGTCACCGTCCAAAGGCTGCATCGGATGGGGAATTGCATGCAATGCCAAGGATTATTTGCGCAGGTTTAATCGCTGCGGATCTGGTGTTCGACGTCGCAGAATTTCCGGTGAAGGGCACAAAGAACCGGGCAACCGGATCCCACATGACCACCGGTGGCGGAGCCCTGAACGCGGCTTCGACGATCGCCAGCCTTGGTGGTGATGCCAGCCTTGCAGGTGCCATCGGCGACGACGCATCGGGCGCGTTCCTGCGCAAGAAGATGGCGGACCGCCGGATTGACGACCAGTTTGTTAGCACGATTCCAAGGATTCCAACGTCTCGATCCGCGAATATGTTAACGCCCGATGGCGATCGGACAGTCATCAACCACCGCGATTCCGCGCTTATCCCTTGCGATTTCGCCCTGCCGCCTGAATTTCAGTTTGATGCGGCACTTGTCGACACGCGGTGGTCCGAGGGTGCAGCACTGATCGTGAAGGCCGCACGCCGCATTGGCAAACCGGCTGTTGTCGACGCAGAGGCTCCGGTTGCCCACGCAGCACAGGTGCTCGCCCTCGCCAGCCATGTTGTTTTCTCTGAGCAGGGCCTGGCCGATTATTGCGGTGGCAGCGACGCAGCGGCCCTGACATTGGCCCAAAAGCGGCTTGGAAACTGGTGTGCAGTAACCCGAGGCCCTCTGCCGGTATTGTGCCACGATGGGCGGTGTTTGACCGAGATTCCGACGTATCCGACAACGGCGGTGAATACGCTTGGTGCCGGTGACGTCTGGCATGGCGCATTCGCATTGGCGCTGTCCAATGGGTGTTCGGAAAATGAAGCGGTCCACTGGGCAAATGCCGCCGCATCCTTGAAAGTGAGTCGTCCGATACACGATGAGACTTTGCCGACTGCTGCCGAAGTGGATGCCCTGCTAGGCTCAGGATCGACGCAATCAACGGAAGGATCACAATGATGCAGACATCCAAACATTCGTTGACTGTGAACGGCGCGGTAGTTCCTGAGTCATCGTTGGATGAATTACGCTCCGCTGACGTGAATGGCGATATTGCGCAACAATTAAGTGACAACGGCTATCTTTTTTTGCGTGGCGTGCATGATCCGGTCGAAGTCGACGCCGCACGACTAGAGGTCCTGCATCGGCTTGCAGAAGTTGGCGAGGTTAAGGACCCTGTCAAATGCGGCCTGGCGTCCGGCACGTCTCGGCGACGAGAAACCTATCCCACTACAGATGATCTAGGGACTTTTTGGCGGTCCGTCAGCGAAGGCAAAGCCGTGCGAAGAGTCATCAACGGGCCACGTATCATGCGCGTCATGAGCCAACTCTTTCAGGAACCGGCCCAGCATTTTGCCTTTGCCTGGTTGCGTGCCATGACCGCGGGGCGTGCCAGCCCACTGCATGTCGATCACCCTTATATGAACCGCGGATCCAAGCGGCTCGTCACCTGTTGGAGCCCGCTATGCCTCATCAGTTTGACCGACGGACCCCTGTATATCTTGAAGGACTCTCATAAATGGCCCGACATTCGACAACAGTTTGACGGCCATGATGTGGATCGTGAACCGTCCCGCCCCGGGCATATCGAAGAAAGCCCAATTACGCTGGCACAACGCAAAACCAGCAAATTTCTAACGGCGGAGTTTAATCTGGGTGATTGCCTGATCTTTGGCATGTTCACCGTCCACGGATCTTTTGACAACAACTCGAGCGCTGGATTGATCCGGCTATCTTGCGACACCCGGTTCCAACCTGCCGCAGATCCCATGGACGAACGCTTTGCGGGACCAAATCCGCCTGCGCACAACGGGCTCGGATACGGTTGCCTGTCCGCGTCACGTCCATTGACCGAAACCAGCGCATTGCGCTGAGGAGGTAGGTCATGAAAGGAATTGTTCCCAGCCTCAACACGCCCTTTGACAAGGACGGTGCCGTTGATCATGACTCCTTGCGCAAACTGGTCAACCACACCGTGAATGCAGGCTGTGGCGGCATGCTGGGCCTTGCAGTTGCCGGAGAGCAATCGACACTGACCCAGGCAGAAAAGGTCCGGTTTGCAGAAACTGTGGCAGAGACCAACGCGCAGCGGATTCCATTCATCGTCAGCGTCACTGCTCCAGATATGGATGCGAGCCTCGCGTTGACGAAATTAGCCAAATCTATCGGCGCGGCAGGAATTTGTGTGCAAATTCCCACCGGTTTTGACCGCCGGGAGAGCCTGGCCTTTTTGCAGGACCTGTCCCGCCACGCGCCCAAAATACTTATGGTTCAGGATCTCGATTGGGTGGGCGGCGGCCTGCCCCTCGACGATATCGTTTATCTCTTCGACAATCTTACTAAATTCTCCTGGTTGAAAATTGAAACACAGCAGGCTGGCCCCAAATATTCAGCAGTTCTGCAAGCCACGAATAATGCGCTGAACGTTTGCGGTGGCTGGGCCGTAACACAGTTGATGGACGCAATGGCGCGTGGGGTGAACGCGTTCATTCCGACCGGCATGGAAAATGTCTATGTCGCGATATATACGCACTATGAAAGCGGGGATCACAATGCGGCGCGCGCGCTGTTTGAAGGCGTGTTGCCGATCCTGAATTTTTCAAACCAAGATATCGACACAAGCATTCTGTTCTTTAAGCAGCTCAGGAATGCCGAGGGGCTTTTTAAGACCGCGGTCTGCCGAAACGAGAACGCCAGATTTGATGCTATCCAAGAGGCTGAAGCGCGCTACGCCCTCACCTCTGCAATGGCGTTAATTCGCTCTCACTCTGCGCGTTCTCAACCCGTTTGAATTTCTGAAACCTTCTTGGTTGACCGGGTTTCTCAGAATCGCCCATCACCTGCGCCCAATCCGCGTCCACAACATCGCCTATATAAAGATCACCAGTGCTGTCATAGGCGATGCTGTGTGGCGACAGAAATTGACCCGGACCCAGACCCGGTCCCTGCTGTGCATCAAGCCGTGAAAGCAAATTGCTCTGTTGATCAAAAACGCTGACAAACGGGCCAAGATTTGGGAACTCTCGGTTGACCGTCAGGTACGAGGCCAACTCACCAACGATACAGTCTGGGCAAGAGCCGGGCGTGATCGCCAATCCACTGGGCCTGTGCATGTTGTTGATCTGTGTCTCATACCGGCCATTTTCATCAAATATCTGGACCCGAGAATTTTCCCGGTCCGCGACGTAGATCCAGCCATCGGCGTCGCAGCAAATGTTATGGGGAAGATTAAACTCTCCAGGTCCTGTTCCCGGCGTTCCCCAGCTTTTCAACAATCTGCCCTTGGGGTCAAACTTGTGGATACAGGCGTTTTGATATCCATCTGACACAAAGATATCGCCAGACGGTGAAACTGCCGAATGCGTGCACTTGCAAAAGGGCTTGCCGCTCATAAAGCCAGAACCCACCCCGGCTGTCCCAATTTGCAAAAGGAGCTTTCCATCCAGCGTAAACTTTCGCACCGTGTGGTCGAAATTATCGGTCAGATAGATGCATTGGTCGGGCCCGATCGAGGCCCCGTGCGGGTTCGCAAAGGTCCCCTGGCCCCATTTCGACAACACATCTCCTCTTTGGTTCAGGACCACGACGGGATTGCTGCCGCGGTTGAAAAGGTAAACCCTGTCTTTGTTGTCCACGGCAATTCCAGCAACGTCGCCCAGCATTATGTCCGTCGGCAACTTCGCCCAATCTGTAACCGGTTTGTAGGAGTGGCGACCTTTGCCCAAAGAAACGACCATCCACATTCCTCCAATTTGTGCGGTGCGCGACGCACGCACTGTGCGCGAAGAATCCGCATATGTGAACCTGTGAAAGCTCTTCTGAGGGGCCGGAAACGCAAACCCCTAACCTCCAAAACGGGTGTGGCATACGACCGGAATAAAACTGATCTATCGAGTTTCCCCCGAATGACCGTACAAGGGAAATTGCGCTGCAGCTTTTTCGGGCTCCGAAGGTATTTATCTGTACCCGACATCCAGCGGCGATCAAGCAACACGGCATCTTGCGTGCGTTGGAATGGACTGCGCCGGTCACGCAATGCGTCCGGACCTCAAGACAGTCACCTGGTATTATTCCCTCACATTCGTGGAAGACGGCAGCGGCGAGCAGAAATGGCTCAAGGAGGTCGTTTTGCGGCCGAAAGGTCGGTTTTGGCCCAAAGACACAGTAAGGGTCCATAAATACCTAGTGAGGTGTGATCGGTGATTGCCTCAAAATTACACTTGGCGGGGCCCACACGCCGGTCGTACTGGAACCATGCCGGCTGTCCTGTTTGGGCCGAAGGCAAGTTGTCTCAGCTAAATCTTGGCAGAAGCGCGCAAGAATACATGCGTCACGGACGTCCGCATGTCGGACGTCCGTGATACCGTATTGAACGGCAGCTTTGTCCCGCATATCCCTCCGCCCTAGGTGGTCATTGACTATCGACCTCGGGAAAGTGTCCGGTTAGCCGACCCGCGGCCTGAGTTGCGACAGAATTACATGCAATAATAAATATGTGTTAAGTGAAGTGTGTGCATTGTCTGAGAGAGAGAGGTAGTATGTTTGTTTCAAGCCGCAAAGCTATAGTGACCTTTTGGATGCCGTCGGCACCATCGGTCAGCCTTCAAAAGTCCATCAAGTTCCAGCGAGCGTTGCGCCTCAAGCGCATGGCCGCTGCTATCGCTTTGTTGACAAACTGGACTGGCGAGCCCGCCCTGTTCAATGACCTGCAGAGCCATGCTGTATGAGGTAATCCTATCGCTGAGACTGCTTGCGATTGCGCCAGTACCGCATCGAATGCAAAGCCTGAAGTCACCCAGAAATCCTCGCCCATCAAATCATCTTAAACTGTCCGGCGGGCCTGTAAGCGTGAACAACTTTAAAGAATAGAAGGCCCAAGCGGCTCTGCGGTCGTAGCGACCTTTTGCCAAACCTCTGCAGATGACCGCTAACAGGTTCATCATGTAGTGACTACAATCTCACCGCCTACGCAGTATTCTACATTCTGGGCTCTTATGCGCATTGTGAGCTGGTTGACGATCAGTGATCAGCATCTTTCCATTTGACCGGGGTAACATAAACGATGCTACCATCAACACTGACCATCACATCACCGTCCTGAATATTAACCTGCAGCTTCATCGAGCGACTTGCCTGTTTTCCCAGTTCGCTGGTGTCCTTCTCAGAAAAATTTATAACCTGAAGGTTATCAAACCGGGTGGTGCTGTTTTTGATCTTCTCCCACCACATCTCAGCCGTCCTGCCGCCGTAACAATAGACAATCACCTCGTTAGCTTTGCCACAGCTTTGACGAACAATCTTCTCGCCCGGAAGTCCCAACGCGACCCACAACTCAAGCTCGCCACTCAGGCTTTTCTGCCAAATGTCTGGCTCGTCATCCGTTGAAAGGCCCCTAGTGAGTTCCAATTGCTCATGGGCATTCAGTGCAAAAGCGAGAATACGCACCATTAACCGTTCGTCCGTCTCCGAAGGATGCTTGGCAACGGTCAGTTTATGGGTCTCATAATAGTGACGATCCATATCGGAAACGGAAAGTTCAACTTTATAAATGGTGGCTTTTTGCGCCATGATTTTTTTCCGGAATAGCGAAGATAGGGATGCCTAGTGCGCCTGATGATATTGTGAAAGCAGATAAAAGAGGCCCCCGAATAAGAGGGGCAAAATAGGTATTGGCAAATTTTTTGACTTATCGAGGCAGAATAGTTGGTCCGTATGAAGATAATACCCTCATTACCGCACCTGAAGGGGAGGACTGGACCTGCGGGCATGGCGCTTGCGTGTCGAACAAATAATGCGAGCGCTCGGGCTCTTTATTCCAAGGCTGGATTTGCCGAAGTCGGTTGTAGGCCAATTGTGACCCGAGGCTGGCAGACCTCCGGAACTGAGTGGATACTCATGACGCAGACCCAAGTTGTTTACGTTACTAGATAAGCGGCGCGCGGGTGCTCAAGCCTCAGAACGAGGCAATGAACCGGAGCTTTTCCGCTTCTGTGAGCTCACCTAAACTGGGATTTTGCTGTTGCTGCGAATGGCCAGCCTGGTGAAGCTGCATGCAACGCCACGGTGGTTCATCGCGTCACCGATCAGGGCTGCGACTGGAAAGCATGCGGTAAGTTTGGGGTGATTAGGACAAGATAGCCGTCTTCATATTGCCCGACATGATCTCCGACAAAACGCATCCCGCGACTGTTGACAGTCAGGCTCAACTCGAACTCCGGGCGGTAGTGCCAGTTGAACCGAAACTCCGGCAAGTGGCGGTCAAAGACCAGCAAGGACCGGTCGGGCGGGATCGCCACAGTCTCGAAATAAGCCAAGGGTATGGGAATTGCGTATCATTTCTCGTCCATAATGCGGTAATCATACAAAAACTCGCGGTAATGGGGAATGGCGCGATGTCCTGCAGTTTGGCATGGAAGTAGGCAAAGTGGGACAGACGATGCAGACGATCAGTGCGGATATCGTGATCATCGGCTCGGGCGTGGGCGGGTCTGCCGTGGCGCATCAACTGGCAGGCAGTGGTGCGAAGATCCTTATCCTCGAACGTGGTGATTTCCTGCCCAATGAGCCGCAGAATAGTGATGCAGAGGCGGTGTTCGTCCAATCCCGCTATAAGACACGCGATGAATGGGTCGATGCCAGGGGTGCGCGCTACAGGCCCGGTCAGTATTACTATGTTGGCGGGCATACAAAATTCTACGGCACCGCGATGTTCCGCTTTCGCGCAAGCGACTTCGAGGCCACGGAGATGGGCGGTGTGCCGTCGCCGGCTTGGCCGGTGCGTTACGACGAACTTGCATCGCACTACACGGCCGCCGAACGCCTTTACGGTGTGCGCGGCAAGGCGGGCAGCGACCCAACAGAGCCGCCCCGTGCAGCCTTTCCCCATGCCGCGATCCCGCATGAGCCCACAATCGCCGCCCTATCGGACCGACTGAGCGCGCAGGGCTTGCGTCCGTTTCATATGCCGTCTGCGGTGGATTATGGCCCCGGCGGCACCTGCCAACGTTGCGGCACCTGCGATGCCTTCGCCTGCCAGTTCGATGCCAAGGGCGACGCTGAAACCCGCGTGCTGCGTCCGCTGCTGGCGCATCCAGACGTGCGGCTGGAACGTGGTGCGGAGGTCACCCGCCTGATCGCCGACGATCGGGGTCATGATATCGTCGCAGCAGAGGTACGCCGGGACGGCGAGATGCAGCGTGTCGAAGCGCCGGTGTTCGTTCTGAGCGCGGGGGCGATCAATTCGGCGCTGATCTTGCTGCGATCTGCCAGTCAGGTCATGCCGGATGGCCTTGCCAACCGATCCGGAGTCGTGGGGCGTAATCTGATGAACCATCATTTGACGGGTTTGATGGGAGTGAAACCATTTGCGTTGAATGACACGAAGTTCCCCAAGACCCTGTCCGTCAATGATTTTTACTACGGCTTGCCGGATGACAGTGAAGCGCGCGGCAACATCCAGATGCTCGGCAACATTCAAGGTGCGATGATCCGCGCAACCTATCCCGCCACGCCGAAGGCACTGGCCAACTGGCTGGGCCGCCATTCCGTCGACGTGCTGGCCATGTCAGAGGATTTGCCGAACCCCGACAGCCGCGTGCGGTTGCTGGACGGTGACAAGGTGGAGGTGGATTACCGCCCCGGCGGAACGCTTGCGCACGATCGCTTCGTGCGACATGTTAAGCGCGTTCTGCGGCGAGCCGGGTTTCCGGTCGTACTGCGGCACGGCTTTGGCATTCAAGCCCCATCGCACCAATGTGGCACCGTGCGCATGGGGCACGATCCGGCGAGCTCTGCACTGGATGCCCTGTGCCGCGCCCACGACCATCCCAATCTGTATGTGGTGGATGCGGGCTTCTTTCCGTCCTCTGCCGCGCTGAACCCTGCCCTTACCATCGCAGCACAGGCGCTGCGAGTTGGGGCGCACTTGCGCGCCACGCGCGTCACCTGACCAAAAAAGGACCAGACCAATGAATTTCCTGCTGCCGCTCACAGGGTCCTTCGCGCAACCCGCCGCCGAAAATCCGACCGTCGCCATGATCGAGGCCGCCTACCAGCATCACGGCCTCGACTGGCGCTATATAAACGTCGAGGTCGCCCCGGATGATCTCGGTGATGCCGTGCGGGGCGCGCGGGCGATGGGTTGGCGCGGGTTCAACTGTTCGATTCCGCATAAGGTCGCGGTGATCGAGTATCTGGACGGGCTTGGCGCATCGGCGGAGATCATCGGTGCCGTCAACACTATCGTACGCGACGGCGACCGGCTGATCGGGGAAAACACCGACGGGCGCGGCTTCGTCGCTGCCCTGCGCGAGGTGGTGGACCCCAAGGACAAGTCCATTGTCCTATTCGGCGCAGGTGGTGCCGCGCGGGCCGTAGCGGTCGAAATGGCCTTGGCCGGGGCCGCGCGGATCACAGTCGTCAACCGAAGTGCCGACCGAGGCAAGGCCGTTGTCGATGTGCTAAAAAATCGCACCGCGACGCAGGCAGTGTATGCGCCATGGCAGGGCACCTTCACCGTGCCAAAAGACACCGATATCGTGATCCATGCAACCTCGGTCGGGTTGTATCCCGACGTCAATGCGATACCCGACATCGATACCGACAGCCTGACGCCGGACATGGTTGTTGCCGACGGCATCCACAACCCACCACTGACCCGCCTGCTGAAGGCAGCGCAGGAACGCGGGTGTAAGACGGTCGACGGGTTGGGGATGCTGGTGCAGCAGGGCGTCATCGGCGTCAAATACTGGACCGGCGTGGACGTCGACCCGCAGGTCATGCGAGAGGCGCTCCTCATTCTTAGACTCTAGATGGCATTTTCTAAATGCCATCGCCGTATGCCAGGGTTCCGATCTGGCCAGCCTTCTCGTGGAGTTACTATTGGGCATCATTAACCGACCTGCCGAAAACACTTCGCATCCGACGCTAAGCTACTACATCGTTGAGGTGCAGCAATCGATACCAAGGACTCCTTGCTGCCGTTAGCCGCATCGCAGCTATCCTGCCAAGCGATCTCGCCCCGACCAACATGAACGGCCCTTAGCGGACATTGTGAACTGCCTTCCGTCATGCTGCGGTGCGGCCCGTCGAACCGGATTTTCGTGCATTATGCAGCGTTTTTGCTGGTTGAAACGTCGGTGTGCGGGACAAAGCCACCATCCTTCGCCGATCTTTCCAAGTCTGCTTTCAGGCGGGGTGGCTTCACTCTGCTGGCTGCATATCCCCCGCCCCTTCATGCCTCTTTCGCTCGCCCAACATCAGCATCGCGGGTGTGACCACCAATGTCAGGACAGTCGCAATTACCAAACCTCCTGCAATGGCGGACGACAATTCGGTCCACCACTGCGTTGAAGGTGCTCCGTAGACGATTTCGCGGGTGAAAAAGTTCAGGTTGACGCCAATCACCATGGGCATGAGCCCCAGTGCGGTCGTGACCGACGTCAGGATAACCGGACGTAAACGCTGTGCCCCTGTTCGTAGAGCGGCTTCCAGTGGAGACTGACCGGATCGCTTCAGATCGTTGTAGGTGTCGATCAGAACGATGTTGTTGTTCACCACGATACCCGCAAGGGCGATCACTCCGATCCCACCCATCACGATACCGAACGGCCGACCCGTGACGAGCAACCCGAGCAAAACGCCCGCAATCGAGAAGACGATGGCACTCATCACAACGAAGGCTTGGAAGAAGCTGTTGAACTGCAAAACCAGAATGACAAACATCAGAAAAATGGCGGTGATGAACGCCCCGACAAGAAAGACCATGCTCTCTTGCTGGTCTTCTGCCTCTCCGGCAAAGCTGAACTCAACGCCGTCCGGCAATTCAGCGTCATTCAGTGCGGCCGTGAGGGCGACGACCTGATCGTTTACCAACACACCCGGCGCCACATTTGCCTCGATTGTATTGACGCGTTTTTCGTCGATGCGGCGGATAACGCCCGTGCGTTCGGTGGGCGCGAAGGTCACGAAATTGGCGATGGGCACCAGACCTTCGGACGTCGGAACGCGCAGGCTACCAAGTTCGGCAAGCGACCGTTCCTCTCGCGGAAACCGCACGCGGATGTCTTGCGAGCCCTCGACGTCATCAGGCCGGTAGTCCGCCACCGTGATGCCTTGTGTCAAAAGCTGAACCGCTTGACCCAGTAGGCTGACATCTGCACCAAAGCGCGCGGCCTCGGCCCGGTCGACCAGGATCGAAACCTCTACACCCGGGACGGGTCGAGTATCGGTTACATCCGTAAAGCCCCCGATGCGGTCCATGATCTCGCGCACCATGAGAACGGCCTTTGTCTGAGCGTCCGAGTTGCGCGCGGTTATCTGCAGGTTCACTGGCTTTCCAGCAGAGGGTCCGCCGCTTTCCGTCTGCACCTGCACGTCGATCCCTGCGATGTCCGCGACGCTTTGGCGGATATCGACACCGATCTCGGCTGCGGTGCGACGCGTATCCCAAGCGGTCAACTCCAACTGCAGCGTCCCAATGGTTTCTTCGTCGCCCTGCCCGGCAGAAAGCATGGAGCGCGCATAGATGCTGGCGATTTCTTCGTATGGCAGCAGTCGGTCCTCGACCGCGCGCACCAAGGCGTCGCGCTCGAAAATCGAAAGGTTGTCGCGTGCGCGCACCTGAACTTGCATAAAATCCGGCTCGACCGAGGGGAAGAAGGCCACGCCCTTGCCGAACTGACCGTAAAGACCGAAGCCTCCCAAGAGCAAAGCAATCGCCAGCAAAAGAGTGGTGGCAGGCCGCAGGATCGCCCATTCCAGCACGCGCACATATGCGCCGGTAAAGCCTGTCATATCGCGTGGGTCGCCGACTTCAGCCGCATATAGCGCGGCCTTTGCCTTAGCGGACTGCGGTTGGCGCTTGCCGATCAGACCGCCTACGACAGGGATGAAAATCAATGCCATGAACAGGGATGCGAACAGCGTCAAGATCACGGTGATCGGCAGGAATTTCATGAACTCTCCGACCATGCCGGACCAGAACAGAAGTGGGAAAAACACGCTGAGCGTGGTCGCGGTAGAGGCAATGATGGGCCAGGACATACGCTTGGCGGCGAAGGCGTAAGCCTCGCGCGCGGGCGCACCTTCCTGCAACTTTCGATCTGCAAGCTCGGTCGTGACAATCGCACCATCCACGAGCATTCCGACGACCAGAATGAGCGAGAACAACACCACGATGTTCATCGTATATCCCATCGACCAAAGCGCGATGACGCCTGCCAGGAACGCGCCGGGGATAGCGAGACCGACCAGAATGGCGGACCGAAGACCGAGCGCCAAAACGATCACCACCATCACGAGGATCACAGCTGCGATGACATTGGCCTCCAGATCGCTCAAGAGGTCTTTTACTTGCTTCGATTGGTCCTGAAGATAGGTGATTTCGATGGTGTTGGGCCAATCGGCCCTGATCTCTTCGACCAGTGCTTTCACTTCGGCCACGGTCTCGATGATGTTCGCCCCCGATCGCTTGGTCACCTCCAAAGCGAGCGCAGGCTGCCCGTTGATACGCGCGAATGAGTTGGGGTCCTCAAACGTGCGGCGCACTGTGGCAACGTCACCAAATGTCACTACTGCATTCCCGCGCACTTTGACCGGCATCGCCAGTACGTCTTCAAGGTCCTCAATCAGACCCGGCACTTTCAACACGATCCGCCCGGCCTCGGTCTCAATGGCACCTGCGGCGATCAGCCGGTTGTTGCGCTGTATCTGCCCGATCAGTTCATCAAACGACAGGTTGTAGGTCTGGAACACTGTCGGGTCGATCAGAACCTCAAGGAACTCGAAACGCTGCCCACCGATATCAACCTCAAGAACACCCGGCAGTCCCTCGACTTCTTCCTGAAGTCTGTCGGCCAAATTGTTCAATGTGCGTTCCGGCACGGGGCCGGACAGGATCGCGGTAATGATTGGAAATAACGCCGTGTTGATCTCGGTTATCGTGATGTCCCTTGCGTCGTCCGGCAGATCGCTTTGTGCGCGGTCAGCGGCTTCGCGGACTTTATCGAGGGCTTCATCGTTATCGCCGCCGGGTGCGAACTCAAGCTGGATACTTGCGAACCCTTCGGACGCATCGGATTTCATGCTGTCCAACCCAGCGATTGAGGCGAACTCGGCCTCCATTGGCTCAAGCAAGAGGCGCTCGACGTCGGTGGGGCTTATGCCGTCAAGACCGGTTGAAACATAGAACAGCGGCAGAGGCACCTCGGGGTTGGCCTCCTTGGGGATTGAGACGTAGGCATAAGCCCCGACAGTCAGCACCATGACCAGCGCCATGACGACAACTCGCGACCGCGAAAATGCGGCGTCGATAATGCTGTTCATCAGTTCAGCTCCCCAGCACTGGGGGCGACGGTTTCGCCTTCGTTCACGAACCCCTGCCCAACGGTGATAATGTCAACCGCATCCGGCAAGCCCGTGACCCAGATCCCATCGATCTGCGCTTTGACGACCTCGATTGGAAAGAACACCACAACGTCGTCGCCATTCACAGTTTTGATGCCGAGAGTGCCTTCCGTGTTCAGCGAAACGATCGAGGGCGACAGAAAATGCGCCACCGCCTCGCCTGTTGGAATGATCACCTCCGCCGAGATACCCGCAGGGATTGCGCCATCGTCGTTCGCAACTTCGATTTCGGCCAGAAATGTGCGCGTTTCAGAGGCTGCTGAAGTGCCGACGAAGGTCACTGTCCCGGCGCGTTCTTCCCCGGTGATAAAGCGGACAGTGGCCGGTTGCCCGACAGCCAGCAGGGTGAGCGATTGCTGAGGCACCTGAATGGCGACCGTCAGCGGCGTGATATCGACCAGACGCCCAACGTCGGTGCCTGCGGACACGAACTCTCCTTCATCGAGGTCAAGCGCCTCGATGCGACCGGCAAAAGGCGCGGTAATGGTCAGAGCATTGGCATCTTGCTCAACCTCCGTCACCTGTGCCTGAGCCGCGGCAAGTGCTGCCCGCGCCTGAGACACGCGGTCTGCTGTTGCAACTCCGCGTTCCAGAAGTTGCTCGGCATTGTCGAACTCGCGTTGCGCGCGTGCCAGCTCTTGTGCGGCGCGGTTTGCGTCCGCGGCATTATTGGCGGGATCAAACCGGGCAATGACCTGCCCGGCATCAACGTCCTGGCCCTTTGAAACCATCACCTCGGCGATGTCCCCTGAAATCTCGGCGCGAAGGGCTGTGTCGCGGTCGGGAAGCGCCTGACCTTCGGCCTGATAGAACTGCGCTACGGTCTCGGCAGACGAGGTTTTGACAGCCACTGCAACAGGTTGTGGCTCTTGCCGCATGATTGTTTGAGGTTCCTCCGCAGACGGGATGACAAATCCGCTGCCCATCCATCCAACGATAAGAACAACAAGACTACCCGCGATCCATGTGGAACGCGACGCGCCTTTGTCGGACGCGAATGAAAGCGTCTGCGGCGTGTAAGGCGCTCCGGCCTGAGAATGTGCTTTGCTCGATGTATCTTCAGGTGTCATTTCTTGCGTCCTTTTGGGACCGACTGTGGCTTGCCCCGTTTTACATGTTTTGATTTTGCCAGTTCGTCCAAAGCCACGCCAATTGCGGCATCCGTAAGGGCATAAAAGTCGGCATATTCCTGCAATCTTTCGATTGCGCCTGCGCCTGATGGCAGTGCATCGATTGTTTGGGCAATCTCGTCACGCGTAGCACGCGTGCGTTTTTGAATGCCTTCCAGCATTGTCATGTAGGGGTTCGAAGCAAGCTGGAAGTAATCTTGGCGCTGACCTGGCTTGGTCATTCTTTTCACCAGTCCGCGTTCTTCCAGAATGCGAATGCTTGTGCTGATACTGGCGCGACTGACCTGCAATCGCTTTGCAAGATCACCAAAAGACACCATGTCGCCATCAAATATCAGCATCCCGAAGACGCGCCCCGCAATGCGCGGCAGGCCCTCTGCCTGCGTGATTAGACCGGTTTTCTCGATGAAGTCAGTTCTTATGGCGGTGATTGCTACGTCTTCAGGCATGATGGCTCCTGTTCCTAAGCCCATCCGTTACAGCCAAGCGTATGCTCACGTCAATTTTGTTCAGTTATAACTGAACAAAACGTGGCGTCATCTTTTGGAACGGGCTCTCATCTAACTGCCAATCGCAAGTCGATACCTAGATGAAGGCAAAGCGGACATTTGTCCGGACCACACCATGGCGTACTTTGGGCTCCTTGATGCCGTTAGCCGCATCGCAGCGATCCTGCCAAACGATCTCGCCCCGACCAACATGAACGGCCCACAGGAGACATTCACCCCCCGTCATGATGCTGCAGTGCGCCCCGCTATTGCGGACTTTCGCAGCAACCGCGAAATCGAGTGATGTCTGAATTCACACAATGCGGAACGAAGCGGGCCTTCTAGGGCGGGCAGTCAGTTCGAACTTTTTTGAGACATATGAAAATATTTAGTTATTACTATGTTTAGAAACTAGGGAGTTACTCAATGTCATTCACAAGAAGAACTGTGCTTCAATTCGCGACAAGTCTGATGCTTCTGACCGGCGCGACGACGGCTTTTGCGTCCGATGATGGCGTAAAGCGCCTGGCAATTCAGGTAAGCGATAACGATCCCGCCACGTTTACTAAGGCGCTTAACGTTGCGACGAACTTCGCCAAGGGCATGAGCGATGCCGGCGAGATTTACGAAATTGAGATCGTCACGTTCAACGCAGGCTTACACCTTCTTCGGAGCGATACATCCCCGGTGATGGACAGGATCAAGAGCATTTCGGAAAGCGTCCCAGACGTGACCTTCAGTGCGTGCGGAAACACGATTGCCGGGATGACGAAGAAAGAAGGCGCTGCGCCGCCCATCACGGAATATGCGCGAGTGGTGCCGGCTGGCGTCGTACGACTTTTGGAATTGGACGAGATGGGCTACTACGTAATCAGGCCTTAGCACTCCCTGTAAAAATCCCGAGACAAAACATATACCGTTCCGCGAACTTGCGGGACGGTTAAAGCAAGTAATGTTAGACTTATATCGGCACAATTCTCTTGTCCGCTATGAGCTGCGGTTTCAATCGGTCGACGCAACACTTTAGTCTTTTTGGAAAGATGGAGTGTGAAGCATGAAGTATCGTCCCCGAGTATTTTTTACGGACAAGCAGAAGTCAGAGATATGGGATCGTTGGCAACGCGGAGAGTCGATGAGTTCGATTGGACGTGGTTTTGATCGCGAGTCTTCGTCGATCTATCCACTCCTTGCTCGCACTGGCGGCATTCGCCCGCCAGAGCGCGTCAGGTCCCGCCGTGCTCTGACACTTTGCGATCGAGAGGAGATATCGAGGGGCTTACGTGCGAAGGTCTCCCTGCGTTCGATTGCCCATGCTTTGAACCGATCGGCATCCACAATCAGCCGAGAGGTCCGGCGTAATGGTGGCGCCAGACTCTACCGTGCAGCGCCCTCAGATGCTGCGGCCTGGGACCGTGCCCTCCGCCCAAAGGCCTGCAAGTTGGAAGGCAATGCCTATCTCTGTCGCGCGATATCGGCCAAGCTAGCGCGCAAGTGGTCCCCGCAACAAATCGCAGGCTGGCTAATGCGTGAACATCCTGATGAGGAAGACAAACGGGTCTCACACGAGACGATCTACCGAAGCCTGTTTATCCAGACCCGCGGTGTACTTAAGAAGGAATTACTTGCGCATCTACCCGCCACGCGATCCATTCGTCGGTCTCGCCACCCCACATTGAAGCGCAGTGGATTAGGCAAGTTCAACGATGCAATATCGATCCGCGACAGACCATTGGAGGTGGAAGATCGGGCCGTGCCAGGGCACTGGGAGGGCGACTTGATCGCAGTTTCTGACAACAGCTTCATTGCTACTCTCGTCGAGCGGCACACGCGTTACGTGATGCTGGCCAAGGTCGGTAACCAAGACAGCCACAGCGTCATTCAGGCGTTGATCAAACAGGCACGCAAGTTGCCAAAAGAGCTGTACCGCTCGCTGACCTGGGATCGTGGAACAGAGATGGCTGGGCATAAAAATTCACCCTGGCGACGGATATCGACGTCTTCCTGTGCGAGCCACATTCACCGTGGCAACGCGGCACAAACGAAAATACCAACCGCCTGCTGCGACAGTACTTCCCAAAAGGCACGGATTTGTCGATACATAGTCAAGCTAAGCTGAGCGCCGTCGCAAGACAGCTCAACGAACGACCTCGAAAAACGCTCAACTACGAAACACCAGCCGAGCGTTTTAATGCATGTGTTGCGTCGACCGGTTGAGCCCGCCGCTCAAAGCGGTCATCTGGTGCTTTTGTTCAGAAAGAGAAAGGAGCATCCTGCCGATCCAAGAAGGAGTCTCATTGGGTGGCCTAGACCGTAAGTCTGGATAGAATGAACGAAGAAGCCCAAATGAAGAGGTAGATATGGCTTTGATCCGGCTTGCAGTCCTAGTGCTGCTCGGCATCCTGTCAGGCCCTGCTTTGGCGGAGTGCGTGGCAGAAGATATCGATTCAGTGTCGTTGCAATTAGATGTAGAACCTCCCGCGGCACCTGATGTTACGCTCAGGCCGGTCCTTCCTACATGTCTGCGCGGCCTTTCGGGGCCAGAGCAGGAGAACTGCCCAAGGGAAGAGCTTACGAAATATGGTGAGGAAGTAGACGAGTGGGTAGAAGATCTGAATGACTACGCCACCGCCACTAACCGTTTCGCGAACCAGGCTGCAGAATTCGCCAACTCCGCCATTCAGTACGCGCGCCATGCACGAGGGTTTGCCGACTCTGCACTTGAGTTCCGCAATTGCGAGGCGGAAGCGATCTACTCTGCGTCAGAGGAATAGATCAAACTCGGTGAAATCGGGCTCGAAGGTGTGGATGCCTTTGCCAAGAGCCCGCAAAAAAAGCGAAGGCCACGATTTCAAAACGACTGCTGACGGTTCTAGTCGGTTGCAGGCATCCGATAGACCCCGACCGTCCCCTGGTTAGCTTTCATTTCAGTAACGGCCAGATACTCATCTCCAAGAAATGCCACGGCTGATCTCATGTGAACGCGGTGTCGCCTCCGGTACGCCTCTTCGCCGGTGTCTGTGCGGAAGGCGAAGACTGAACTCTGAATGTCACCTATCCTGAGATTGCTTGAGACAGCCACCGCGATTAGATCTCCGTTGGCCGCGACTGTCACGGAGTCGATGCGTTGCCCAAGTGGAACCGACCGCACTCCACGCCCGTTTGGAATATCCCAGACAATACGGGACCGCCCGTCCTCCCTGTATCCGTCCCATGCGATCCAGCCGCCGTTCAACCAGACAAATCCCCAGCGGGCATCGTAGATGCCGTCGGGAGATACGGGGCCCCGGACAATCTCGCCGTTCTGGTCAATTTCAAAGATCGCGTTCCTGAATCGAGCCAATGTAAATGGCCCATTGCGTGAGCGTGCGCCCATGAGTTCAATCTGATCCGGTCCGGGAATCCGGATCGGAATGATGCGCTCCTCTTCCCCGGAAAGATTTCGAAGATGGAGGCGGGGCGTTCTGCGGCCGTCGTCCGACGCCGTACGGTCCAGCCAGACCAAAACTTGGCCATCGTCCGAGAGGATCGGATTCCAGTAGGCGACACCATCCGGCTTGGAGACCGTCGCGAACCCGTTCGAGGCCGGATCGAGATATGCAATTGCGCCTTCAATTTGACGATGAAGCACGACGCCGCCAGGCGCAACGGCGTCAATCGTCGTACTATCGAAGCGTTCGTCCATCGCGATAAGCTGGCATCCCGGCATCGTCAGGACGGACCGGGCCAATCCACCGCTGGTGTCGAGCCAGGCTTCACCTGCGTGGACGAGGCTGAGATCGCTTCCGGACCTCACCTGCGCAACCGTAGCGCCGGGAATGCTGCACACCTGTTCGGGACTGCCCAACTCCGGGGCCGTATCCCTCTCGACGAGCATGAGTAGAGGGATCCACCACAGCAGGATCAGGTTAGCGCCGACCACCAAGACCGGGAACGCAGCGACAAATACCAGTATCCTTATCCAATTGACTCGGGTCAGGAACCAAAGAGCAGCAAGGAATGTACTGACCTGCAGAATTAGGACGGCGAAAATCCATGCAAGCGATGTGTTGCTAGCATCGCGAATGCCCGAAAGCGTCTTTCCAATCGAGAGCCATCCGGCCTCAAGATGGAAAAGCGGGATCAGGTAGATCGCGAAGGATAATAGAAAGGCCATGAAAAAGCCTGCACTACGCGAGGGTCTCAAGACTTGTCCTCTCTCGGCGAGTAGTCGTTTCGTTGGCGAGTCTTATTGCTGGGCCAGTCCTCGCCCGCGGCCGGGCCTCTGTTGAGGTCGCGAATCCAAGGCGCTCCGGGGTGGATCGGTGCCGCCTCTGGATAATGAATCTAAACACTTTAAGGACGATCACCGCCAAAGCGCCTGCAATACCGTTTATGCCGTCTGGACGTCCCAAATGACCCTACCTAATCCCCCGCGATGGATCGCAGGCCCCCGGTACCGTAGCAAGGCGTTTGCCATGTGCGCAAACAAATCGCATGTTACAGAAGCCGTCCCGATTTCAGCCCGACTCCTCGCTATGGTCGTGACCGGACACTTGGGAAAACGCATGATACCCGCACAAGACAGAAGCCCGGTCTCGGGCGGAGGATCGGAGACAACCTTTCATCATCGCAGCAGCGTGCTTATCACCGTTGTCTGCCTTTTATCGGGTTTGCTCGTACTGTTTGTATTTGCCGCGGTCTTTGGGCCGGGCTTCCAGACGAGCTCGCGCGACCTCGTCTGGGCGATCCTTCTCGGAAGTCTTCTACTGGCGATCCTAGTTCCGTTCGTCTGGCTCCTGTGGCGGAAACCGGCTGTCCTGATCGTCAGCGACGCCGGCATTCACCTTCCTTTCGCCTTCACAAGACCGTTGCGGTGGGAGGACATTCATCGAATTCGCCTCCTGCCGCACAGCAAGTCTTTCTACGGCCGACGGGACTGGGTGATTGTCGATCCGTCGCCCGGCTTCCTTGCACCGATCCGTCTCAAAAGCTGGAGGCGGCTAGATCTCTGGTTTCAGAAACACCACGGCGTTCGCATACCGCTTCACGGGCTGGATGCCGACGCTGACAAGGTCATCCGATCGATTGAACGCTTCCGCCCAGTGATACGGGAAAACGGGTAACACCCGGGGCCGCAGCGGAGCCTGAGGACCATCAGTTCGCTGCATAAGCGAAGGCCCCAATCGATCCAAGAGTTACGCTGCAACGCAGCCAGAAAAGCCGACATTGGTCGCGACCGCAGCGAGGTCCGAGGGGGTCTATTGCCGAGTTGCGGG
>Ga0208544_10000255_pt1 | contig 43257 bp, 41 predicted proteins | sample DEB08_DNA_9_FD_184526 | JGI IMG/M metagenome (GOLD analysis project Ga0208544, IMG submission 184526) | Aqueous microbial communities from the Delaware River and Bay under freshwater to marine salinity gradient to study organic matter... | ecosystem: Environmental > Aquatic > Marine > Coastal ... | reverse complement strand
GCATCAGGCGGAACAGAGATCGCAGCGCAATCGAGCCGTAAAGGAAGATGATCACGAGGACGAGGATGAGGCCGTATTCTTCCGCAGCGACAGCGATAATGAAGTCTGTGTGTGCATCAGGAAGTGACCATTTGACGGTGCCTTCCCCGACGCCGACGCCGAAAAAACCGCCCTCGCGGATGGCGTTCGCGGCGTAGCCAAGCTGCGTTGTAGGGTCGACATCCGCTGAGAGGAAGCCGTCGATACGGCGGGCGAAGTGTTCGGAGTTTTGGTAGGCGAACGCGCCTCCGACCACAGTGAGGCCCGCGATCCCGGCAAGGACTAAAACGGGCGCTCCACCGACGAAGTACATGACACCCCATGCAAACAGGACAAGGCAAGCTTGGCCGAAGTCGGGTTGCAGGGCGAGGAGGAGGGTGATGAACAGTGCCAGAGCAAACGAATAGCTTTTACCGGGCGGGCCTGCGACCTCGTTTGAGGCGGCGATCATCCAGCCTGCGACGACGATGAAACCGGGTTTCAGGAATTCCGACGGTTGGATCGAGCCGAAGCCGAGTGAAAACCACCGGACAGCGCCTTTACCATAGTCCGTTCCAAAGAGCGGCAGCAGCATGAGTGCCACAAGGCTGCACGCAAAGCCGATGACCGCGATGCGGCGGACGGTTTGTGGCGACATAAGTGAGAAGGCAAACATGGTTAACATCGCGAGCGAACCGAAGAGTGCCTGGCGCTGCACGTAGTGGAAATCGGCGAAGCCGTTGCGTTGTGCCAACGGGGGCGAAGCGGCGAGGCCGAGCAAAAGTCCGATCCCGAACAGGAGGAACACGGCGCTAAGCGACCATTTATCGATGGTGCGCCACCATCGCGGGAGAATCGGCTCTCCGTCCCTTGTGGGGACTGAGCCATAAACCATTTCTGTCATGCGTCCTGCTCGAACTGCCTTGGCTGCGCCCGGTTGTCCGGGTCTGCTTTGCAGTATAACGAATCGGAGCACAAAGGGCTAGGAAAACATCGGGTTTTCGGCCGGTTCAGGCGGGCAAAGTGGGCGAGACGGTCAATACGTTGATTTTAGGCGCGGGTGCAGCGGGTTTGAAGTGCGCAGCACATGCCGGGCCGGATGTTTTGGTGGTCGATCACGCGAAATCTCCGGGCGAAAAAATACGGATTTCGGGCGGTGGTCGGTGTAATTTTACAAACCTTGGATGCAGTCCCGAGACTTTTCTTTCGCAGAACCCGCACTTCGCGAAATCGGCCTTGAGCCGCTACACGCAGTGGGACTTCATCGCATTGGTCGAGGCCTATGGGATTGCCTGGCATGAAAAGACCTTGGGACAGTTGTTTTGTGATGGGTCTTCGAAGGAGATCATTGCGATGCTGATTTCTGAGCTTGAAAAGGCTGGCGCAAGGCTCTGGTCTAAAACGGAAATCAAAGATGTGGTTCGGAGAGATGGAGTGTTTCAGGTCGCTTTGGTGCGCGAAGGACGACCTGTTCAGATTGAGGCGAAAAACCTTGTTTTGGCGACGGGTGGCAAGTCGATCCCAAAGATGGGCGCGACCGGCCTGGCGTATCGGTTAGCGCAGCAGTTCGGGCTTGCCATGACGGATACGCGCCCTGCATTGGTGCCGTTTACGCATGACGATGCCGCGTTGAAGGCTTTGGCTGGGGTTGCGGTTCAGGGACGTGCTTCGGCGGGCGGGGCGATCTTTGATGAAGCGATTTTGTTTACCCATCGCGGGCTTTCGGGTCCTGCTATTTTGCAGGTGTCATCCTATTGGCGCGAAGGTGAGGATGTGACGCTAAACCTATGCCCTGAAACGAATTTGGCGGATCATATGATTGCAGAAAAGCGCAAGACCGGACGGCGCGGGATGGTGTCTGTTTTGGCAGGGACATTGCCTCAGCGGCTGGCGCAAGAAGTTGCGGAACGCCTAGAATTGACGGGAAATCTGGCGGATCAGTCGGACACGCGGCTTGAGGAGATCGCGGACGCAGTGCATGCGTGGCCGTTCCGTCCGACGGCGACGGAAGGCTATCGGACGGCGGAAGTAACGCTTGGGGGCATCGACACGGACGGGTTGTCGTCGAAAACGATGGAGGCCAAGACGGTTCCAGGTCTTTTTGCTATCGGAGAGGCGGTCGATGTGACGGGGTGGCTAGGCGGATACAACTTTCAGTGGGCCTGGTCGTCGGGCTGGGCGGCAGGGCAGACGATTTCTGGGCGGCAGGCAGGGTAGTTTGCCTGAGTGCGCCTGAGAAATGGACCCGAAGACGACGGATTGTTGCGAATGCCCAAGCGGTTTTTTGCTGAATGAATATGCGTCTTGAGGACAATCGCCGGGTCGCCGGCTAGATTTCGTGGATGGCTGTGAACAGCGACCAAGTCGCCGCGTTTTCGCCTTGGAACCGACAAATGCCAGCCACAAAGTCGCAAAACCCTGGGCGGAAGAAAGCCGCTGAGATCTGGCGGCGCAGCCATTCTGGGATACACACGACATGGATGCAGTTCTTTTGAACGACGGGGCCAGATTGGTGCATTTGTTGGGGTTGTCGCTTGGGCTCGCGATTGCGCTTTTAGCGGGGGCATCGGCTGCGCGCGCTGTTTTGCGACCGCTTCACGAGCGAGAGGTCGAGATATTGCAGACATTGCATCACTTTGTGACGCTTGGGCTTGTCTTTTCATGGGCAAGCGGGCTGACGCTTTTGTGGTTACGAACTGGCTTTGAGGTCGCGCAGTTTAGCCCGAAGCTTTGGGCCAAGCTTTGCGTGGTGATGATCCTGACCGTGAGCGCGATTGCAATCGGACGGATTGGATTGCCGACCCTTTTACGGTTCCAAAGTTGGTGGTTCGGAGACATTCCGCTGCCGGAGCGCGTTCAGCTTTGCGCATTGGGAGTGCTGTCGGCGGCGTGCTGGTTATCGGCGTTGGCGCTCGGTGTGTTTGGATATTTCAAGACGCTCAACGCGGATCAGCTGACGCATATTCTGGCGGTAACCCTGATTACCGCGCTGTTTCTGGCTTTGTTGGCGGCGACGGTTACGCCATTGATTGCGTTCCTTGTCCGCTTGAAGAAACGGCGGTCAGCGGCACAGGGATAAGGTTTTGTCACCGCAACAAAAAAGACCCCGCGAATTGCACGGGGTCTTTCGTGTGGGAACACTTGGCCTTGGGGGGGTCAGGCCTGTTCCAGGATGCCTTTGCCTTTTGCAAGCTCTTGCATCCGCTTTTGCAGCTTTTCAAACGCGCGCACTTCGATCTGTCGAATGCGCTCGCGGCTGACGCCGTATTGACCACTGAGGTCTTCTAAAGTGATTGGCGCATCCTGCAGGCGGCGTTGGGTCAAAATGTCCTGTTCGCGTTCGTTGAGGACCTCCATCGCCTCGGCGAGAAGTTCACGACGCACTTCAAGCTCGTCGCGCGCTTCATAGTCACCCGCCTGATCGGCGTCCTCGTCTTCAAGCCAATCCTGCCATTGTGCAGTCCCTTCACCCTCGGCCGAGACCGTGGCGTTCAGCGAGGCATCACCACCCGACAAGCGCCGGTTCATCGAGATGACTTCGGCTTCTGTAACGTTCAGATCCGTTGCTATCCGCTCGACGTTTTCCGGGCGCAGGTCGCCTTCTTCAAGGGCGCCGATGCGGGCCTTGGCTTTACGAAGGTTAAAGAACAGCTTTTTTTGCGCGCTGGTCGTGCCTAGCTTAACCAAGCTCCATGAGCGCAGGATGTATTCCTGGATTGAGGCACGGATCCACCACATCGCGTAGGTCGCAAGGCGGAAGCCTTTTTCGGGGTCAAAGCGTTTGACCGCCTGCATAAGGCCCACATTGGCTTCGGAAATAACCTCGGCCTGAGGGAGCCCGTAGCCGCGATAGCCCATGGCGATTTTTGCTGCCAAGCGCAGATGCGACGTCACCATCTGGTGCGCGGCATCGGTGTCCTGGTCTTCCACCCAACGCTTTGCGAGCATGTATTCTTTCTCGTGCTCAAGCATGGGGAACTTTCGGATCTCTTGAAGATACCTGTTCAGCCCGCCTTCGGGAGACGGCGCAGGTAGATTTGCGTAATTAGCCATCTCAAATTCCTTTCCCTGTAGGTCACTATGTTGCGACTCTTAACATAGATGGTGAACCGATTGGTTCAGTTCAAGGTTTGAGAGGAGATATTTATCGCCTCTCGTTGAAGCAAAGATGTATGCGATGAAGGTTTTCTTCCAGTCGCAAGCCCGTGACCTCACGTCTATGTGCAGGTTCAAGCAGAAATTCAGGTTTCAATGCGCATAAATTCACAGTCCACCTAGGGCTTTTCTAAGCACGCTCATGTCTTCAGGGAGGGGTGTTGTGAAGCTTAAAGCCTCGCGCGTGACCGGATGAATAAAGCCAAGCGTTTCGGCGTGAAGCGCCTGTCTGGCAAAGGCTTTCGCGGTTTCGGCACCGGGTGTGTCAGCGCCCAAACGCCGGCGGCCGCCGTAGGTGGGATCACCGATTAGCGCATGTCCAATGTGGGCGGCATGGACACGGATTTGATGGGTCCGCCCGGTTTCAAGGTTGCAATAAATCTCGGCTGCAGCGCGGCCAAATGTTTCAATGACGCGGATGCGCGTGACAGCGTGGCGGCCCCCGTTGAACAAAACCGCCTGTTTTTGGCGGTCTGTTTTGTGGCGGGCCAACTGTGTGGTGACTTTAATGATGTTGCCGGGCTCGAAGTTGATGCCCTTGATGCCGCGCAGGCGCGGATCGCCCCGATCGGGGACACCATAGCAAAGCGCGCGGTAGGTGCGTTCCACCGTATGGGCGGCAAACTGGTCGGCGAGGCCATGGTGCGCTGCGTCGGATTTTGCGACGACAAGAAGTCCGGAGGTGTCTTTGTCTATGCGATGCACGATGCCGGGGCGTTTTTCGCCGCCCACGCCGGAAAGATCGCCGCCAAAATGGTGGAGGAGCGCATTAACAAGCGTGCCGGAGTACGAGCCGGGCGCAGGGTGGACGACCATACCGGCGGATTTGTTCACAACAAGGAGGTCGTCGTCCTCGTGGATGATGTCGAGGGGGATCGCCTCGGGGAGGGTTTCCACCTCGACGGCGTCAGGAACGGCGATCTCGAAGACATCGCCCTCGGCCACTTTCGCTTTGGTATCCGTTAACGGCACACCGTTCTTGCTGACGGCGCCTTCGGCGATCAGGCGCATAAGGCGCGAGCGGCTGAGGTGTGCGGCCTCTGGCACATCGCGGGCGAGCGCCTTATCAAGGCGCGACGGCGGGGCTTCGCCGATGGTAATGCGATGGACGGTCTGGGACATGGACGAACGCGAGCCTTCCGTGGGTGAGGTCAGGCACCTCAAATATCTCAAGTGGCTTGTGACGATCTTGACCGTCACGATGATCGGCGGGGTTCTAACGGTCGTGGGCCTGCTTGTCATGCAGTTTGGTGCAATGAACGCTATTCCTTTGCCCGATGAGATCGAATTGCCGGACGGGGCGGCAGCGGTTGCGTTTACGCAAGGATCAGACTGGTTTGCTGTCGTGACGGATGCGGACGAGATATTGGTATTCTCGCGGGCGACAGGGGGCCTGACCCAACGGATCGAGATCGTCGTCGACTAGGCGAGCCACCCCGTCTCAAGAGCGCGCGCCCAGCCGTCTTCGCCATGGGCGCGCGCCAAGGCCGCCATTTCGGTCGGATCGTAGGGCACGGCGATAAATTCCGCACGCCAGACATCGTCGGTTTTCTCAACAATTGCGTAGCGTGCGTCGGGGGCGCCGATTTGATGGATGAACGGTGGATCGACGCGGGTGTCGTCGAAGGCGGGGCAGCCGACAGAGCCAGGATTAACGATCGCCGGGCCTTTGGGCAGGCGCACAAACGCAGGCGTATGGGTGTGGCCGCAGGCGATGAGCATGGCGTCGGTTTCGCCGAGCCTTTCGCTGACGTCTTTAAGGTCGCGCGGGATCATTCGGGCCTGTGGGCCCATCTCGTGGAGCCACATGTCATCATCGTCGTTGATGGTGGCGTGACAAAAGAGCATGTCGTCAAGGCTGATGGTCTGGGGAAAGCTTTTGAGCCAGTTGATATGGACGGCCGACAGATCGTCGATGATCCAGGCCTCCCAAAGGCCCATTGCGGCTTTGGGGCGATCATAAAGTTGGCGGTCGTGGTTGCCTCGGACAGTGGGCAGGTTGCGCGCGATCAGAAGATCAGCGGTGCCAGCGGCGTCGAGCGGTCCGGAAAGGCAATCGCCAAGGTTGATGATCTGGGTAATGCCACGCCGATCGATATCAGCAAGCACGGCTTCAAGCGCGGCGCGGTTGGCGTGGATGTCGGAGATTATGGCGGTTTGCATGTGGGCGACATTGCAGATTTCCACCCAAACGTTAAAGGGCCGGGTGAGCGGTTTTTCATCTAAATCAACGACCGGGAAGAAGTGGTACCGCCTCCCCGGCTTGAACGGGGGACCCCTGGTTCCACAAACCAGTGCTCTAACCAACTGAGCTAAGGCGGCACGCGGGGACGGATTACCGCCAGTGCGTTGCGATTGCAAGAGGGTTGGTCACAGATTGACGCCCCAAATTTCTTCGAGGGCATCACGACCGAAATTGTGAACTGGGGTGGCTGACGTGCATTTGAAGCCATAGCGCACGTAAAGCTGACGTGCCGTGGATTGAGTTTCATGGGTCATCAACGTCATGCGTTTGTAGCCCGCACCACGCGCGAACGAGAGGCAGTCGTCCATGAGGCGTCGCCCAAGTCCGAGGCCTCGGGCTATCGGTTCGACGAAGAAAAGGCGAAGCTTAGCGTGGTCTGGGACGTCAGACGCCATGCAGAAGATGCTTCCAAGTCGGTGACCGTTTCGGTGGGCGATGAAGCCGCGTTCGCGGGCGGGGTCTTTGGTTCGAACGAAATTGGCCATGATGTCGAAGACGAATAGTTCGAATTCAGGAGAGAAGCCGGGGTCCACGCTGTAGGTTTCGCTGTGGCGCTGGGCGACCCAGCCGGGGTCACCAAAACTGATGTCTCGGATGGCCACTCCTGTTTGTTCCGTCGGCCGCAGAAGGTCTAGGATGCCGTCCATGGCGTTGGCTACGGCTGCGGGGTCAGCGCCCCGCAGCCGTAGGAGAGTTTTTTCATCTGCACGCGCGTTCAGCGTTTCATAGAGTTTGCGGCCTTCTGAGGTGATTTCAATCTGTTTGCGACGGGCATCGTCTGCCGATCGTTTGCGGGTTAGCCAACCCATGTCAATGTAGCGCTTCAGAATGCGGCTGATCTGGCCTTCGTCGATATCAAGGTCGGCGGAGAGTTGGCGCGCGGTGAGCCCGGGGTCGTCGATGATTTCGAAGAACACCCGCAGGTCCGAAACGCTGAGCCCTTCGCCGACGTCGTCCCGTGCGAACAGGCCAAGCTGTGTGATATAGTGGCGGTTAAAGCGGCGAATGCGAGCGATGTCTTTGGTGTGCACGGGAGCATTATTCCTTGATTTTATCAAATATTTTGCAGTCTACTTGATTTTGTCAAGTATTGATCACCTTGCGTCTGGCGGCGGTCAAAGCTAGGCCACGGCGTCAGGAGGGCCGCACATGGGCATCAACAGCGAAAAAGAGATCGAAGCCAATTTGCAGATTGGTCCCACCGAGCTTGGGATGGTGCGTCTCTATATCGAAGGCAATGGGATCGATATCCCGATGGATTTCGATCCGGAAGAGGCCGAAGAGATCGCGGAAGAAATTAGGGCGGCAGCAGCGCGCGCGCGCGCGATGTCTTCTAAAGGCCCCAAGAAGGGATAAAGTCGGGATCGCGCGCGGCGTGCCATCTTGTGGCGGCGTGGCGGGCGAATTTCTGCACCATCACTTTACGCCGCGCAGGCGCGATCTTTTCCTCTGGCGCCATGCGCAGGATTTCGGCGTCGTAGGCGTCGGCGATGATGAGGCCGGTGTCGTCCGGCAGCAGGTCGGTCGGGAAGTCTTCGTCGACAGCCCAAAAAAAGCGGTCGCACCATTCTAGGTAGCCCTGCCATTTGTTGTCAGACTGAAAATCAGCGCGACTGGATTTACATTCGATCACCCAAACCTCGCCTTTCGGGCCAAGCGCCATAACGTCAACGCGCAGGCCAGAGGTTGGCGTCAGTTCTTCGACCGTGACAAAGTCATGGCTAGATAAGTGCCGACAGACACCACGGGCCAAAAGCTGGCCGGGTTTCTTTTCGGGAAGGGACAGATCGTCGGGCATCTGACATTTTTGAACAAAAGGTAAACATTTATCAAGACTGATTAGTGCTGGGCGGATTTGGCCCCTTGTCTAGGGCCGATGGGGGGCCTATTTGAGTGGTGACGGTTCTGCCCTTCTCGTGTCCGGGTCAAATTCCAGTGGCCTTACTCAATTCCTAGGGAGCTGGCTCTGTGCGGACCCTGGTCTGTTTACCTGGCGCCCACCTGTACATACAGGTCTTCGGGAATTTAAGCACCCTTACGGTCGCGGTGGTCCCGTCACTCTTCTCCGTCTTCCTTGCCGGCCATCATCATCACCGTGATGGCGATATGTGCGCCGCCGAAGACCGAGCCGCTGAAAAACGCCAAAAGCCAGAACGCCAGCGTACCTCCTTCGACGTTCACGACGAGGTGGCGCAGATTGGCGACGTTGAAACCGACAACAAGCATTGCGAACACGATGCCGAGCGCCAGACCGAAGAGGCCCTGGCGAATGAACAGACGCACCAGCGGGGGCATCAATCACTCTTCCCTGTTTTTGACCTAATACCGAGGCGTCTGAAAAGCGATCGATTGTTCTGGACGAACTCTTCGATCATGCCGGAAAGCCCGACGCTTTGACCTTTGAGCCAGAAAAAGCCGGAGATCGCGCCGAAACTGGCCCCGATCGTGTCGGCGATCAGATCCCAGATGGTGTCGACAAGGCTGCTTTTCTGCATGTTCAGCCTAAATATTCGATCCATCGCGATTTCGAATATTTCCCAAAGCGCACCGATGGAAAGCGCGACGGTAAAGGCAATGAGCCCAAGGGTCGAGGGAGGCGCGTCGTAGCGATCGCCCGGGAAGAGATAGCAGACGAATAGGAAGCCGATGATACCGAAACCCACGGTGGAACTGCTGCTCAAAAGGACATCCCACCACCAAAATTTATTATAGAAATAAGTTAATTCACCTAAGAACTGTGCTCCAAAAAGGAAGAGAAAAATTGCGGCGAGGAAGCTGAGTGGAAGTTGGATATGAAAGCGGTTGGAAAAGATCCTTAGTAACAAAGTAAGGATGAGGGCGGTGATGATCACGAAGGCATTTGTACATTGCCGCGTCAAAAGCGCGACCCCAGAGGCAACGGCCAGAGGTCCCCGAACCGCGGGGGTCAGGTATCGGACGCACTCGAAATTCATAAATTCGATCTTATGTGATCAACAGAGCCGACAAAAGGAGAGCGCCGCAGTTTTGAACATGGATGAATTTACGCTCGCCAGTTGGAACATTCGTAAATGCGTTGGCTTGGATCGCAAGCGTGACCCTCTGCGCATTCTGCGGGGTCTGAACGGCCTTGGTGCGGATGTGGTGGCGTTGCAGGAGGCAGATCGCAGGCTTGGACGTCGTCCCGCGGCATTGCCGCTTTGGATGATTAAAAGCGAAACGGACTACACCCCGATTGGCGCCGGACGAAACGATGTCAGCCTTGGATGGCATGGCAATGCAGTTCTTTTGGGGCCGGACGTGGAATGCCGCGGTGTTCAGGTGTTGGATTTGCCAGGGCTTGAGCCACGCGGTGCAGTCATCGCAGACATTGTCAGGGACGGCGTCGATATGCGGATTGTGGCGGTACACTTGGGGCTTTTGAGCCGCTCGCGGGGGCAACAATACCGCGCCATATTGGATCGGATGTCCAGAATGGGAGATCGTCCGACGGTGATCCTTGGCGATTTCAATGAGTGGGGCGCGGCCGGTGGTTTTTCAGCCTTGCCTGACTACGAAGTATATGCACCCGGCGCGACCTTCCACGCGTCTCGCCCCGTGGCTGCGTTGGATCGTTTCGCTTTAGGTCCCAGGGTCACTTTACGGGATGCCGCGGTTGTTGAGACGTCTTTGACCAGGGTTGCGTCGGACCACCTTCCGATCACAGCAAGGGTGAAGGTTGCCGTCTAGACGATGACGTCTTGCGCTTCCTGTTCACCGACTCCGAAAACACGCTTATAGCGCTGGATCTCGGAATTGGGGCCCATGGCTTTTCGCGGGTTGTCGCTGAGTTTCACTGTCGGATTGCCATTGGCCGAGACGGCTTTGCAGACCACTGAAAATGGCGCCAGCGCGTCGTTTGGGACGAGGCCACGGAAGTCGTTAGTGAGCATCGTGCCCCAGCCGAAGCTGACGCGGACGCGGCCCGAGAATTTGCCATGAAGTTCTATGATCTTGTCGACGTCGAGGCCATCGGAGAAAATGATCAGCTTTTCTGACGGGTCTTCGCCGCGATCTTTCCACCAACGTATCGCGCTTTCCGCTGCGATTTCAGGATCGCCGGAATCGATGCGAATGCCTGTCCAGCCTGCGAGCCAGTCCGGCGCATTTTGAAGGAACCGCTCGGTGCCATAGGTGTCGGGCAAAATTATGCGCAGGTTGCCGTCGTGTTCTTCCTGCCAATCGGCGAGGACATCGTAAGGGGCTTGAGCGAGGTCTTTATCCGAAGTGGCCAATGCGGAGTAGACCATCGGCAATTCATGGGCGTTTGTGCCGATCGCCTCGAGATCGCGGTTTTTGGCGATCAGGCAATTGGAAGTGCCAATGAAATTTTTTCCAAGCCCTTCGTTGAGCGCCTGCACACACCAGTCCTGCCACAGGAACGAGTGGCGACGCCGCGTGCCGAAATCGGCGAGGAGAAGGTCGTCGATGCCGCGCAAACCCGCGACTTTTTCCCAGACGCGGGTCATGGCCTGAGCGTAAAGCACTTGAAGCTCGAACCGGCCCATGTCTTTGAGAACCGCGCGGCCACGCAGCTCCATTAAGACGGCAAGGGCGGGGATTTCCCAGAGCATAACTTCGGGCCAGGAGCCTTCGAAAGTAAGCTCATACTGATCGCCGACGCGTTCGAGGTGGTAGTCTGGCAGGCGCATATTTTCGAACCATGTCATGAAGTCCGAGCTGAACATCTGGCGTTTGCCGTAGAAGGTATTGCCGCGCAGCCAGGTGCTTTCGCCACGGCTGAGGGACAGGGATCGGATATGGTCAAGCTGTTCGCGCAGCTCGCCTTCGTCGATCAGATTCGCCAGCGGAATATGCTTTGCGCGGTTGATCAGGCTGAAGGTGACGCGGGTGTCGGGGTGGTTGTGAAACACCGACTGACACATCAACAATTTGTAGAAGTCGTCGTCGATCAGCGAGCGTACAATCGGGTCGATCTTCCACTTGTGGTTCCAGACTCGGGTGGCGATGTCGACCATGATATTCCCTTAAGGAGCAGGACCGGGGCAGGAGGGCCGCCCCGGTCGATCCGTTAAGCCGTGGCTTTTGCAAGTGCCTGATCAAGATCGGCGATGATATCGGCCGGGTCTTCAATGCCAATCGACACGCGCACGACATTGTTGTCAGCGCCAGCAGCGACGCGCTGTTCGTCCGACAATTGGCGGTGCGTTGTGGACGCCGAGTGGATGATCAGCGAGCGCGCATCGCCAAGGTTGGCGACGTGGCTGAACAGTTCAACGGAGTCGATCAGCTTCACGCAGGCGTCGTAGCCTCCTTTGATTGCGAAGGTGAACAGCGCACCTGCACCTTTGGGGCAAATGCGCTCTATGCGGTCATAGTAGGGCGAGCTTTTGAGACCTGCATAGGTGACTTTTTCGATCCGAGGATCGTTTTCAAGCCAATTCGCGACTATTTGCGCGTTGGCCACGTGCTTGTCCATGCGCAGCGACAGCGTCTCGATGCCCATCAGCGTGTAGTGCGCGCCTTGCGGGTTCATCGTCATGCCAAGGTCGCGCAGACCGACAGCGATCGAGTGGAATGTGAACGCCATTCCGCCCAGAGCTTCGTAGAAATTGAGGCCGTGGTAGGCAGCTTCAGGTGATGCGAGCGAGGGGAACTTGCCGGAAGCCGCCCAGTCGAACTTGCCGCTGTCTACAATTGCGCCGCCAGTCACGGTGCCATTGCCGGTGAGGTATTTTGTCGTTGAGTTCACAACAAGCGTCGCACCATGTTCAATCGGTCGGCAGAGGTACGGCGTGGCCGATGTGTTGTCGACGATAAGCGGCAGGCCCACGTCATTGGCCAATTCGCCAATGGCGTCGAGGTCAGTGATGTAGCCGCCGGGGTTCGCGATACTTTCGCAGAAGATCGCGCGCGTATTGTCGTCGACGGCGGCCCTGACGGCGTCAAGGTCGTCGAAGTCGACAAGTCTTGCCGACCAGCCGAAGCGTTTGATGGTATGGGTAAGCTGCGTGTAGGAGCCGCCATAGAGACGGGTGGAGGCCACGATATTGCAGCCGGGCATCATCAGCGGGAACAGAGCCATAATTTGTGCGGCGTGACCGGACGAGCAGCAGATGCCTCCTACGCCGCCTTCAAGGTGGGTGATGCGTTCTGCGAGGGCCGACACGGTCGGATTGGTCAGGCGCGAATAGATATAGCCAACTTCTTCCAGATTGAAGAGTTTTGCGGCGTGATCGGCGTCGCGAAAGGCATATGCCGTTGTCTGATAGATCGGGACCTGGCGGGCGCCTGTTGCCGGATCCGGATGCGCACCGGCGTGAATTTGAAGTGTATCAAAGCCTAGTTGGCGTTCGGACATTTTTTGGGTCTCCCTGAATTAAGTTGGTCGGATCCTAGAATAGTGCCGTGCGGGCTGCAATGCCGGATCAGATGCCGATCAGGCGCATGACAACCACGTAATAGACGGTGTCTTTGTATTGGGCTGCGCTGACGGTCACCACAAGGCGTTCGACAATAGCTCCGCGGATCGTCAGTTGGACAGAGTCCTCGACGCGGTGCTGCGCGAGCATTTCGACCGGAGAATACGGCGCGTTCAGCGGCATGCCGGTGGCCGGTTCAAATGCTTCGTCGCGGCGCACGACGGGAAGGTCGAACATGGTTTGCGCCGCACGGTTTGCATAGACGACTTTTTCGTCCTCTGTGACGACCATGACCGGGTCGATCATCAGCTCGAGTCCCGCGCGCAGTTCGTTCTCCGGGACGTTAAGGGCCAAAAATCCCGTGACCGCGCCCGCATCGTTCACACGTGGGACAATATAGCGTTGCCAGGCCCGCACAAAGATGTGCTGCGGCGGCTCATGCTCGGAATATACGGATTGGCCGCGCTCAATCATTGCGCTGTACAGACCGGTGAAAAACGTGCCGACATGGCCGGCGATTTCCGACGTGAGATGGCCGGTCAAATCCCGCCCGTAGTTCTGGGCAATACCTGCGCCGTAGTAGGTGTAAAGAAAGTTATTCTCGCCCTCGACGGGCTCGATCATCATGATCCATTCCTTAAGGTCCCCGAAAACATCGAGGTTGATATCACCGTCGGGCAATGTGCCGTCATCGCGCGCGAGCACCCGGCATATGGCAGCGAATTCGCGCAATAGTGGATTGCGGATTTCTACGTCAGTGGGGGACCAGATAACGTCTGGCGCGCGTGCGCCTGCTGCGTTGAACATTTGGCGGACAAGGTTGGGCGCGGCCGGAGCGAAGCTGTCCGCGATTAGGTCAATCACGTCATGCTTGGAATCTCGCTGTGCCATATTTGTGCCCGTTCGTTGGTTTTCGTGCCCCGCCTTTAACCTGCTCGCGCGGCGTTCAGATTGCAAGGATCAGCGCATCCAGAGACGGTCTCTTTCTATCCGGGCGCGTTTGGTTTTGTTCGCGCGCGCGTCTGGTCCTCGAAGAAGACCAATTGTGCGTCGCCTGTACGTGCACAAAAAAAACGGCAGGGCGCGCCAGTGCAGTGTCATCTCGCCTTCGAGGCCATCCGGTGCAGGGCCGGGACAACCGCGACCCAAGGCTGAGACGACGACGGACAGGACGAACTGGTCAATCCAGGGAAACAGGCTTCGCGCGGTAAGTTCTTCCATCGGGTCATCGCGCGGGCTGGTCATCACAGCAAGACTCCGGTCGCGAAAGTCTTGTAGGGCGCGGCCGAAGAACCAATCCCCATTGAAATGGCGATAGTGATATCCGGGGCTATAGAGCGGCGGATCGGGCCATCGAGGCCGAGGGATGGTCTAAATCAAATGAGATTTGATCGATAAGGCCGGTGAATAGCGTGTCAGTGTCAAAGAAGACGACGGGCTCGTTGGGGGCCAGTGTCGAAAGGGCCTCGACTTTGCTGCCTTGGGGGCGGTTTTGCCGAAGTGCTTGGTTTCAACGGGGCGGATTTCTGCGCCGAGGTCTTGCAAAAGTCTCTGCACCCCGTCGTCGGTGATGCCGCAGTCTCCGCGCCAGTTAGGGCCGGGGCGGGTTCTACCGCGATACGTTTGCCTTATAGGTCAATCTCCCCGACTGGGCGAAGATAAGAAGGGTGGGGCATGTTCCGGGCACCTTAGCCGTGTGATTTCGCGCTGAACAGACGCGTGCTGGGCGCTTTAGCTTTTGGCGTAGCCGATGCCTTGGAGAGCGTCCTTGATTTCGTCAAGGATGACCGGGTCGTCGATGGTTGCTGGCATCTTAAAGTCAGTGCTGTCGGCGATTTTCACCATGGTCGCGCGCAAGATTTTGCCCGACCGCGTTTTCGGCAGGCGCGGCACGACGCAAGCGAGTTTGAAGGCGGCGACGGGGCCGATGCTATCGCGGACAAGCTTGACGCAATCTGCCACGATCTCCGCGTCCGAGCGCGTTGTGCCTGAGTTGGTGCAAAGAAAGCCAACCGGAAGCTGGCCCTTCAACTCGTCCGTCACACCGATGACTGCGCATTCCGCGACGTCCGGGTGGGCTGCAAGGACTTCTTCCATTCCGCCCGTGGACAGCCGGTGGCCGGCGACGTTGATGACGTCATCAGTGCGTGCCATAATGTAGAGGTAGCCGTCGTCGTCGACGTAGCCTGCGTCTCCGGTTTCGTAGTAGCCGGGGAAATGATCGAGATAGCTTTTGCGGAAGCGGTCTTCGGCGTTCCAGAGCGTGGGAAGTGTGCCCGGAGGAAGCGGCAGTTTGGCGGCAATCGCGCCAAGCTCGCCCGGTGGCAAGGGATGCCCGGCTTCATCGAGAATTTGGATGTCCCAACCCGGCATAGCGACAGACGGTGAGCCGATTTTGACGGGCAGCGCCTCGATCCCCATTGGGTTGGCAGCGATCGCGTAACCCGTTTCAGTTTGCCACCAATGGTCGATGACAGGCACGTTCAGCATCTTCACGGCCCATTCGATTGTGTCGGGGTCGGCGCGCTCTCCGGCGAGATAAAGCGTCTGGAGCGACGAAAGGTCGTAATCGGCGACAAGTTCGCCCTTCGGGTCCTGACGCTTTATGGCGCGGAAGGCGGTCGGAGCCGTGAAGAGGACTTTGACTTTGTGTTCCTGAATGACGCGCCAGAAGGTGCCTGCATCGGGGGTTCCAACAGGCTTGCCTTCAAAGACGATGGTGGTGTTGCCGTGGATGAGCGGCGCGTAACAGATGTAACTGTGGCCGACGACCCAGCCGACGTCTGAGGCCGCCCAATACACGTCGCCGGGTTCGACATTGTAGATATTTTTCATCGTCCAATGCAGTGCAACCAGATGGCCGGCTGTCGGGCGCACGACGCCTTTAGGCTGTCCGGTCGTGCCTGAGGTGTAGAGAATGTAGGCCGGGTGGTCGCCGGAGACCGGGACACAGTCGGCAGCGGCGACACCGCTTTGCACATCGTTCCAGTCGAAGTCGCGCCCTTCGATCAGGGTGCCGACGGCCTGTTCTCGCTGGAAAATAATGGTGAAGTCGGGCTTGAAGTCGGCCATGTCGATGGCGGCATCAAGAAGCGGTTTGTATTCGACGATGCGCCCCGGCTCGACGCCACAGGACGTGGCGATGATGGCTTTGGGTTTGGCGTCATCAATGCGCACTGCAAGCTCGTGGGCTGCAAAACCGCCGAACACGACAGAGTGGATCGCGCCAATCCGCGCGCAGGCGAGCATTGCAACAAGCGCTTCAGGAACCATCGACATATAGATGACGACGCGATCGCCCTTACTGATGCCTTTGGCCGCAAGCGCCCCCGCGAGCGATGCGGTCTGTGTCTGTAGTTCTTTATATGTAGTGGTGCTTTTCGCGCCGGTAATTGGGCTGTCGTAAATGATTGCCACGCGGGCGCCGTTGCCAGCCTCGACATGGCGATCAACGGCATTCCAGCATGTGTTAACTTGCGCCTCGGTGAACCACTCATAAAGCGGTGCAGCATCCGCGTTCAGCGCGCGGCTTGGCGGTGTGACCCAATCGATGGCTTTCGCCGCCTCCATCCAAAAAGCGTCCGGGTCTGCTTGTGCAGCTAGATAGACATCGCGATAGCCCATGGGTCCCTCCTCCTCGAGTTGCTTACGGAATAGGGCCACAGATGGGCCTCGGGCAAGCTTTGCGGGGCTGGGCGTGGCAGTTTATCGCAAAATATTTGCAGAGTTTGCGATCAGGGGTTGCAAAATTTTGCAAATCCCGTGGCGTTATGCTTTTGACGCGGCCACATGGCCTTGCGATTGCAAACTTGCAAAGTCGGCGCGACGGCAGAGAGCGCTCGCGCCGAGAATCGCTTAGCTGTAGAGCGACAAAGGCGTCCCCGCGAGGGCTGACATGTTCAGCAAGCCACGGGCGGTGATCGACGGTGTCACGATATGCGCGCGGTTTCCCATGCCCATCAGGATGGGTCCAACCTCAAGACCTCCGGCCTTCATCTTGAGGATATTCCGAACGCCTGAGGCCGCGTCAGTGTTGGCGAAGACCAACACGTTGGCAGGCCCCTCAAAGCGCGCGTTCGGCATGATGCGTGCGCGCAATTCGGGATCAAGGGCTACGTCGGCGTGCATTTCGCCCTCGTATTCAAAGTCGCGCGGTTCGCTATCGAGGATGTCGACTGCGCCACGCATCCGGCGGCCTGTTTCGCAATCAAGATTCCCGAACTGGCTATGCGAGCAAAGCGCGATTTTGGGAGCAAGCCCGAAGCGTCGCACATGGCGCGCGGCAGCGATCACGGTTTCGGCGACCTGATGTGGTGTGGGCTCCGGGTAGACTTGGGTGTCGGCGACAAACATAGGGCCATCTTCGAGGATCATCAGGCTGAGCGCGCCAATCGCATGGAGGCCGTCGGTGGCCAAAATCTGATTGATGTAATTTAGATGCCACAGATATTGGCCAAACATTCCACAGATTAGGCTGTCGGCTTCGCCACGATGGACCATGACCGCGCCGATTGCGGTTGTATTGGTGCGCATTACGGCGCGCGCCAGGTCAGGCGTCACACCGTGGCGATCCATCAGGCCATGATATGTCTGCCAGTAGTCGCGATAGCGGGGATCGTTTTCCGGGTTCACCACCTCGAAGTCGACGCCTGCGTGAATGGCAAGGCCCGCGCGTTCGATCCGGCTTTCGATGACGTCTGGACGTCCGATAAGGATCGGCTTGTCCGTCATCGTCTCGAGCATTGCATTGGCGGCCCGCAGAACGCGTTCGTCTTCGCCTTCGGCAAAAACGATCGTGCGCTGGGCAGTTGCTGCGGCGTCAAATACCGGGCGCATTAGCATGGCGGATTTGAAGACCGACCCGTCAAGCTTGTGCTTATAGGCCTGCATGTCTTCGAGTGGTCGCTCTGCTACCCCGGTTTCCATGGCCGCACCCGCGACGGCACTTGCGACGACACCTATCAGGCGAGGATCAAAGGGCTTCGGGATCAGGTAGTCGGCGCCGAAGGTCAGTTGCTCGCCCTTATAGGCGGCGGCGGCTTCGGCGCTTGTGGTTGCGCGGGCCAAAGCGGCAATACCTTCAACGCAGGCGATTTTCATTTCGTCGTTGATGGTTGTGGCACCCACATCAAGCGCGCCACGGAAGATGAACGGGAAGCACAGGACGTTGTTGACCTGATTTGGATAGTCCGAGCGACCGGTTGCAATAATGGCGTCGGGAGCAACTTCGCGCGCGAGTTCCGGCATGATTTCAGGCGTTGGATTTGCGAGCGCAAAAATAATTGGACGCGCGGCCATTTTCTTTACCATTTCCGGCGTCAGGATGCCTGGCCCGGAAAGGCCGAGAAACAGGTCAGCGCCGTCGATCACATCAGCAAGCGAGCGCGCCCCCCCTGGCTGTGCGTAGTCTGCTTTTTGCGGGGTCATATCTTTCTCGCGGCCCTCATGTACGAGGCCTTCGATGTCGACGAGGAAGACGTTTTCGCGTTTAACGCCAAGCTTCAAAAGCATGTTCAGACAGGCGATGCCGGCGGCTCCGCCACCGGTGGAGACGATTTTGATGTCCTCGAATGCCTTGCTGGCAACGCGCAAGGCGTTGGTGGCGGCGGCACCGACGACGATTGCCGTGCCATGTTGGTCGTCGTGAAACACCGGGATGTTCATTCGCTCGCGGCAGATTTTCTCAACGATAAAGCAATCCGGCGCTTTGATGTCTTCAAGGTTGATCGCGCCGAATGTGGGTTCAAGCGCACAGACGATATCGGCGAGCTTTTCGGGATCGTTTTCGTTCAACTCGATGTCGAAACAATCAATATTCGCGAACTTTTTGAACAGGACGGCTTTGCCCTCCATCACCGGCTTGGACGCAAGGCCGCCGATGTTGCCAAGACCAAGTACCGCGGACCCGTTGGTGACCACTGCGACAAGGTTGCCGCGGGCAGTGTAGTCGCGGGCAGTTTTAGGATTGGCTTTAATCTCGAGGCAGGCTTCCGCCACACCGGGTGAGTAGGCAAGGGCCAGATCGCGCCCGTTTGCCAGAGGCTTCGTGGCGCGTATTTCGAGCTTTCCGGGCTTGGGGTTGGCGTGATAATAAAGGGCTGCCTTTCGGAGCGCCTCCTGTTTCGGATCGCTTGTCATCCCATCCCTCCCGAATTTTGTTTAACGTTAAACAATCTGTTTGTCTGCGCTTAGCCTGAGCCAGAAACGACGTCAAGGTGACAGGCTTGCGCTACGACTTTATGGACGGCAGTCTGCGGCACATTGGGCGAGGAGAGCAAGAATGACCGACATCCGTGCCGAAGTACGACTTCCGACTAAGGAACTGCGCGACGATATTCCGTTCTTTACCAAAGTGTTGAAGATGCGGATGGACACGATCTATCCGGCGGATGATCCCACTGTAGCGGTATTTTCCGGACATGGCCTTCGGGTGCGGGTAGACGCAAACGCGACTGAGCCGCCCGGAACGCTTCGCATTTTGACGCAAGATCCGGACGGATTTGCGGACGGTCAACGTGTGCTGGGCGCGCCAAATGGTACCCGGATTGAGATTGACGCGCTGAACCCGCCCTTCGTTTTGCCTGAGACCGAGTATGCTTTTGTCGTGCGGCGTCTTGCCGACCAAGCCCCTTGGGTGATTGGCCGTGCGGGCATGCAGTACCGTGATCTTATCCCGTCGCGACTGGGCGGGTCCATCATCGCAAGTCACATCCGCATTCCGGACGGCGGGCCGGTGCCGGACATGGTTCACTATCATACGGTTGGGTTTCAGCTTATTTTTTGTTACCGGGGTTGGGTTGATCTTGTCTATGAGGATCAAGGCGAACCGTTCCGTTTGTTCGCGGGAAACTGCGTGATCCAGCCACCGGAAATTCGCCATCGGGTACTTTACGCAAGCGATAATATCGAGGTCATCGAGATTGGCGTACCTGCCGAGCATGTCACAACGATTGATCATGACATGGAGCTGCCGAACGCCTCAGTGAATCCGGAACGCCGCTTTCAGGGCCAACGGTTTGTGCATCATAAGGCCGATGAGGCGAAATGGAGCGCGTTTCGACTGCCGGGGTATCAAAGTCGGGACACAACGATCGAGGTCAATACCGATGGGGTCGCGGGCGTCCATGTCGTGCGACGTGGCGTAGGCGTACCGGAATGGACGCGTCATGAGGGCGATATTTTGTTTACTTTCGTAATGGAGGGCACGATGACACTGGAGGGCGAGGGCAAAGACCCGTTCCGCCTTTCTCCGGGCGACGCGTTCGTGATCCCGCCCGAGATGATGACCAGATACGCCGATCCGACGGACGATATCGAATTTCTGGAAGTCGCGCTTCCTGGCGCGTTTCGCACGATTTCCGTCTGAGCGCCCTTGCGCTTGGCTGTCCCTCGGGTCACGCTTGGGAAAAGCCCGAGGGAGAGCTCCTGATGAGCCTGATCGACGATGCCGCGCGTGTGCGGGAAAACGCCTATGCGCCTTACTCAAAGTTCAAGGTAGGGGCCGCGCTGAAGACTGCGTCGGGGGCTGTTTTTGTGGGCTGCAATGTCGAGAACGTGGCCTACCCTGAAGGCACATGTGCTGAAGCGGGGGCGATCGCTGCGATGATTGCGGCCGGTGAGGTTAGCTTTATCGAAGTGGCGGTTATTGCTGAAAGCCCGTCGCCCGTGCCGCCGTGTGGGGGATGTCGGCAAAAGCTGGCAGAGTTCGCCGAAAGTGGTGCTCAGATCACCATGGCAACGACAGAAGGCGCGCACCTCGAGATGGCCGTGGCCGACCTTTTGCCGGGTGCGTTCGTGGCAGGCCACATGGATCAGGTCTGAGAGATGGACGCCCCCCGCATCATCAGGAAATTGCGTGACCGCGAGGAGCCGACGCAGGCCGAGCTGAATTGGTTCGCACGGGGTTTGGCTTCGGGGGGCGTTTCCGATGCGCAGGCCGGGGCATTCGCGATGGCGGCCTGTGTCAACGGCCTGTCGGAAGACGCACGTGTGGCGTTGACGTTGGCGATGCGGGATTCGGGCGATGTCTTAGAGTGGGATTTGCCGGGCGCGGTCATCGACAAGCATTCGACCGGCGGGATTGGCGATTGTACGTCTTTGCTGTTGGCGCCGATGTTGGCCGCGGCGGGGGCCTTTGTGCCGATGATTTCGGGGCGCGGTTTGGGGCACACCGGCGGAACGCTTGATAAACTTGAGGCGATCCCCGGCGTGTCGACGGATGTTGATGAGGCGCGATTCCGCAAGATGACGCGCGACATCGGTTGTGCGATTGTATCGGCAGCATCCGACATGGCACCGGCGGACAAGCGGCTTTATGCGGTGCGCGATGTAACGTCGACTGTGGAGAGTGTGGATCTGATCACAGCGTCGATCCTGTCCAAGAAACTTGCGGCAGGTCCTGAGGCGTTAATTTTGGACGTCAAAACTGGTTCTGGCGCTTTTATGGAAAGTCTTGAAGCGTCGACAGCGCTGGCTGAAGCTTTGGTGAAGACGGCCAATGGTGCGGGCTGCAAGACGGCGGCTTTGATCACCGACATGAATCAGCCACTGGCCCCGGCGGCAGGCAATGCATTGGAAGTGGCCGTAATAATGGAGGCGCTGACAGCGCCGAAAAACTCGCGACTGGTTGAGGTGACCTTGGCGCTTGGAGCTGAATTGTTGGTTCTTGCCGGGATTGAGACCGAGGCCGAAACGGCCGCAATAAAACTGAGCGAACCCCTTACCAGCGGTAAGGCGGCCGAGATTTTTGATCGGATGATCGCCGAAATGGGCGGGCCGAAAGATTTCGCAAGCGACTGGAAGCGGCGATTGCCGGAGGCCAATGTGATCCGCGAAATTCCGGCACCTACGGCAGGTGTTGTTGCGGCATTGAACGGGCGCGGGATTGGCATCGGCGTGGTCCACATGGGCGGCGGCCGTCTGAAGGGCGGCGAGCGGATTGATCCTTCGGTCGGATACTCTGAGATCCTGGAGCTGGGCACGCGCGTGATAAAGGGGCAGCCGCTGGCGCGTCTTCATGCGGCAAGCGAGCGCGCGGCACAGGAGGCTGAAAAGGCGTTTTTAGCGTCGGTTGAAATTGGTGAGGCCGCAAGCCCCGGGTCGTTGATCGTGGCGAAGGTAGGCTGATGGCGCGCGCGTTTATTATTGTCCTTGATAGCGTCGGTATTGGCGGCGCACCGGACGCGGATAAGTTTTTTAATGGCGACACCCCGGACACCGGCGCGAACACGCTGGCACATATTGCTGGTGCCTGCGCGGCCGGTGATGCCGAGGAGGGGCGCAGCGGCCCGCTTCTGGTGCCAAATCTTGCACGCATTGGATTGAAAAGTGCGGTGAAGTTGAGTTCGGGCGCTGATACTGCGGGATTGCCGGACGCGGAGCGGGGCCTTTGGGGCGCGGCGACGGAAGTTTCGCCCGGCAAAGATACTCCGTCCGGGCATTGGGAATTGGCGGGTGTGCCCGTTCCGTGGGATTGGACGTACTTTCCTGACGCCAACCCTACGTTTCCGTTGGAGCTGACCTCAGAAGTGGCGCGGCTTGCGGGGACGGACGGGATATTGGGCAACTGCCACGCGTCCGGCACCGAGATTATTGCGCGTCTTGGCGAAGAGCATATCCGCACCGGCTGGCCTATTTGTTATACGTCTGCGGACAGCGTTTTTCAGATTGCGGCTCACGAAGAGTACTTTGGTCTGGAGCGCCTTCTGGACCTGTGCCGGGGGCTTGCGCCGACGCTGCACGGCATGAAAGTTGGGCGCGTTATTGCGCGGCCCTTCGTGGGTGAACCGCTGGCGTTTGAGCGCACGGGAAATCGTAGGGACTTCGCAATCGCGACCCCGTCGCCAACCCTGTGCGACTGGGTGCAGGGAGCGGGGCGGCATGTCTATGGCGTTGGAAAGATAGGCGATATTTTCTCAATGCGTGGGATCGACGAGGTGCGTAAGGGCGATGATGCTACTTTGATGGAGCATCTGCTTGATATCATGGCCGAGGCGTCTGATGGTACGTTCACCTTTGCCAACTTCGTGGAATTCGACAGTCTTTACGGCCATCGTCGGGATGTTTCAGGCTATGCGCTTGCGCTGGAATGGTTTGACACTCAAATGCCCCGGATCGAGGCCGCTATGCGTCCGGGCGATCTTGTGCTGTTCACCGCAGATCACGGGAATGACCCGACCTGGATCGGGACAGACCACACGCGCGAGCGTGTCCCGGTTTTGGGCTTGGGCGTTGGTGCAAAGCCGATTGGACAGGTCGCCTTTGTTGATGTGGCCGCTTCAGTGGCGGCGCATCTTGGAGTCCCTTCGCAAGGGCCCGGAAGGAGTTTTCTGTGACGGTTTCTCAAATGCCGAAAGTCGAATTGCATCTTCATCACGAAGGGGCGGCGCCCCCTGGGTTCATTCGCGGCTTAGCGGCAGAAAAGAAGGTCGATCTGTCAGGGATTTTCGATGAAAGCGGCGGGTATAAGTACAAGGACTTTTGGGACTTTCTGAAGGTCTATGAGGCGGCGACCAGCGTGTTACACACACCTGAGGATTTTGCGCGGCTGACGACGGCGGTTTTGGAAGAAAGTGCCGCATCGGGTGTGATTTATTCTGAGACGTTTCTGTCGCCGGATTTCTGTGGGAACCGCGATGTGGGGGCCTGGCGCGAATACCTTGCGGCTATTCGTGAGGCGGCCGATGCTGCCGAGGCCGAACATGGAATTGTGTTGCGCGGGATCGTCACGTGCATCCGACATTTTGGCCCTGATAAAGCACGCGAAACGGCGAAATGTGCGGCGGAAACGGTTGGTGACTGGATCGTGGGGTTCGGAATTGCGGGCGACGAGAAAGCTGGCAAGCTTAAGGATTTTGAGTGGAGCTTTGATTGCGCCCGCGAGGCGGGATTGCGGCTGACGGCGCATGCCGGCGAATGGGGCGGGCCTGAAAGCGTACGCGATGCGCTGGACGATCTCCGCGTTGAACGCATTGGCCACGGTGCGCGCGCGATCGAAGACCTGACTTTGGTGGACCGTTTGGTGAAAGACGGGATTGTTCTTGAGGTCTGTCCGGGGTCAAACGTGGTCTTGGGTGTTTATCCTGACTGGCACTCTCACCCGATCCATCGTCTTAGGGAGCGGGGCGTGAAGGTGACGGTCTCGACCGATGACCCGCCGTTCTTCCACACGACGATGGTGAATGAATACAACCGTTTGGCAGATGCCTTTGAGTGGGACGAGGGGGTCTTCGACGAGATCGCCCGTACCAGTCTGGAGGCCGCGTTTTGCGACGCGCAAACGAAAGCGAAACTTTTGAAACGAATGGAGCCATCATGAGCAAGCATCTGACTGTCGTCGACCATCCGCTTGTTCAGCACAAGCTGAGCCTAATGCGGGATAAAGACACGTCTACGGCGGTGTTTCGCCAGCTTTTACGAGAAATCAGCCACTTATTAGCGTATGAGGTGACACGCGGGTTGCCGATGACCACGCGCGAGATCGAAACGCCGATCAAAACGATGCAAGCGCCCGTTCTTGACGGTCGCAAACTTGCGCTGGTGTCGATCTTGCGCGCAGGCAACGGATTGCTTGATGGGATGCTTGATCTGATCCCGTCGGCGCGAGTTGGGTTTGTCGGGCTTTACCGCGATGAAGAAACGCTGAAGCCGGTGCAATACTATTGTAAGTTGCCGAGCGAATTGTCGGATCGATTGGTCATTGCCGTGGATCCGATGCTTGCGACCGGTAATTCATCGGTTGCGGCGATTGATCTTATCAAAGAGCGCGGGGCGACGGACATTCGGTTCCTCTGTCTGCTGGCTGCGCCCGAAGGCGTGGCCCGCATGAAAGAAGCGCATCCGGACGTACCCGTGGTCACAGCGTCGCTTGATGAGCGATTGAACGAGCTTGGTTATATTGTGCCTGGGCTTGGCGATGCGGGAGATCGGATGTTTGGGACAAAATAGGCTAAACGCTCTTTACAGGGCTGGGTAGTCAAGTCATTTTAGCCACAACATCTTGGGGAAGGATCGATCCATGCGCGCATATATTGGTAGTTTAGCGGTTTTTGTCATTTCCGCAGTGGCGGCCACAGGCTCTCCAGCGCAAATGCCGCCGGACGATTACATCGGGGGCGCGTTTGTTGACAGTGAGGGATGTGCTTTCAGTCGCGCTGAGATGAATGACGCGATTGTCTGGGTCGCACGACTTGATGCTTCACGCGCTCCGATTTGCGACGAAGTGCCGACGTTTTCGGGAGCAACCGAAAGAGTGTTCGTGACGTCTCCGGTCTCGGTCAGTGCGGCGGCGACGTCCGCGCCGGTCGTTTCAAAGCGCGCAGTACCTGCTAACGCTTTCTCACCAAAGGGGTTCCGGCCGGCGTGGAATGACGGCCGGCTTAATCCGAACCGGGGGCCGCGCACGTCTGCAGGGGACGCGGCAATGTTGCGGATTTGGTCTAACGATGTGCCGATGGTTCGGCGCGGGAACTAGGCCTCACAAATCTGTTGAAGCGCGATCCACTCGCTGTCCGTCAAAAGCGGGGAGGTCGGGATTTGTGCGCCTGCATTCGCCAGGATCTCGACCGTCTCAGCCGCTGGGGAAACAGCCGTGAGATAGGCGTTGGGTTTCACTTCTGTAAGGATAAATTGATTCGCAAGCGCGCGGCTGTCGAGCGTCGCCCGATTAGCCACGATCAGGCGCTCGGCATGGGCGCGCAAGTCGTCCCCAGACATGTCCCCCGTCGTCAAAAGTCCAAATGCTGCGCCAAGGCCTGCGTCTTTTAACAAGCGCTCGAACGGGTCGTTTTCAACGCGTCGGAGGTTTTCGGCCAGAAGGAAACCGGCAAGGACATCCACCGTTTCAAAGTCTTCGACTAGCTTGTGGCTGACCAACAACGTGCCGCCTGGCAGATGTTGCGTCGTTTCAAGCGCCGAAGGAAGAATGAGTACGGTCAGGCTGTCACCGGGAAACAGGCGTTCCGTCAACCGGTCAAGGGCTGCCCGGGCTGTTGGTTGTTCGCAATGCGCCCCCGTCAGCCGTTCAATGTCGGAAGTAAGCCGTGCCCCGATGCTGTCGCGTGTGGCTTCGGGAATGATGCTTGAGGCGTACTTTGAAAGCGCGCCGGGCAGCCAGAAAACACCCAGGCCAAGGATTGCCGCGCCGATGCCGCTAAAGATCAGTGTTCGAAGACGCCCGGGATGGCGACCTTGGCGGCGCACAGCGCGAAGCACTTTTTCCACCGCGTCGATCATTTCGTCGTCGGCAATTTCCAACGTTTCCGGAGTGTCATCGCCTGGGGCGTATATCGCGGGTCGCGTGCCGGGGTTTTGACGGCGGATGGCAGGCAGGGACCAGTGGGTGAGGGCGACCTCGTTAAGGTCGGTTAACGTGAGCGTTGCGTCTCCGATGGCGACGAAGATATCGCGCCTTTGCGCGTCATCATCGGCGCGCCAGACACCCTCGGATTCCAGCCGCTGGTATTTTGCAAGCACTGTCACCCGCTCGACCGCCCCGCGTTTGTTTGTTGTTGTCGCGACGTTAGCCGATCCATGCGGGCGGAACAATCTGGACCACGACACAATCTGACGCCGCGTTCCCACGTGACAGGGCCGCGAGCTTCGGCCAGGGTCTGGACACACTCGCAAAGGGCAAAGCCATGACCGATTACCCCCATCTTTTCCAACCTTTGGACCTTGGGCACGTGACGCTGCCGAACCGGGTGCTGATGGGCTCGATGCATACGGGATTGGAAGAAGTTGGCGATTTTGACCGGGTTGCTGCGTTCTATGGCGCGCGGGCGCGAGGCGGTGTCGGACTGATTGTGACGGGAGGAATGTCTCCAAACCGCGAGGGGGGTGTGCTGCCCGGCGCTGCGGGGTTGTTCAAGCCCGAGGATATTGCAAACCATCACCGCGTAACCGGGCGGGTGCATGAGGAAGGTGGTCGGATTGCAATGCAGATCCTGCATGCAGGGCGGTATGCATATAGTCCGGAATGTGTTGCACCTTCTGCGGTTAAATCTCCGATTTCGCCATTTGCACCGCGCGAACTGGATGAAGATGGGATCGAAAAGCAGATAGCCGACATTGCAACGGCTGCGGCGCGGGCGCGCGACGCAGGGTATGACGGTGTCGAGATAATGGGATCGGAAGGGTATTTCCTGAACCAGTTTCTGGTTACGCACACCAATCGGCGGACCGATCGCTGGGGCGGAATTTATGAAAACCGTATGCGCTTACCGGTGGAGGTTGTCCGGCGTGTGCGGGCTGCGGTTGGCGACGACTTCATCGTGATTTATCGCTTGTCGATGATTGATCTTGTGCCGAATGGCTCGACTTGGGACGAGGTCGTGACATTGGCAAAAGCGATCGAAGGGGTCGGTGCGTCGATCCTGAATACCGGCATTGGGTGGCACGAGGCCCGCATCCCGACAATTGCGACGTCCGTGCCGCGTCGTGCCTTCACCTGGGTTACAAGGAAGCTGATGGGCGAGGTGTCGATCCCGGTGATTACGTCGAACCGGATTAACACGCCCGAAGTTGCCGAAAGTGTTTTGGCCGATGGTTGCGCCGATATGGTGTCGATGGCGCGCCCGTTTCTGGCGGACTCGGATTTCGTTGCGAAGGCGAACGCCGGGCGTTCGGCGACAATTGCGCCCTGCATCGCCTGCAATCAGGCCTGTCTTGATCATACGTTTGAAATGAAAGTCGCGTCCTGTCTGGTCAATCCGCAAGCCGCCCATGAGACCGAGCTTCAGTACACGCCGACGAATGCGCCCAAGCGGATCGCGGTTGTGGGGGCGGGGCCTGCTGGATTGTCTGCGTCGATTGTTGCGGCTGAGCGCGGGCATGCTGTGACATTGTTTGATCGGGCGAAGGAAATCGGAGGTCAGCTGAACATGGCCAAGAAGGTGCCGGGCAAAGAAGAGTTCTTTGGTCTTATCGATTGGTACCGGACGATGTTGGTCGAGCATGGCGTTGATGTGCGGCTCGAAGTCGAAGGGGAGGCCGACGATTTGGTGGGGTTCGACCATGTGATCGTCGCGACGGGTGTTGTCCCGCGCGATCCCGGGATTCCGACCTCCGGCGGGATGCAAGTCGTGAACTACGTCGATATCCTGACGGGTCGCGCGGTTGCGGGCAAGCGCGTCGCGATTGTGGGTGCGGGCGGCATCGGCTTTGATGTGGCAGAGTTTTTGACCCATGACGGTGAAAGCCCGGCGGAAAACCTTGATCTTTGGAAGGAAGAGTGGGGGGTATCAGACCCGGGCAAGCATCGCGGTGGCCTCGCGCCAGAAGGGGCTTCGCCGGCGCCATCACCGCGCAAAGTGACGTTGTTGCAGCGAAAGGCCGAGCGTCCGGGCAAGCGGCTGGGCAAAACGACCGGCTGGATCCACCGGACAAGCTTGATGAGGAAGGGCGTAAAGATGATGGGCGGGACAGACTATGTTCTGATCGACAGACATGGTTTGCATGTGACGACATCGGATGGCCCCGCACTGATTGAATGCGATACGGTCGTCCTTTGCGCCGGTCAGGAGCCTGAAAGACGCCTTCGATCGGCGCTTGAGGGTCGGGGCGTTGAAGTTCACGTAATTGGCGGCGCTGACGTTGCGGCAGAATTGGACGCAAAAAGGGCAATAGATCAGGGCGCACGACTTGCGGCAGGCCTTTAGTGCTTAATATATTGATAATAAACCAAATAGTTGTATTTTGAGCTTTGCTCGGTCGTTTCCCATCCTAAAACGATCCCGACAATACCGGGAAATTGTCGGGGACTTTCCGCATTCTTGCCTGATTTCACCATCACAGAGGTGTTTGCCGGGGGGCGCAAAAGAATAAGGGTAAAGCTCCTAATGGACCGACTGACCGAAATGGAGGCGTTTGCAACCGTCGTTGATCAGGGCGGGTTCACAGACGCTGCCAAGAAAATGGGTATCTCGAAATCAGCCGTGTCAAAACACGTCTCGTCTCTGGAAGCCCGGCTTGGTGCGCGCCTACTGAACCGCACAACGCGTCGGGTGTCTCCGACGGAGATTGGCCTTGCGTACTACGACCGCGCCCGCCGCGTTCTAAATGATGCAGGTGAAGCCGACGCGCTTGTCACCTCGATGCAATCAGCGCCATCCGGGCTGCTGCGGATTTCCGTGGCGACCGATTTTGGCGTAAATCATCTGTCACCGGTGCTTGGCGATTTCCTTCAGGAATTCTCGGACATCACGGTGAACATGGTGCTCAACAACCGTTATGTGGAACTGATCTCGGAAGGCTTCGACCTTGCGATCCGCATTGGCGAGCTGGAAGACAGCACTTTGCGCGCCCGCAAACTTTGCGAAACCAACCGTCGGATGATCGCATCCCCGGACTACTTTGCGAAGTACGGTCGCCCCCAGAAGATTGACGACCTGAACGAACACAAGCTTCTGCATTATTCGAACAATTCCAGCGGAAACGTCTGGAAGCTGACCGCACCTTCGGGTGAAAAGCGGCAGGTTCGTACCGCCGGTTGGCTTACGGTCAACGATGGCCAGTCGCTTTTGAATGCCGCTATTGCAGGTCTTGGCATCGCCTATCTACCATCCTTCCTATATGCAGACTCGATGCAAAAGGGCCTTGTGGAAGAAGCGATCCCAGAGCTTCCGATCGAAACCCAAGGCATCTACGCTGTGTACCCACCGGGCCGTTTCACCCAGCCCAAGGTACGCGCGTTTATCGATTTCCTTGTCCATTCCTTCGCCGAGAAGGGCCCGGACAGCTGGTAACATCCTCTCTGTTTTGACGAGTGTTCCCTCTATAAAAATCAACTCGGGCGCCCTAGGGCGCCCGTTTCTTTTCGTGGGATCAGGTGCCGTCGGACAGCAAAATAACCTCGACACGGCGGTTTTCTGCGCGTCCGGCTTCGGTCAGGTTTGATGCAATCGGAGCCAAAAACCCGACGCCATCGGCCTGCATTTGCGCAGGATCCACATCGTAGCCATCTCGAAGGCGGCCGCGCACGCTTTCGGCGCGACGCTGTGACAGCGCCGTATTTGCAGCAAGGCTGCCGACGGCATCGGTATGCCCGACGATGGCAATTATGACGTTTGGATTGGCGCGCAGCCATGCCGCAAGATCGGCCAGGCTTTCGGATGCGGCATCGCTAAGCTCAGACGCGCCAGACCCGAAATCCAGATCGTCCAGAACGGCATGTCCCCTTGTTTCAAGGTCCGAATGCAGGTCGCCGGATGCGTTCGCCGAGAGAGTAGACAGCGCCAACGACGCGTCCTCGCGCGGAAGTCTCATGGGGAAAACCTCGGTGATGTGGACATAGCCCACTTGCGCATCGCGCGAGACCACAAGCGAAACCTGACGGGCGTCCTGTGTGGCCTCATCTGAGTTTTCCATCAGAATATATCTGAAATCACCAAGATCGACGTGCATCTCTGGCTCGCCGAGAAGATCAAGCTGGAAGCGGAAATCGAAGCCTCCACAGGTTAGGCTTTCGCATTCGTAAACTTCGACGTACCCGCCTTCAAGCAAGGCTGTGCGGAGCGGGCGTAAAAGTTGGAGCGTTGTTTGCGCGCCTCCGCCAACGCGCAGCGTGCGTTTGCGGATAGCACCTTCGACCACAGGAGGGGAAATTTCCGCAGACCAGGCCGAACTGGGCAGTCTGACGGTGGACGCAGGCGATGCCTCGCGGCGGGTCTCAACCCCACGGGGGATCGAAAGATCCAATGCAGCCGCGGGGCTGACAGTTATCAAGAGAGCTAAAAAGGCGTTCCGGATCATCACTTTGCCTGTGGTGCACGACGATAGTGATACTGCCCAACGTCGCACATTCCAAGTGTGCGATACAAAGCATTTGCCGGCGAGTTGGCGCGGGTCACCATAAGCGCGAGCCATTCCGCACCTGCTTGATTCGCCCATTGGGCGGCGGCGTGCATCAAACAGGTGCCGATCCCACGGCGTTGCGAATCCGGGGCAACCTCTAGGGCGTGCAACATGGCGATATCGTCTGATTTGGCGACAAAGGCCGCTCCTAGACATTGGGTCGCGCCTTTGGCGACAAGCACGGTTTTTGTGTTCCTCACGCGGTCCATGACCGCGACCCGAGCTGGACCAATGCCGCCTTTTTCCCAAAGCGCGCGCACAACAGCGGAAGCGGGCCAGGTCGATTTGATTGTGGTGTCAGGCACGTCATGGGGGCGGTCTTTGAGCGGCATCAGATAGATCGCGACGGGGTCCACAATGTCGTAATTGCGGGCCTTCAGCCATTCATCGAGGGCGTCGTCGCCTGGCCGCAACATGAACAAGGGGTGTTGCTGGAGGTCCCGCATTCCGACTTCCGCCGCTGTTATATCGTCTTTGCAAAGGTCAGCTGCAGCCGTTGCCGCGGAGACCCGTTGACCGCCACCAGCACCTTCCCGCAAGGTCCAGGGTGGCAGATTCACAAACCTCAAGGGCGGCCATGTTGCATCCAATGCAAGAAACAACTTGGACGATGTGGGGCGTGTCATCTCACAGCATCCGAGAACAGATCGATCAGTCTCCGAGTGGCCGCTGCAACCGCCTCGGAATCGCTCCCCCTAACCACGATATTTGCGCCATAAACGCCATTTTTTGTATAGGGATACGAGCCAAAGCTCAGGTCGTTGTACCTGGCGGCCAGGTCTGCGAGGGGTCCGGCGATATCGCCCTCACCACGCTCGATCCGGGTGGATGTGGAAACAAGCGGCGCTCCGCCTTTCAAGGTCGGCAGAACCGTTGCAACCATCGCCTGGAAAACCGACGGCACACCGGCCATCACATAGACGTTTTCAAGTTGAAACCCAGGCGCGGTCGAAACGGGGTTTTCGATTAATGTGGCGCCCTGCGGAATACGTGCCATCCGCAAGCGTGCATCGTTCAACTCCATGCCCTGCCGGTCATAGTGGGCCTGAAGGATCGCCCGGGCGTCGTCGCGCACGTCGATTGTCGCGTTGAAGGCAGCGGCAATGCAATCAGCAGTGATGTCGTCGTGGGTCGGGCCGATTCCGCCTGACGTAAAGACATGGTCGTAAGTCTTTGAAAGTATTTGTGTAGCGGCGATAATGGCATCGCTATCGTCGGACACAACGCGCACCTCCTTGAGGTCGATCCCGGCCTCGGTCAGCTGCCCAGCGAGATGGTAGGTATTGCTGTCCCTTGTGCGCCCCGACAAGATTTCGTCGCCAATGACCAGCACCGCAGCGGTTGGATTTGCCATTGTCTGAGGTCCTTGTTCCTTGGGTTTTGTCGGTATAGGCCGCGGCTCATGCTCTTTCCAACCCCTCTTGTTCCGGCACGACTTATCCGTCGCTACAAACGCTTTCTGGCCGATGTTGTTTTGGAAGGTAGCGGCGAGATGGTTGTCGCGCATTGCCCGAACCCGGGCGCGATGCTGGGGCTGGCGGACGAGGGCATGCGGGTTTGGCTGGAGCCGAACAGTGATCCAAAAAAGAAGCTGAAGTACGGATGGCGTCTTGCTGAACTGCCCGGCGGTCATCTTGCGGGTATCGACACCGGCGTGCCGAACCGCGTTGTGGGCGAGGCCCTTCGCGCCGGAGCGATTGGGGAACTTGCGGGATGGGACACCGTTCGCCCCGAGGTGCGTTATGCCGAGAAAAGCCGGGTGGATTTCCTGCTGAGCGGCGCAGACGAGCCGGATGTCTATGTTGAGGTGAAGAACGCCCATCTGCGCCGAAACGGGGATTTGGCTGAGTTCCCCGATTGTGTGACAGCGCGTGGTGCGCGACATCTTGATGATCTGGCCGCGATGGTGGGAGAGGGGCATCGAGCGGTCATGCTGTATCTGGTCCAGCGGACGGACTGCGCCCGTTTCGATCTCGCCCATGACCTTGATCCAGCTTACAGCGCGGCCTTTGAAAGGGCGCGGAACGCCGGGGTCGAGGCGATTTGTTATGGCACGGTGATCACGACCGATGGCGTCGTTTTGGGCGCACCGCTTCCGATTGTGACATGACGCTGCGCCGCAGTGACTGGCGAATTCCCGGCGAACGATTTATATCAACCTGAAACGACACAGGAATTGAGATTTTGGACGACCGTAGGCAGGGCCGGATGACGAAAGATGGCATCCGCATTTATGATCGCGAAGACTATGCAGGCATGCTTCATGCCGGAGAGTTGGCTGCGCGTATTCTTGATGAAATCGCACCACTTGTGGTGCCGGGGGCGACCACCGGAGAGATCGATGCCACGATCACTCAGATGGTGCAGGACGCCGGCGCGACCTCAGCGACGATCGGTTACAAGGGCTATCAGCACGCAAGTTGTATCAGCGTTAACCATGTGGTCTGCCACGGCATTCCCGGTGATAAGCGTCTGAAAGAGGGTGATATTTTAAACGTCGACGTCACCGTGATTGTCGATGGATGGTTTGGGGACACAAGTCGGATGTATGCGGCCGGAACGTTGTCGCGCAAGGCTGAACGTTTGGTGCAGGTCACTCATGACGCTTTGTTCAAAGGCATCGAAGCCGTGAAACCCGGCAATACTTTCGGAGATATTGGCCACGCCATTCAGGCCTATGTCGAAGCGCATCGCATGTCGGTCGTGCGCGATTTCTGCGGTCATGGGTTAGGTCGCGTGTTCCATGCGCCGCCGAATGTTTTGCACTATGGGCGTCCTGGAACAGGTCCTTTGTTGGAGCCGGGAATGTTCTTCACCATAGAACCCATGGTTAATTTGGGGCGTCCCGAGACCAAGGTATTGGCCGACGATTGGACTGCTGTAACGCGCGACAAGTCTCTGTCGGCTCAGTTTGAGCATTCGGTGGGCGTGACTGAGGACGGCGTTGAAATCTTCACGCAATCGCCAGGTGGGAAGTTTCATCCTACCTAGGGTGGTAGGACGGGCGTGTGTTCCGTCGTGCACAGGCATGGTGTTTGAAGCGCATTGCATGAGCCGGCATTTTGGAGGCATTGCTAAGCCAGATCTCAGCCAATGTGATCCCTGCTGATGGAAATCGTTCAAGACCTGTGCTCTGCTTCTTTAGGCGTTCGGGGAGTGAATGCGTTTCAGTCCAAGGCAATCTCGCGAAGGGCGCGGCCCGAGACTAAGATGAGAGGCGAAAAGCCCTTTTTGCAGGAAGTTCGGGGGCCGGGTTTTGATGTGGAGCAACCACCGGGTTGAACCCTGGGTTGCTCCTGATCCCGGGCCTCTTTTGGCCGGTCAACCACTTTTACAGTGCTTTTTATGCCCCAGTCCGGTGAACAGCAGTTTCTTGGGGGGTATCTGCCAGCCTAATCCTTGACCCCGGTGGCGATTTGACGCGTCATAAGGCCATAATTCGCGATCGTCTTTAAGAGCACTGTCAGGTGCCGATGAGATGAAGTTGTTGGCACGAGCGTTGGCAACCCAAGAGGACGCGAAGAAACGATAACGGGAGGGGCATAAAATGCCAGTCAAACCACCAATCACCCATTTGCCGATCCGCATCGCTGAGACCGGGTTTTATAAGGGGTTTACCAAAGACGTCACGATCACATCGAAGTTTGCAGTCGGGGCGTTAATTCTTTGGGCAATCGCGTTTCCCGATCAAGCAGCCTCTGTGTTGGGCCAGCTTAACAATATCATTTTGGCGACCTTCAGCTATTGGTACGTCTATGTGATGGCGTTCTTCGTTATCCTTTGTTTTGTGTTGGCGCTGTGGCCCGCCGCAGGAAAATTGCGATTAGGACTTGAGGACGACAGGCCCGAATTCTCTAATTTTTCATGGTTTTCGATGATGTTCGGTGCGGGTATTGGTATCGGCATGCTGACGTTTGCGACGGCAGAACCGATGTACCATTTCGCCAAGAATCCCAGCACGATCATGGGGCTGACCGAGGGCAGTACGGCGGGTAACGTGCGCGACGCCTACATCTGGTCTTTCACCCATTGGGGGCTGGCCGCTTGGGCATCCTATGCCATCGTAGGCCTGGCTTTGGGTTACTTTTCGTATCGTCGCGGCTTGCCACTGACTATCCGGTCAGCGCTGACCCCGATCTTTGGTAAATCCTTGTCGGGTCCAGTTGGCCATGCCGTGGACGTGGTCGCGGTTGTTGCCACGGTGCTCGGTGTTGCTCAAACCCTCGGCTTTGGAGTCGAGCAATTCGTCTCGGGACTGACACGGATTGGCTTTGGTGATTGGCTGCAAACAACAGCTGCTGACGGAACGACATCGTCATCCACCATGGGCATTGTCGTGGCTTTGGTTGTCATTATGGGCGCCTCGACCCTTTCGGCGCTGTCTGGCGTCGGCAAGGGCATCAAGTGGTTGTCGAATATCAACATGGGCCTGAGCTTCTTCGTACTAGCCTTTTTCCTGATCTTCGGGTCGACCTTTTTCGGACTGACGGCGCTTATCGTGGGTATTTGGGATTATCTGATTTCCATTCCCGGTAATATCTTGACGGTTTGGAGCAAGGACGGAACCGAAACCGGTGATGCACTCGCCGGTTGGCAGGGTGGCTGGACCATCTTCTATTGGGCCTGGTGGATCGCGTTCGCGCCGTTCGTTGGCGTGTTCCTTGCACGGATTTCGAAGGGCCGCACCATTCGCGAGTATGTCTTGGGAGCGATGATTATTCCTGCGCTCATGTGTTTTGTCTGGTTTGCACTTGTCGGCGGCACGGCCATCGATCTTGAGCTGTCAGGTGAGGCCGCAGGCGCAATCACTGGCGCAGGTCAGGCCGACCAATTGTTCGCGATGCTGGCGGTTATCCTAAGCCCGGCCTTGGCTTACCTGATGTCCGTTGTGGTCGTGATCTTGCTGCTCACATATCTCGTGACATCGGCGGATAGTGCAGTGCTGATCATTAACACAATCAACGCTGGGGGCGACGAAGGCCCGAAAGCGCGCCCACATATCTTGTTCTGGGGCGCGGCATTGGCATTTGTTGTTGGCGGTTTGATCATCGCCGGAGGTCTGGGTGCAATTCAGACAGCCATGGTGATCGGCGCGCTGCCATTCAGTCTTGTTATGGTGTTGATGGGGCTGTCGTTGATCAAGGCGATCTGGCGCGACAGTATGCGGCTGAAGCATGGTCTGCCGACGACGCATGCTGAGGGTGTGCCCGCCGAATAGGCCTTTGTACTCAACTTTCTGGGGCCCCGGTGTTTACCCACCGGGGCCCTTTTGGATTAATAAGATGGCGCGCGCCGCTGCACGTATCACCGCTTGCTCAATTCGACTTTCTTCCTGAGCCGGATCATGGGCCGTTATAAGCTTAAGCGTGCTTTCACGGTGTCATCCCTGAGCGCCTTGGTTTGGGGAACCGTCCGCCGGTCCAGCATCCCTATTTGATATCACAATCCAGTAAGAAATTTATGTGACCGTCTCAGTGCGCAAAGTACGCTCTAGACAATTGATCCAGTTATCTCGCGCCAGCTTTGCAAGAAGGGATTGGTCATACCCATGCTTTCCAAGAGCCGAAAGAAAGCTAGGAACACCCGTCACATCGCCAATTAATTTCGGAACAATACAACCGTCAAAGTCCGACCCCAGGCCGACATGATTTTCGCCCAGATGTTCGATCAGATAGTCCATCTGCCTGAACAGTGGCTCCCAGCCCATATCATTTGCCGCGGTGCCGTTCTCGTTGATGTAGAAGGTCGCGTAGTTGAAGCCGACCATGCCGCCCGTTTCGCGGATTTGTGCCAATTGGCGGTCTGTAAGGTTACGCGGGGTTTCACACAAGGCGTAGGCGTTTGAATGGGTGGCCACCAAGGGCGAGGTGCTGATCTTAGCGACATCGTTGAAACCCGCGTCGTTCAAATGCGACAGGTCAATAACCATGCCAAGCTCGTTGCAAAGCCGTATGAGGTCCTTGCCTTTTTCGGTCAAGCCGTTGCCGATGTCCGGAGAACCGGGGAACTTCATCGGCACACCTTCGCCAAAAATTGTCGGTCGGCTCCAAACCGGCCCAAGCGAACGTAAGCCCATCTCATAAAACAAATAAAGCGCGTCAAGATCAGGGCCGATGGCCTCGGCGCCCTCCATATGCATGACGCCAGCGATGATGTCATCTGACATGGCGTTGCGAACGTCCGAGGCTGTCCGGCACACTTTAAAGTCATTGGGGGCGACGCGTTCCATCCAATGCAACAGACCCGCCATGGTCATCGCCATGGGCTGAGCTTCACCGTGGTTCATTTGCGGCGGCGTCGGCAGGTCATAGGGCGGGCTTGACATCAGTGTGGCGAAATCTGGCGGTGGGCCACCGGAAATCGGCGGCACGAATATCGCGAACAGTCCTCCAGCAAATCCGGCCTGTTTCATGCGCGCCAAATCAAGGTGACCGTTGCCTGTGCGACCAAGCCAGACTTCCTCGCGCCGGGCCGCTGTGAACATCAACCGTAGGAGAAAATCATTATGTCCGTCGAAAAATGGAGTGCGTTCTGTCACGGTTTAGCCTCGTCTAAAAGATGTTTTTGCGCGTCGCAGCGCGCTCTGGTTTGCGTCAAAAGCGATGAGGACTCTTCGTCTATGATGCCGAGCGCATCAAACTGTGCGACAATATTTTCCAAATACTCAAGGCTCGTACCCAGAATCCCAACACCGTTTATAAGACAGTTTATTTGCTCATCCCGGCTAATTTCACCGCATATCTGCTCTGCTTGATGATCGGCCGTAAAGGTAAGGACCTTTCGCTGCTGATCCCCCGTATTGGCAGTTACAAAAGTCGGAATATAGGTTGGGGCGACCAATTCCCGGCGCCAAAGAATTTCGGTTTCGACGTCGACGATGTCTTGGGGAATTCGAAATGCCAACCCGTCGCAGCCATCGCCATGATCAAGGGCTGCCATTAGGCCTGGCACTTCGCGGTTTCCGCGCCCTCCGTAGATTTCTTTAAGTATGAATCGCCGTGAATAGTCCGCCACCTTGGCCCGACGAACCTCGGAAAACTTGAAAGCGGGATCCCACATCAGCGACCCATAGGCAAAAACCCAAAGGTCTTCATCAGGGTGGTCTTTCAGAGCCTCGAGGCGGCTTTGTTCACGCTCATCATCTGTGTGAAGAAACTCACCAACCCATTCCAGTTCGGGGTGTTTCTCCAAAATAGACTCAACACGAAACGTCCGAAAAAACGACGTCAACGGATCGGTGATCTTGTCACGCAATTCCGGATGATGGCGGAAGGGGTCTTCCTCAGGCTTCATCTGCGGGTCTCATTTCAATCGTGTTTCCGCTCAGTGCTGCAGGAGCCACGTTACACAGGCTCTTCCATTCTGTCTCTGTGCATTCGTCCAATGTCATCTCTAGGAGGTGCTCCAAACTTGGGGCCGTTCAATCCTGAAGACTGCGAGCCTCCAAATTAAGAGGCCCCGCGTCGCCCTAATCAGTCCGTCCTGAACAAGGGTTTCAGGCAGACATACGGACGATCTGATTCATTCTGGCAGGTGCCATTGCCACACCGACGCCCTGACAGAGCTTAGTGATCAGCCAGATCAACTGACAAATAGTAATCCTCAGGTGCCTGAGGATCATGCGGATGTTGTGACCGCAGCCGCAGAGGACGGCAAAGATTGCGTCGCCATCGGTTCCCTTGAGCGGACATCGCGTCAGTCGGCCGTCGTTTTTCATGTGGCCGATCATCGGCTCTATGGCGCTGCGCCGTCGTAGAAGCTTAGCGATGGTTCTGGTGACGCCGCGCCGGGCACCGCTGAGGAATACTTTGACGTTCTCCACGCCATGGCCACGGTATCCACGGTCGACGAAAGCGAACTCCGGCTTTTGGTCGGTCAGGTTTTCGACTTGCTCCAACGCCTCGGCCAACGTGTGACCGTCATAGGGATTGCCTGACAGCGCCCGCATCCCGACCACAAAGCCACCCCTGTTGGTTGTGGCGACGCTGACCTTAGTTCCGAACTCGTAGCGCTTGTGCGCCTTGCCCTTGGAAATACAGTCCACCGCTGGCTCATGTAGAGAGTACAGTTTTTTCTTGTCCTTCGGTTTTTGGGCCAGCAGCCGGTTCACCAGCGCGATCATCTCTACCAGACGCGCCCTCAGCGCCCCCTCTGGAACTTTGCCCAGTTGCCGTTCGATGTCGCGCAGTACGCGGCCTGTGTAGCCCTTGAGCCTGCGCAGCGCCTTGCGCATCCGCTTGAACTGGCGGGCATGGGCATAGCGGCCGACCTGACCAGCCAGCCGGGGTGCGAGGCGGTTGTAATTCTGCCGCAGGCCGATCCCGGCTTCGCGAGCCAGTCCGACCAGTTTGCGCCGGGCCTTTTCATACAGTTGGGCATCGGTGGGATGGGCGATGTTCTTCTCCATGACCGTGGTGTCGACAGTCACTCTTTTGAGGTCATTGCCCTTCACCATCCCGGCCCGTTTCCCGGCTTCAATTGTCTGGGTCAACATCCATTCAACACCTTCCTCACCGATCCGTTGGCGCCAGCGCGTCATGGAGGACGGATCAATCGGCAGACGGTGCTGGAAGAACGTCTCACCGCAGAAATGCTGCCAATATGGGTTCTCGGACCACCGCGCCACGACCGCCTCATCCGAAAGCGCAAATGCATGTTGGAGATAGCACAGTCCCGCGACCAAACGCGGTGAGGTGGCTGGGCGACCGGTATGTGACGGGAAAAACTCGGACCATTCCCGCTCGAAGACTTCCCAGTCGATCAGGGCGGCGAGCTTCACCAATTCATGGCGCATGTCGATCATTTCGACCAACCGGGCGCGCAGGAGGTCGTCTTGTTCTGCGGGTGGTTTTCTTGGCTTCATATCGTGGCTCGAAATTGCAGGGTTCCTATCTCCATAATACCAAACCCTGCAACTCTAGCCCAACAAAATCGTGCTATTTTCAAACAAAATCAGCCTGATAGGAGTTATTCAGGGCGAACTAAGTATTTGTTGTGACGCCGGAATTCATGCTGATTTGTGGGTCCCCCGTGGCGGCACCGTCCGTCCAACCAGATTTTTGCGTAAAAACCTTACGCCAATTGATTAATGTCAATACGGCTTTTGTTTCATGCGCAAGACTTGGTCGAACAAGTGGCATCGTCCTGGTTGATCCACGCGACCCGTCGCTTTTTGAGAATGATCTGGCAACACACCATACGATTTTCGCTGCTATCTGAACAGATCGGGATGAATGTACCTAGCACAAGGAGTGACCTGATGATCCAGTTTTCAGAGAACGCACTCGACAGGATGCTGAAGTCGATCTTGCGCGACGGCACTTTGCACGTCGTCATGCCGTCGGGCCGCAATTATCGATACGGCAACCAGAATGGCGATCCAATAACAGTTCGGCTGTACGACGCCTCAACCGTCAGACATCTGGCATTGAACCCAGAGATGGCGTTGGGCGAAGCCTATATGAGTGGGGCGCTGACGATTGATGGGGATGATTTACAAGCATTTCTGGCGTTGATCGTTCGGAATGTTCAGCGTGCTTCAGGAAATCGGGTCTGGTGGCAAAAGCCACTACTGAAATCCCGCGCCGCCCTTCGGTGGCTGGCGCAAAACAACGTCATAGAACGCGCGCGTGGCAACGTGGCCCACCATTATGACCTTTCAGGGCAGCTATATGACTTGTTTCTAGATGATGACCGGCAGTATTCGTGCGGCTATTTCAAAGACCCGACTGAGACACTGGATCAGGCGCAGGCGCACAAAAAGGAACATATTGCCCGAAAACTGATGATCGAACCGGGCATGTCTGCTCTGGATATCGGATGCGGCTGGGGCGGAATGGCGTTGATGCTGGCAAAGGACTTTGGTGCCCGCGTTGTCGGCATTACACTATCTCAAGAACAGCATGCCTACGCAACGCAGCGCGCAGAACGCGAAGGTCTGGCGGACAGGATCGACTTCCGGCTCTGCGACTACCGTCATGTTGAAGGCACTTTCGACAGGATTGTCTCAGTCGGGATGTTCGAACATGTGGGACTGCGTCACTTTAATGATTATTTTAAGACAATCTGCGACCGGCTCTCTCCTGACGGCATTGCGCTAATCCACACGATTGGCTGGGCTGCCCCTGCGACGGGCACGAACCCGTGGATGGCCAAATATATCTTTCCGGGTGGCTATATCCCGACCGTTTCGGAAGCCATGAGCGCCGTCGAAAAAGCCCGACTGTGGGCAACGGACATCGAATGTTGGCGCCTGCACTATGCCTATACGTTGAGGCACTGGTACGATCGCTTTCGACAGAATGAAGATCAGGTAGTGGCGATGTATGATGATCGCTTTGTCCGGATGTGGCGCTTCTATCTTGCTGCGTGTGAGCAAACCTTTCGCAATGGCCCACAGGCGGTTTTCCAGTTCCAGCTGTCACGAAGTATCGATGCCGTCCCGCTGACCCGAGACTATCTTTATGGCCAATCGGATTTGGAGGCGACAACTTCGGCAAACGGTGCAAAACGCCCGGCGCTTGTCTTGGATGATGGTAGCGCAATTCGTCCTAGCGGAACAAAAGATTTACTTTTTATCCCTCGCAAGGAGCAAGACAATGATCAAAAAAATCCTTCTGGCCGTTGATGGGTCGTTGACCGCGCAACGGGCCATCGACATTGCAGCCGAATTGGCAGGCAAATTGGACGCAGAACTGTTTATCGTGCATGTCTTGATGCACGGTCGTCCAGCCGCAGAGCTGGTGCACATGGCCGAGGTGGAACATCTCGTCAAAGAAGTGCAAGCAGTTGTCTCTCCGGGTATTGAGTACGTGACAGGAACCTATCCTGAAGTACTGCGGGGCGATGCGGCAGACCCTAGGTCCGCGAGGATCATTTCAGTTCTCGGCGAACAGATCGTCGCCAGAGCGAAGGCACGTTGCACTGAAAAGGGTGCAAAAAATATCAAGACCTCAGTGCGTAAAGGCGATTATGCCGATGAAATCCTGCAGGCTGCAGAGGAATTCAAGGTCGACATGATCGTCATTGGATCGCGCGGACTTGGAATTCTCAAAAGCACCGTATTGGGCAGTGTGTCGCAAAAAGTTTTGCATCACGCGGACTGCAGTGTTGCAGCAGTAAGGTAATTCTGACGTTCCGTGTTCCCGAACGACGCGGCGACCCCCGAAGACGCGGTGTTAGAGCGCGTATCGAATCCAAAAGCGGATGTAGCCTATTGCGTGCGTTTCACCGCTCCCGAGTTCACATCGCTGTGCCCGATGACAGGTCAACCTGATTTCGCACATCTGGTCATCGACTATGTGCCGGGAGAATTTCTGGTCGAGTCCAAATCGCTCAAGCTTTTCCTCGGGTCATTTCGCAACCACGGCGCATTCCACGAGGATTGCACGATCTCGATTGCACGGCGCCTGGTCGACTTTCTGAACCCGCAATGGCTGCGGATCGGTGGCTACTGGTATCCGCGGGGTGGCATCCCGATTGATGTTTTCTGGCAAACAGGGGCGATGCCGGAAGGTGTGTGGATTCCGGACCAAGGCGTGCCGCCCTACCGCGGCAGAGGATAAAGGCGAAGGGCCTGAAACACACCCTTCCCTCATCTCTTATTGCTATTGCATGAGGCAAAGAGCAGAACTCTTTAACAGGGTCGTTCAACCATCAATCTTTACAAAAACGTCGTCCAAATGAAATTTCATCATCTGCTTAAATGTCCGCTTTTAGGTGGTGGTGCTGTTCATTTGCACCTGCAGCGAAGTTCCGCTTCCCGCCCGGAGTGCCCCCATCGGGTGGTCCAGTTTCAAAGTTAATGCATGGTCGGCTTTTGGTCTATCGGCATCATGCTTTCGGGCGCAGGAGGACGTTGTCACATTAACTTTTCTAAGTCGAAATATCGAATTTTTTGAAAATACGTTTTACTGGATTTCAACGACTTACGAGATTTCAAGTTCCATCAAGAAGACGAAATCTGCCGATAACTGAGTTAATGTGACAACACCCCTCATACACTGGTGACCGACAAACTTCGATCCTACGGCGCTGCGATGAAAGTCGTTGGCAACGCCAACCGGCAGGAAACGGGCCGCTGGGAAAATAATCGGGCCGAGAACGCGCACTCGCTGCCTGACAGTGGTTTGCTTGCAAACCATGAAAAGGGACCGTTTCGACGACGAGAGCGCGCCATGCAACGGTTCTGCAGCGTGCGACGTTTGCAGAAATTCGCCGCCGTTCATGCCTCCGTCTACAACCATTTCAACCAGGAGCGCGCGCTCTACACACGCGACAATTTCAAGGCCAACTGAGCCGCTGCTCTCTCCGAGTGGCGCCAAATTTGTTCGGCATAAGTTCCGGCATTCGGCGGCGAACTGAGACCAGTTCTCATCCGTCTGAGAGCACCTAACTGCGCTTACCGATCCCGGTTAACATAAGGGAGCTTACGCGCCTGCAGCATTTCCTGCCAAAGCAGACGTTTAATCTGCGGTCCGTCAAGGTCGGCAATGCGGACTTTGCTGCTTTTCGCCGCGACCGCAAGATCTCAGGGTTCGCGAGCGCAGCATTTGGCACTAAGGGGCGGAAAGCGGACTTTCGCTGCAA
>Ga0208544_10000254_pt1 | contig 43463 bp, 44 predicted proteins | sample DEB08_DNA_9_FD_184526 | JGI IMG/M metagenome (GOLD analysis project Ga0208544, IMG submission 184526) | Aqueous microbial communities from the Delaware River and Bay under freshwater to marine salinity gradient to study organic matter... | ecosystem: Environmental > Aquatic > Marine > Coastal ... | reverse complement strand
ATTAAGCGCAATCGCCAGACAACTGAACGAACGGCCACGAAAGACCTTGCAATATCAAACCCCAGCTGAAAAGCTTGCCGAGTGTGTTGCGTCGATCAATTGAATCCGCCGCTCTAAGCAGTCATTCATATGTCCAATTAAATCCCACCCCACTTCCCAATCCGCCATCTTCCCGCTAAATCATCTTTATGAACAAACAAGCAATCATCGACCAACGCTTTATGGCTGCTGCCATTCGTGTGGCACGCCATCATGAAGGGCTGACAGGAACCAATCCATCGGTTGCCTGTGTTCTTGCGCGTGATGATGGTGCTGGTTTTTATGTCGTCGGTTCCGGCATTACGGCTCTTGGCGGGCGCCCCCATGCGGAGCCTATTGCGCTTGCAGAAGCGGGTGAATTGGCGAAGGGCGCAACGGCCTATGTAACGCTAGAGCCTTGCGCTCATCACGGCAGAACGCCCCCTTGCGCCCAGACACTGATTGATGCTGGCGTAGCGCGGGTGGTGACGGCTGTTGTCGATCCTGATGATCGGGTGAACAGCCTCGGTCACAAAATGCTCAGCGATGCCGGGATCGTCATTTCGACGGGTTGTTTGGCCGATGAAGCCACGGAAGGTCTCGCTGCGTATTTGAATCGAAAAATCAACAATCGCAGCTATGTGACTCTAAAATTGGCACTTTCTGGCGACGGCTATCTGGGCGTTAAAGCAAAAGGTCAGGTTGCAATTACCGGGCCGCTTGCCAAGTCGCAAACCTATCTGTTGCGCGCGCGTCATCATGCAATTCTGGTGGGTGCTGGAACTGCTGTTGAGGATGACCCTGAACTGACCTGTCGCCTAGACGGATTGGAGCAGCGTTCTCCCATCAGAATTATCCTTGATCCAAATGGCTGTGTTCCACTCACGGCCAAGCTGTTTCAAACAGCAAAGCAAACAAAGACCTTGGTTGTTGTACCAAATACAATGGATCATGAACGGCGCAAATACTTGTTAGATTTAGGCTGCGAGATATTCCCTTGCGAAATGCAAAATGGAAAAGTTGCCTTGCCAGAATTGCTGGAAGACCTCGCGTCCATTGGCATTTTATCTGTCATGGTGGAGGGCGGCGCGGCGCTGGCAAAATCATTGTTGGATGAAAATCTGGTGGACGAGTTGGTGCTTTTTGAAAACCCAAAACTCATCCGTGTTGCAAATGCCGAGATGATTGCTTCCCCGATCACATCCAAGATTGCTGGTGAAAAATTTCAGGCCAAAGAGAGTTTGATCCTTGGCGAAGATCGCATGACCCGCTACACCCGTTAAAACAAATTGAGGACGCTTGTATGTTTACGGGAATCGTTACCGATATCGGGACATTGCAAAAAGTAGAGCAGCTGGATCAGGGCAAGCGGTTTCGCGTTGCCAGCAGTTATGATTCCAACTCCATTGATATTGGCGCATCAATTGCCCATTCCGGTGTTTGTCTTACGGTAGTTGCTAAAGGCGAGGGCTGGTTCGAAGTGGAAGCCTGGGAAGAGGCCTTACGCCTCACCACCCTTGGCAATTGGCATATGGGTCAAAAAATCAACCTCGAACGTTCTTTGAAAATGGGTGACGAATTAGGCGGGCATCTGGTTTCCGGCCATGTTGACGGCCTTGCAGAAGTTGTTGAGGTGAAATCAGAAGGCGAGGCGACCCGTTTCGTATTGGAAGCGCCTAAAGAATTGGCGAAATTCATTGCTGCAAAAGGCTCGGTCGCCTTGGACGGAACGTCTTTGACGGTCAACAAAGTCGATGGCAATCGCTTTGATGTGTTGCTGATAGCGCACACGCTCGAAGTCACCACATGGGGCAATGTCAAAAAAGCTGATAAACTCAATATCGAGATCGACCAGATGGCACGCTATGCAGCCCGTTTACTTGAAACCCGCATCAAAGATTAGACTTTGAAATTAACCAATCGTTTGACGCAGGGCATTTCTTCAAAACTAATCCTTGCCAATTGTCTTTCCCCATGGTTTTTGCGGCAAAACGAACACACTGATTTGAAACAAGGTTTTGTGAAATGCCAAACAAACCACATCTGCTGATTGTCGAGGCCCGTTTCTACGATAATCTCTCCAACGCATTGTTGGAAGGCGCAAAGGCAGCCATTGCAGAAGCCGGCGCGACTTGCGATGTGGTAACGGTGATGGGTGCCTTGGAAATCCCTGCCGCGGTCGCATTTGCTGTTGATGGGGCGAAAGCTTATGATGGTTATGTCGCTTTAGGTGTCGTCGTTCGCGGTGAAACCTATCATTTTGACATTGTGGCAAATGAGTCTGCTCGCGCATTGATGGACCTTTCGGTTCATAAAAAGATCGCTCTCGGCAATGGAATCATGACAACTGAAAATGGCGAACAGGCTTGGGCGCGCTGTGATCCAAAACGTATGGACAAAGGGGGTTTTGCAGCAAGAGCTGCATTGGCGATGATAGACCTCAAAGAAAAACTTGGCACAAACGCATGACCGCTTCTGAACCCCAGACTGGCGCTGTAAAACTTGCCAACAAACGCGGTGCTGCAAGGCTTGCGGCTGTGCAAGCGCTTTATCAAATGGATTTGACCTCTGCGCGTCTAATGGATGTAGTTGCCGAGTTTGAAAATTTCCGTCTCGGCAAAGAAGTCGATCCTGACAATGGACCGGATATCTATCGCGAGGCCGACCCCCAATGGTTCCGGGCTATTCTGTCAGGGGTTTTGCAGAGCCAAAAACAGATTGACCCTGTTATTCAAAAAACGCTTCCCGCCGATTGGCCGCTTGCGCGCATCGAAACTGTTTTGCGTTCTATATTGAGGGCAGGGGTTTGGGAACTGCTGTCTAAGAAAGATGTGCCAGCAAAAGTCATCATCAATGAATATCTGGATGTGACCAAGGCCTTCTTCGAAGAAGATGAGTACAAACTTGTAAATGGTCTACTCGATCGCGTGGCGCGCAAGCACCGCGAAGAAATGTTGGACGAAAGCTCAGGTGACGGTGAACCAGCCTGAAGAAACAGGATTGATTCAAAAATATCTGGCACCTCTTGCCGGACCATCAGGTCTTGGCCTCAGTGATGATGCTGCCTGTTACACTCCCACACCGGGCCATGATCTTGTCATAACAACCGATACAATTGTCGAAGGCGTTCATTTTTTACCCAGCGACACCCCTTTTGATATTGCGATCAAAGCCATCACGGTCAACCTTTCTGATTTGGTGGCCAAGGGGGCAGAGCCGGTGGGTTATCAGGTGGCGCTTTCTCTACCTCAAAAACCGAATGAAGAATGGTTCGCTAAATTTGCCAGAGGTCTTGGTGAGCAAGCAAGTGGACTTTTGATGGGCGGCGATTTGACAGTAAGCAAAGGCGGCCCAATGACAATTTCTGTTACAGCCTTTGGTGAGGTTCCGACAGGCAAAATGATCCGCAGGAATGGCGCGAAAATTGGCGATGATGTTTATGTTGCAGGCCATATCGGAACCAGCGCTCTTGGGTTGAAATGCGCACTTGATTCTGTTTGGAGAAACGGGTCAGGCTTGTTGCCCGAAGAGATCAAGGAGTTGCTCTTTCACTATGCATCGCCGAGAGTAGTTGAAGCCAACATCATTGCGCCATTGATTAGAACATATGCAACAGCATCGCTGGATGTGTCTGATGGACTTGCGATTGACCTTGAGCGACTATGTTCAGCAAGCAATGTGGGCGCAAAGATCACGGTGAAATCAATTCCGCTTCATGATTTGACAAGGCGCATGGTCAAAGAGGGCCAATTGACAATGCAGGATGTTGTGACGGGCGGCGATGATTATGTGGCTCTTTTCACAGTGCCTTCTGATTTAACCCAAGAGCAAAAGTCCGAACTCAATGAGAATTGCTATCATATTGGAAAAATCACAGCGGCAAAAAAAGGTGTGGCTTTTTCCATTGGATTTGGGAGGAGCCTGTCCCTAGGCGGTAGAACGGGCTATGACCATTTCTCAGACAAGCAAAATTGAAGGCGAAGGCATGACGCAAATTCTCACCGACGATCAGGAAAATGCCATTGCGCGCAGAAATGCGATTTTGCTTTCTATCTGTCAGGCGGTTAATGCATCTGCTGCGCCTTTGAGCATTGCCCTTGGCGGTGTGGTTGGCTCCTATCTATTGGGCGCGGACAAGTCCTTGGCCACAGCCCCAGTTACAGGCTTTAACATTGGCGTTGCGTTGATGTCGCTGCCTGCAGCCATGCTCATGCGTAAGATTGGCCGCAGAAATGGCTTCAGGGCTGGAGCGGTGATCGGCATGTTGTCGATGTTATTGGCCGTTTTGGCGATATCCATGCAGTCTTTCTGGCTGTTTGTGATTGCCCTGATGATCGCTGGGTCGTCAAACAGTTTTGTGCAGCAATATCGTTTTGCCGCCGCAGATCGAGGCACGAAGGAGTTTAAAGCCAAGGCAATATCCTATGTGCTCATTGGCGGCATTGCTGCGGCCATCATTGGCCCGCAGATGATCCTGCATTTCCGTGATTATCTAGCGCCTATCCCATTTGCCGGAGCATTTTTATGGGGCATTGGTCTTTTCGCAATTTCTCTTATTGTAATGCAATTTTTGGCGCCTGGGCATCCACCAAAAACGGCCGAGGAAATTGCCGATAAACCACAGCGTCCCCTGACAGAAATCATGGCTCAGCCGCGTTTTATTATTTCCGTTTTGTGCGCCACTGCAACATACGGTTTGATGTCCTATGTTATGACCGCAGCTCCGCTGGCCATGATCGCTTGTGGTTTTGACATCGACGATGCGACATGGGGCATTCAATGGCATGTGATGGCCATGTTCGCGCCTAGCTTTTTTACCGGCCATTTGATTGCCAAATTTGGCAAAGAAAAAATCATGGCGACCGGATTGGCTATATTGGTTGCCTGCGCCGTTGTTGGCCTCAATGGTATAACACTTGCGCATTTTTATCTCGGACTAATACTGCTTGGTATAGGTTGGAATTTCGGCTTTATTGGCGCGACTGCGATGGTCACCGATACCTATGAGCCCCATGAAAAAAACAAGGCGCAAGGCGCTAATGATTTTATCCTGTTCGGTTCCGTTGCCGTTGCCAGCCTTTTGTCAGGCTATTCGCTCAACCATATGGGATGGGATTTCATCAATTGGATCGTTTTCCCGATTGTTGCCATTTGCTTTGTGGGTTTGTGGTGGCTGAAGAGCAAAACACCAAAAGCGGATTCCGCCGCTTAAGGGATCAGGGTTTGGTCCTATCACACCATAAGCGTTGTCGTTCCAAACCTCTGCTGTGGTTGCTGCCCTGGGTATGATCGAAGACAATGTGGCAGTGATCATCGGGGCGATGGTTATTGCGCCATTGCTTGGTCCGGTCCTAGCGTCGATTTTGGGCGTATCCCTTGGCCAACGATCCTTGATTATTGAATCAATCAAAACCAGTGCGGCAGGGGTGGCACTAGCCATCTCACTTGGCATTGTTCTTGGCCTTATCATTCCCTTTGATATACAAACAGCTGAGCTTGCCTCTCGTGGCAGCGCTGGCTTTGAGGATATTGCCATGGCATTGGCCGCCGGTATTGCGCTGCATTATCTGTCACAACCGGTGTGTCATCAGTTCTGGTTGGCGTGATGGTTGCTGTCGCCTTGTTACCACCTGCAACAGCGATTGGACTTTTCATCGGTAAGCAGGAATTGGGTATGGCTGGCGGTGCGGCTATGTTGTTAGCCATCAATTTGTGCGCGCTTTACCTGTCAGGCCAGATCGTGTTTTTCCTGCGGGGCATCAAACCCAGAACCTGGTATATGCGTAAAAAGGCAGAGCAATCGATCCGCTTCAGCATAGGGGCTTGGGCTATTTTACTGTTCATCCTTTCCGGACTAATCGGTTACAAATTCCTGCCATAAATGTTTTTCGGATGGCTGAAATAGTGGCTTTCAACCGCCTGAATAGGCTATTCATAACCTGTTCAGCTTCCAAACAATAATATCACTGTCAAGAAACGGCCTGTTTCACATGCCAATCATGAAATGATATTATGTTGGGAGAGTTATCTATGACCAATCGCCGCTCAATGCTCAAACAGATCGCATCAGCCAGTGCTGTAACTGTACTTCCTGCAGTGGCCAACATTGCACCGCCATCAGCAGCTTTTGCCCAATCAACTGCTCCCATTCAAGCGCCATCAGCAAGTAGAATTCAATGTTCCTTGGAGGCAGAGCCCCGCCAGAAAATTCGCCGCGAGGATAAAATTCGCCGTAAGGATTTTGGCCAAGACCTGAGACGCAAAAGCCCGTTTCGTGAAAATATTCGCGTTGCAGCACCTTCTATTGATATTCAAGCCATAAATTTTGAATTCGGTTCTGCTAACATTCCATATGATGAGCAGTGGAAGGTTGAAGAAATCGCAACCGCCATGCGTCGAATTTTACGGCGTAACCCTGATGAATTATTTCTGATCGAAGGTCATACAGACGCTGTCGGCTCAAATTATGCTAATCAGTTATTGTCAGAAGACCGCGCCTCATCCTTAAAGCGTATTCTGGTCCGCCGCTTTGGGATCGCACGTTATGCGCTGGAGACCATTGGCTACGGTGAGGAATATCTGCTGGTTCCAACCCCTCGCCCTGAATGGCGTAACCGCCGAGTAACTTTGCGCAGAGTGACAGATTTCGTGGTGCGTTGAGGGATAGTGCTTTGGAAGATGCATGTTTTTCAAAGCGGCAAATTTTCCAGTGCTTGGATATTTCCCACTATGCGAAAAGGCCTCCCAGTTTGGCTGGGAGGCCTAGACGAAGACAGTCAAACACCAATTAGAATCGAACGCCCACATTCATATTCGCTCCAATAATTTCTGTGTCTTCCTGTCCTATTCCGTCGTAAAATATCCCGAGACTTAGACTAACTTGCTCCTGTGTAGTCGCGGTAAATCCAGCCTCAGCCCACCCTCGTATCCCATCGGTCGATGCTTCATCGGCACCGCTACCAAAAGCATAAACAGCTGAAACTTCCGCAAACGGTTGGTATGTCAATCCATTATCCATGTGAAACGTTTTGTGAACACGAGGGGTAAACCCTATCTCACCCAAGGCAATTGTTGAATCCTTTGGCTTGCCTAGGTCAGTGCTTGGAAATTTTGGCAATGCTTCTTCAATGTACTTAGCCGAAAGGCGAGGCGACAATATTGTATTATCCCCGAGGTCGATTTGGCCAACAAGCGAACCATCGAGTAATATTCGATCCGTGTCGAATTTGTATTTTCCGCCCCCGCCAGATGCATCGATCCAATTAGATGATCGTCCCCACATAGCTGAAAGGTTTAAATATAAGCTGTGATCAAGTTTCGCAGTTGCATACCCGCCAACCATCCAGCCTTCGCCTTCGCCATTCGCCAAACCATTTTTCCAATCAAATTGATCCAATTGAACTTGAAGACCCAAGAGTAGATTTTCCATGACGATGCGGTCGATACCCAAATGGATGATCCCGTAGTCGCCATGGCCACCATCTATGTCATATTGACCAAAAGAACCTTGCACCCAAATATCAAATTCCCGGTGATCACGATCTGCCAACCGGTCAAGAAGCGATAGGCTTGCACCAAATTCTTGTTTTTCTTTTGAAAAATTAAAGCGGCCGGGGATAAGATTAGCTGGCATACTAGCGCCAAAGGCTGAAACATTGCCCGGAATGGCTTCGCCGCTTAATCTGTCGATGCGTCGTTGAACATTGGGTTGATTTTGTAACAAGATGGTTGCGCGCGCAGCGACAAGTTCCTTTGCTCCTTGCTTGGCATCAACGCCGCTATAGGTTGCCGAAACACTACAAACTACGGTTTGACCATTGATTATTGTGATATCAAAGGACTGAGCGCTGACATTGCCGGAGCTGCTGGACGTGGAGCAGGTCATTGCCGCAATTGCAAAGCCATGGTCACGTAGGTCAGCAAAATTGAGTGTGTAGTTTCCAGAAACGAGGTTTGTAAGTGCAAAGTTGGCAGCGCCGTTATTCGTGGTCATTGCTCCTGGTGCACCAAAAATATCAGAGCTGATATCCCAATTCGCATCCCCACCGGCAATGTTCAAATTGACTGTTAGGCTGCCCGTCGGCAAAAGCGCCAATCTTGTCACTGGACCTTGCGATGGGACCGATTCACCAAACGCACTGGTCGCGAAAATCAAAGATACAAAAAAACCAGTGCTAAAAGTCAAATATGATTTAAGGCGGGCAATTATTGGGGCACGATTAAAACTCCAGAACACAACTATTGGAGCGTAGGTAACCCGAAGGGTGCCTTCATGCGAGATGTCGATTTCTACACTATGGGTACAAATTATTGAAATGGTTGATGTAAAATCACTCCTTAAGCGAAGATGGATAAATTTTACTTGGCCGTTGTGTTTGATCATCTAGATCCACCCCTTGATCAGGGGGCATCATTCCTCGATCTTCAAATCCCAAATATCACCTTCTTCCAAATTGGGCATAATCCCTTCGCCTTCTAAGAAACCGCGGCGCAAAACTTCTGATACAATTTGCGATCGCTGTTTGACCCCAAGTTTCTTCGCGACCGCATTTTGGTGTTTTCTGACACCTGAATAGCTTATGCCCATTTGGTCGGAAATATATTTGTCCATATGGCCATCGCATAGGAGGCGAAGGAACTGCTTCTGTTTTTCAGTAAAGAATTCTTGATTGACGTTGGTGTTTTGCAACTGAATAATTCGAATATGCGTATTCCAAGCTGCAACGCACAGCATCATTCCATGTCTCTCAATCGCCTCAAGACACTCTTTTCGCTTTAATTTGGAAACGAATCCAATTCCCGCCCGTGTATTTGGGTGCTGGGTTCGCAATGGAATTCCAAAGCCAGAGCGCAGGCCAGTTCCCATGGCAATCAGGCGGTGTTTCAATTGGTAGCTTGGAAAATCGGCAAACATATCTGCAAATTCAAAACCAGCTACACCAGGTGTCAGATGATCGCGGGCATGAATGCGGCCAGGCATGAATTTTTCTTTGCCGCTGAACTTTTTTTCAAGGCTCATCAACGGTGCTGGCAAGTTGGAGCGCATGAACAGCGCTTTAACCGGACGTGTATGGTCGTGGCAATATTCATAGATGACAACTGGAAAACCGGTGCCGCTCGCCAGTTTTATCAGCGATTGATAAGCCTCTTCACAAGTTTTGGTCCGATTCAGGATGTGCAGAAATTCTATCAATTCGTGAGAGAAAGCAGATTCATTGGGTTTAATGGGCATGATATCTATTGGGGCTTAGTGTTTTACGGAGCTGTTAATATCGAAAAGTCTTATTAAATGGGATTATTCGCCAGTGCAAAATACCAGCCTATTAATTTTTGATAAAGCCGGCCGTCGCATGTCTGTGCATCAAAAATCACTCTGCCAGTAACGAGCCGGCGTGTGTTTTCATAGGTGATGAAATCTACACTATCAGGGTGGTCGTCCGCAGAATGAAATTCAAAATGGGGTTCGGATGTTTCTCCCTGCATGCTGATGGATTGTCCATCCCCCGTCTCATACCTTGGTACTCTTGCTAAATCCTAAAATTTGGTTAAAAAGCGGCCATCATGTGGCAGGACGCGAGTCCTGTTACTTAAACACGGGGAGGAGTCATCTAATCTAAGGGTGGCTAGTCCCTTCGCAAGACAAGTTTTCTTACGGGGACTGAACAAAAGGAATTCATAAAATGAATGCTGTTTATCTGGCAATCGCCGCTGGCGGATTGTCCATTCTATACGGCATCTGGGCCACAATGTCGGTGTTGAACGCCGATGCTGGTAATAGCCGGATGCAAGAAATCGCTGGATTTATCCAGGAAGGCGCGATGGCTTATCTATCTCGCCAGTATCTGACAATCGCCATTGTTGGCGTTTTCGTCATGGCGCTGGTCTGGTGGCTGCTTGGCGCACTAACCGCCATTGGCTTCCTTATCGGTGCTGTGCTCTCAGGCATTGCTGGCTTTATTGGTATGTTGATCTCTGTTCGCGCGAACGTGCGTACAGCGCAAGCAGCAAGCCAAAGCTTGGGTGCAGGGCTTGATATCGCGTTCAAATCTGGCGCCGTAACAGGCATGCTGGTTGCAGGTCTCGCACTTTTGGGTGTTGCTGGTTATTTCGGTTATCTGACTGGACCTGCTGGATATGGTACGACGGATCGTGCCGTTATTGATGCGATGGTTGCTCTTGGTTTTGGTGCTTCATTGATTTCAATCTTTGCCCGTCTCGGCGGTGGTATCTTTACAAAAGGTGCGGACGTTGGCGGCGATATGGTTGGTAAAGTTGAAGCTGGCATTCCTGAGGATGATCCACGCAACCCGGCAACAATCGCTGACAATGTTGGTGACAACGTTGGTGACTGTGCTGGCATGGCGGCTGATCTGTTTGAAACCTACGCAGTTACAATCGTTGCTACTATGGTTCTTGCATCCATATTCTTTACTGGCGCTACAGCTGAATTGATGATGACATTCCCATTGATGATCTGCGCAGTTTGCGTTGTAACATCAATCATCGGCACATTCTTTGTGTCACTTGGTTCAAACAACTCCATCATGGGTGCTTTGTACAAAGGCTTCATTGCAACGGCTGTTCTTTCAGCAGTTGCGCTGGTCGGTATCGTTTACCTTTGGCTTGGAATGGACACTGAATTTGTAACTTCAACAGGGAAAACCTTCATAGGTCGTGATCTGATGTATTGCGGTTTCATCGGTCTTATCATCACTGGCCTGATCATCTGGATCACTGAATACTATACAGGCGTTGGCTATCGTCCGGTTCGCTCGATCTCTCAGGCTTCTGTAACGGGCCACGGCACGAACGTTATTCAGGGTCTTGCTGTATCACTTGAATCAACAGCGCTACCTGCCTTGGTAATCATTGCGGGTATCATAGCAACTTTCTCACTTGCTGGTCTATTTGGAACTGCAATTGCTGTTTCAACCATGTTGGCGCTTGCTGGTTTCGTTGTGGCTCTAGATGCATTTGGTCCTGTGACAGACAATGCTGGCGGTATCGCTGAAATGGCTGAATTGCCTGCTGAAGTTCGTGTAACAACAGATGCACTTGATGCTGTTGGTAATACTACGAAAGCGGTTACCAAAGGCTACGCGATCGGTTCTGCTGGTCTTGGTGCTTTGGTTTTGTTTGCTGCCTATACTGAAGACTTGAAGCACTTTGCGGCTCAAGCTGCACCTGGTTCTTTCTTTGAAGGCGTAAATGTCGACTTCTCTCTTTCAAACCCATATGTGGTTGTTGGTCTGCTATTTGGTGGTCTGCTGCCATATATTTTCGGTGGCATGTCAATGACTGCTGTGGGCCGCGCTGCTGGTGCTGTGGTTGAAGAAGTTCGCCGTCAGTTCAAAGAAAAGCCAGGCATCATGAAAGGCACAGAAAAGCCAGATTATGGCCGTGCCGTTGATATGCTTACTAAAGCTGCTATCCGCGAAATGATCGTGCCGTCATTGCTTCCTGTGCTTTCTCCAATCGTTTGCTTCTATGCAATCTTCTGGATTACTGGCGACAAGAACCAGGCATTTGCCTCATTGGGTGCAATGCTCCTTGGTGTGATCGTGACGGGCTTCTTCGTTGCTGTTTCAATGACTGCCGGTGGTGGTGCTTGGGATAACGCGAAAAAGTCTTTTGAAGACGGTTTCGTCGACAAAGATGGCGTGAAGCATGAGAAGGGTTCTGAGGCTCACAAGGCTTCTGTAACAGGCGACACAGTTGGCGATCCTTACAAGGATACATCTGGTCCTGCGGTTAACCCGATGATCAAAATCACAAACATTGTGGCTCTACTGCTTCTCGCGGTTCTTGCTCACTAATTGAAGATAGCCTGATGATTTGTATCTTCAGGCTGTTTTAGGACAAATAAAAACCCCGGTGGATATTTCCATCGGGGTTTTTTATATCAATAACTTGGAAACGGTTAAGAGGTTTATCCGCCCAGACCACCCAATTGAGGGACGACCGGTTTGCCATCTTTTTGGCCACCGCCACCAAACAAACGTGAAAGCAAGGTGATGTCTTTACCGCCTGTTGGCGTCGTTCTGGAAATAAAGTCGAACACTTTACCATCCTGCAAACGGTAGTCCGCTACCTGGCTGACAATATTATTCTCGTCAAAATAGATCGCTACGACCCGCTGATCCACGAGCTTTAATTTTTGATAAGTATATCGGCGTGTGCGTTTTTGCGAAATATAGTAGTATACTTCGTTGTCAAAGGTGCCTGTTGTGGATGGCGTTCCAAGTGCCAAGAGAACCTGATCTTTGCTCGAGCCTACAGGAACAAGCTGCATCTGAGTTTCATCAAGACTAGGCCCGTTTGAAAGGACCTGCTCAGTAGTGCACCCGCTTAACAAGAGATTGGCACCAATCAACGCCGCCCCAATTTTCATCGCAAATGAAGGCGAAAATTTCGTTTCGTTGGTTTTGAATTTGGAGGCCATTTTCATCGAACTACTTGCCTTCTTGTCCCAGTGTAATACATGGATGCATATTCAGAGACGTTGATTATCTCACGGCGGTTAAAAATTCAACCACAACTGACAGTTCCAGCATATCTAAGGATCCGCATATGTTTGCCAGGTTATTTAAACGATCAGCTGCCAGCGATGTTCCACAGCAACTTTATGGCAGCGTTGTGGCACAATCCCGCCAGCCAGAGTTTTTTACCGATTATGGGTTCAAAGATACCGTGACGGGCCGTTATGATGTGGTTGCGTTGCATCTTTTTCTTTTTTCTCGCCGCATGGTGCGGGAAGACACTCCTGTTGCTCAAAGCCTCAATCAAGAAGTGTTTGATACTTTTACTGACGAAATGGACCGCGCGCTTCGCGAATTAGGGGTTGGCGACACAAGCGTCCCTAAACGCAAGAAACGCATGGTTCACTCCTTCTATGCGATTGTAGAGGAATTCGCAGCTCCTCTTGATGCAAAGGATATGAGAGCACTGGCAAAAGTGATGGAAGCCAGATTTGCGGAGCCAGTTGAAGACGGTGATCACACGAACGGCCATGTTTTCAAATCTAAAGAGCTGAGCAGTTATGTTATTGCCACGGCCGATGTTTTGGACAAAGTATCTTCAGATACTATTCTTAAAGGCGAGTTAGCTTGGGCCTTTCCAAACGACTATATTTGATTTCTCAATAAATCCGCTCATGGGTGACACAAATAAATTAAGGGAAGCCATCTAATGGACGGTGAGAAACACAAGGAATTGTCGTTGGACGTGAAAGTTCAGGTTCTTCCAACAAATGGCTTGCGGATAAAGCTGGAACCCACTTCGGAACAATTGAAATTAATGGTGAAAGTAGCTGACATTGTTTCCATTGAGCGTTTTGTGGCCGAGTTAGAATTTAGGCGCTGGCAAAAAAAGGGCGTATCGGTCAAAGGCAAGGTATTCGCGCAAATTACCCAACAATGTGTCATTACACTTGAGCCAGTTTCCAGCGAAGTAAATGAAGAAATCGATAGAATATTTGTTCCGCCAGGATCAAAATATTTGAAACCAACTTTTGATGATGATGGCGAATTGGTGCTCGACTATGATGGGCGTGATGAGCCAGAACTGTATGAAGGCACAACGCTGGATGCATGGGAAATCGCGATGGAACATTTCACCCTTGGGATAGATCCGTTTCCACGTGCGGAAGGTGCAGAACTCGAAGAACTGGGTTTGGCAGAAGAAGTTGAAACCGAGGATGAGAAAATCTCCCCATTTGCTGCCCTAAAAGATCTGTACAAGCCAAAATAGGTTGCAAATACCGCTTACCGAGGATGAGAGCTCTCGATTTATCGCTTAGAACTGTTGAAATCTAGGCAGTTGCTTCAATTTTGCCCTGTTTGATCAACTGCTATCTGTTAATTGCTGTTGTTCGATCTTCTCAAAGCTGCCATTAAAGAGCGTCTGGTTGAACTGAACCCGTCACAGACAAGTGCTGAGCATTGCGGACCAATTAAATGAACGATTCAAACGTTATATCTCTTGATGCCATGGGCGGTGATTTTGGCGCCCCCATTGTTATTGAAGGAGCTGATATAGCTCTGCAACGACGGCCTAAATTGAGCTTTGTCCTTTATGGCGACGAAAGTACTGTGAATCAATCACTGCAAAAATTCCCGAATCTTGCTGCCCGCTCAAAGATCATTCATTGCGATGTTCATATTGCCATGGACGATAGACCCAGCAAAGCATTGCGGGCAGGACGTGGTAAATCTGGCATGTGGCGCGCGATTGAAGCGGTTAAATCTGGTGATGCCGCCGTTTGTATTTCCGCTGGCAACACGGGCGCATTGATGGCCATGTCCCGTTTTTGCCTTCGCACAATGCCAGGTATCGATCGTCCAGCCATGGCTGCTCTATGGCCAACAACCAAGGGCGAGAGCATTGTTCTTGATGTCGGCGCAAATGTAGGTGCGACCGCAGATCAGTTAATTGATTTTGCCCTGATGGGATCAGCCATGGCGCGGGCGCTTTATGGCTTGAAACGCCCGACAGTTGGCCTGTTGAATATCGGCGTTGAAGAGGTAAAAGGCCAAGAGGATGTGCGCGAAGCTGGGCAAATTCTTCGTTCCGCAGATATGGACAGCCTTGACTATCATGGTTTCGTTGAGGGCGATGACATTGGATTGGGCACAGTCGACGTAGTTGTAACAGAAGGGTTCTCTGGCAATATCGCGCTGAAAACGGCTGAAGGTACTGCCAAGCAGATCGGTTCTTATTTGCGCTCTGCTATGAGCAGAACCCTAATGGCAAAGATCGGCTATATGTTCGCAAAAAATGCGTTCACTCAATTGCGCGAAAAAATGGATCCACGAAAAGTGAACGGCGCGGTGTTCTTGGGATTAAATGGCGTGGTGATCAAAAGCCATGGCGGCACAGACGCCGAAGGATATGCGGCTGCGATCGAAATGGGCCATGATATGGTGACCAATGAAATTATGGAAAAAATCAGTGCGGATCTGAAAAAATTTGAAGACCAGCGCATGGAACTCAGTTTAACGAACGCGGGCGGTTAACCCGACTACAAAGTGGAATTAGAATGATTAGATCAGCAATCATTGGCTGCGGCTCTTACACTCCAGAAAACATCGTCAAGAACTCTGATTTGGAAGGTGTTGTCGAAACCAGCGATGAATGGATCGTGCAGCGTACCGGAATTCGCCAGCGCCATATTGCTGTGGAGGGTGAGACTACCGCTGATTTGGGCGAAAAAGCTGCGCGCGCAGCACTTATACATGCGGGAATAACCCCGGACGATCTTGATATGATCATTTTGGCTACATCGACGCCAAACAATACTTTTCCTGCCACATCTGTAGAAATTCAACATCGTCTCGGCATGAGTCATGGAGCAGCATTTGACTCACAGGCAGTATGCTCTGGCTTTGTCTTCGCCTTAACGACTGCAGATCAATATATTCGAACCGGTTTTGCCAAACGCATTCTTGTTATTGGGGCAGAAACCTTCTCCAGAATTCTTGACTGGAATGATCGCACCACTTGCGTGTTATTTGGAGATGGCGCGGGAGCTGTTGTTCTGGAAGCCGTCGAAGGAGAGGGCGCACCAACTGACCGTGGTATTCTGACCGCCCATTTGCGCTCTGATGGATCCCACAAACAAAAGCTATATGTCGATGGTGGTCCGTCTTCTACGAAGACTGTCGGCTTCTTGCGGATGGAAGGGCGCGAAGTCTTTCGCCATGCTGTTGGCATGATCACAGATGTGATTGAGGCTGCTTATGCGGCTACAGGCTATGGTTCGGAAGATCTGGACTGGTTTGTCCCTCACCAGGCAAATAAGCGCATTATTGATGCATCCGCTAAAAAACTGGGAATTCCTCCAGAAAAAGTTGTGATCACTGTCGATCATCACGGCAATACATCAGCAGCTTCTATTCCCTTGGCATTTTGCGAAGCTGTTACTGATGGGCGCATCAAAAAGGGAGATTTAGTGCTTTTTGAAGCCATGGGCGGCGGTTTTACTTGGGGGTCGGTGCTTTTTAGGTATTGATTCGCGCGAACAAACGAAAAATAGCGCTTACTTCTTGTTAAATGTCCAAAAACTTCATAGGATAAGTTGCTTGAGTAACCGACTATATTCATAGCAGGTCGAAAAGTGGGCTTGAGGGGGTGGTGCAGGAAAACTGCACGTTCAGCTTTTATACAATAGATGTTTGCGCATTTATTCCTTTAGTAATTGAAACCGTCGTCTTGCGGAAGACGAGGTTGATAACATTGTTAGGATAGGGCTGATGGGTGGAAAGACACTTACCCGGGTTGATTTAGCCGAGGCAGTTTATCGCGAAGTTGGCCTCTCGAGAACTGAATCTGCGGATCTTGTCGAAACTGTTTTAAATGCAATTTGCGACAGTGTGGCCGCAGGAGAGTCGGTTAAGCTTTCGTCTTTCGGCTCGTTCATCGTAAGAGACAAAAACCAGCGTGTAGGTCGCAATCCGAAAACGGGTGAAGAAGTTCCGATCATGCCTCGTCGAGTGATGGTGTTTAAACCATCCAATATTCTTAAAGATGCGGTCCTAAAGGGCAATGAGAAGAAATAGTCTTTTCTGGCGAAGCATGCCCGTTGCTAAAGCCTTCAAGTGATCTTGAAGGCATTTTTCGAGAATTCTGACTCTATAATTTTAAATTTTTTCACGATTCCAAAAGCGGATAGATGGTTTTTAGCCGTTTTCCTGTGTTTTCCTATAGCGTAAGCTAAAGCTGATTCTATTTTTGGCTAATTATCAGTTTGATACTTAGGCGTTTTTTCGAGGAGCCCGTTTTGGATAAAAATCCCGATGCATTTCGCACCATCAGTGAAGTCGCTGAAGACCTAAATTTGCCTCAACATGTTTTGCGCTTTTGGGAAAGTCGTTTTACCCAAATCAAACCAATGAAAAGAGGCGGTGGGCGTCGCTATTATCGTCCTGATGATATCGATTTGCTCAAAGGCATACGCCATCTTCTATATGAAGAGGGGTATACTATTCGCGGCGTTCAAAAGATCCTTCGCGAGCAAGGCAACAAATTTGTTATCGGGATTGGTAATGGTGAGATCGATATTTCTGACCCTGCTGTGATGGTAAATGCCAGCAATTTTCCTGAAGCTGCCGAGGTGCCAGAGCCGAAAAAAGTAGAAATCGATGATCGTCCCAAAGCTCAAATCAAGAGAGCAGTGTCTGTTGAAGAATTCACGGATAAGAAGAGTGGAAGTTCCAAGTCGTCAAAAGGTATTTTGGACCGCTTTCGTGGGCGCGATGATAAACTTGAAACAGAAGGCTCTCCGCTGACGGTTTCATCTTCCGATCGGCGCAACCTTCAAGCAATTCTATATGAATTGCTTGAATGCAAACGTTTGCTTGATCAGGTTCGCTCCGACTAAAATTGAAAATGAAATGGTCGGAACGGCAGGATTTGATACCAAGGCAAGCACAGCGCCGCCGAAGCGCGGCAGGCATTTTTCTTAAAAATGCTGAGAGCGATGCGACCCGTCGCAACAGATTATCGTAACAACACTTTATAATTTTATTTGAATGAAATGGTCGGAACGGCAGGATTTGAACCTGCGACCCCTGGTCCCCCAGACCAGTGCGCTACCGGGCTGCGCTACGCCCCGACTTGGCGGTTCTCAATCAATCAAACTGTGAAACGCTCCAACTTCTATAGGCAGGCACGCCTCGCAATTCAACAAAAATTCCGACCAATCTAACTAGAATTTCCCTATGGTGCGAATAAGTATGCCGCTTTAAAATCGATCGAGTAGGGATGTCTCGACTGCACCCTTAGGTGTTGCAGCGCCAGAAACCTTGCGTTTCAAAATATAGTTGTTTTTCAAATCTAGTTGCCATTTAGCTTCCAAAGCCATGCAACCCCAAATAATGCCGATCATAAGAAAAACATGACGCCATTTATCGATGTCAATCACATTACCGATCACTATATGGCCAACAAACACCACGAAGGCGATTTGCAAATAAGGCTGCCAAGGGCGAGGTTTGAAAAGCAGTTTGAAGCCACCAATGATTGTTGCCAGCATCATGGCGACCCAAGAAACGAAGCCGATCCAGCCATGGGCCATGAGCGCTTTAACAAAAATATTGTGGGTGTCTCCACCAAAAATGAATCCGAACTCCAGCGGGCCAATGCCTAAAGGGCTAGTTAGCGCAAGCTCATACCCCAACAGGTGTCTAGCGAAACGCCCGATGCGTCCACCATCATAATCCTGCACGGCTTTAGCCCGTTCGGAAAATAGGCTTGATACTTGTTCAAATTGCAGAGCAACAATCAGCAGCAAGACAATTGCGCTAAAGCCAAATACCGCAAGGATAATATACTTTAAACGTATCCGCGCGCTTTGCTCGTTGATAATCAGGAGTATGTAAAACAATCCCGCCGAAATGACAGCTAGTCCCCAAGCGGCCCTTGAGAACGCAAGAAACAGTCCGAGCAGCAAAATAATCAATGCACCCGCCCTAAATGGCAATAAAGTCGGCGAGCGGTTAACAATTCCGTAGATCAGATAAAGAATTGGAGCAGCGAGGAATGGTGCATAAACATTAGGGTCTTGAAACGCTCCCATTGCCCTGGAATAGCGGGTGAATATCTCAAATCCGCCAACGCCAAAATACCCAATAATGCCTAACATCGATGTAATCACCGCTGATATAACATAGGCACGAAAGATGAGCCGAAGACGTCCCATATCTTCGCGAATGATGATTGCGAAAAATACAGATGTTAAAGCAAGGAAATAGGAGACAGCCACATACATAAGGCCACGCCCATAGTCGGTCATCATGAAGGACGAAATTATGCCACCGAAATTGAAGATAGTGAAGAGGATCAACAAGGGGATAATTTCTATCGGAATACGCATCCCACAAATAAACCAAATGCCCAACAACGCTGCCAAAAATAGCTCATAGGGGGCAGGTTCGTAAATTACAAAACCACTCAAAAATACCGCAAGGGCAATGGCGGAATTGGCAAGCATAGCGACGATATGCGCATCTGGCACCAAAGACCCTTTTGGGATCGATGATGCCGTATTCTCCCGGTCACTGATTACTGCAGAACTGGTCAATATGCGTTTTCCGTGTTCAGAAGTTTATAGGGCGTCATAAACAGAATTTGCAGATCAAACAGCAGCGACCAGTTTTCGATATAGTAGAGATCGCAATTAACGCGTTGCTTAATCTTTTCCTCGTCATCCACTTCACCGCGCCAGCCGTTGATTTGGGCCCAACCAGTTACACCTGGTTTCACCTTGTGACGGGCAAAATAACCATCAACCACTTCATCCCAGAGCCTGTCAGCCGTATGGGCATTAACAGCGTGAGGGCGAGGGCCAACAAGAGACAGATTGCCGCGTAAAACATTGATAAGTTGCGGCAATTCATCGATTGAAGTCTTGCGAATAAAGCGACCAACTCTAGTTACGCGCGGATCACCTTTGGTAACAACTGTTTTGGCTTCTGCATCTGCCATATCATGATACATCGAGCGGAATTTTAATACTTCCACCACCTCATTGTTAAAGCCGTAGCGCTTTTGGCGAAAAATAACCGGACCTTTACTTTCGTAACGAATAGCAATCATCGTCGCGAGCATAACTGGGCTTAGGCATACCAAAGCAATAACGGAAAAGGAGACATCAAATATGCGCTTTGTAACGGCGTCCCAGTTCGCAATAGGTTTTTCAAAAATATCAAGGAACGGGACTGAACCTTCATAGGTATATGAGCGCGGACGGAAGCGAAGTTTGTTCGTATGGGCTGAAAGCCTGATATCTACTGGCAATACCCATAGACGTTTTAGCAATTGCAGGACACGGGTTTCAGCAGCTAATGGCAGCGTCACAATCAGCATATCAATGCGGGCCATCCGGCCAAATTCGACCAATTCCGAGATTGTGCCGAGTTTAGGATAGCCAACTACAATAGGGGGGGACCGGTCATCGGTGCGGTCATCAAAGATACCGCAGACGCGCACATCGTTGTTGTGCTGGGATTCAAGTGAACGGATCAATTCAGCGGCAGGTTCTCCACCGCCCACAATCACTGCGCGACGCTCCAGGCGGCCATCGCCCATGATGCGTCTGACATAGGTAGTCAGGAAAACTCTGAAAAGCACCAGAAAGCCGGCGCCCGCAATGAACCAAGTTCCGAACCAGAAACGTGAATAAATACCACTGGTTTTTGAGAAAAAGCCAATCAGCAACAAAATCAGCATCGCAAATGCAAAACCTGTGATTGATTTTGAGATTTGAGAAACAAAACTGCGGAAGGTATCAAGCTGATAGCCATCGATTGCCTGAACAACGGCAATGGTTAGAAATGCTCCAAGAAATGATGCAGAAAGATAGCCGCCTATATCTGACCCAACAGGGACCACATAAAAGAAGTAAATCAGCATAGAAATTGCAGTCAGGGAAAGAAATTCCGTCAAACGGGTGAACCCGATGATCAGGGATGGAGATACCACATCTGAAGAAAACTGCTCGGCTACTTTTTTCGCCAGTTCATTGATCTCGACCTTTCGGTTCGGATCAATTTTAACCCCAGAATCTGCCTCACGTACCGCCTTGGCAGAAAATATAACCCTAGCTTCATTGTCTTTAACGGACATCGTTTTCCCCGTAATCCACCGTCCGTGGATTTGAATTGTGTGACGTTTGGGAAGAACATAACGTTAAATGCCTAATAAACTTTAGCATTTTGTCTGAAATTGGCACAAAGACGAAGATTTAGCTGGTCTATGGCTAACGAAATCATAACCGAATTGTTCAAATCGTTTGGAGTTTTAGCCCACAAGGTTTGCCAAGTGATGGATCAAATAGAGAGGCGGTATGCGCCCATAATATCGGAAGCCATTTTCTCCACTGAAAATCGGTTTTGCAATTTGGATTTTCTCAACGCCGCTTGGTTAGCTGCATCGCTGTTTTGCATCATTGCTTCCATGGCGTGGGTCAAATCATCTGCATTACCTGGTTCAACCAATGCCTCAACTTCGTCTTTGAGAATTTCCGGAATGCCGCCAACATTGCTGCAAATGATCGGCTTGCCAGCTCCAATAGCTTCCAAAACGATATAAGGCATGGATTCTGCACGGCTCGGCACTACAACAGCGCGGGCCTTAGCAAACGCAATGCGCGCTGGCATGGCAGAATGTATAGTCACCACATCTTTAAGCGCAGAGCTGTTAATTCGGGCGATATAGGCCTCTTTGTCAGGGCCATCGCCGACAAAATGGGCTGTTACCTTTTTGCCTGACGCCAATATTTTCTCCAAAGCGCTCAGAAAAACGTCAGGTCCTTTGAGATCGCGCATCATACCAATATAGAGAAAGTCTGTAACGTCTTTTTCATTTTCAACATCAACAAATTCAGACGGGGAAAGGCCGTTGTAAACCAAAGATGTTGCGCATCGCGGTTTACCGATTTTTTCGATGTAACCTTTTTCTTCATATCCGCTGACAAAGATCAACCGATCCGTCATACGCTCCATGGCGCGCTCAAGCGTAAAAAACAAACGCCCTTTGAGTGAACCTTTTTCATAGTGGATGGAGCCGCCATGCGGACAATACAAACGGGCAACGCTAGAACCTGATACCCGTAACCATGAGCCGATAATTCTTGCATAAGCGCCACCTTTGGCACCATGCGAATGAATAATATCAGGCTGCAAATTCTTGAAAGTTTTGTATGTTTGATAAATTGCTTTGAGATCGGAAGGCCCGATCGAACGGCGCATTGGAATGCGCTCAAGGCCGAGTGCCAGCTTTGGCCTGATCTGCTCGAACAGCTGATTTTCGTAGTCGCTGCCAGTCAAAGAATCGCAAAGAATACCCAGTTCGTGACCTTGCGAATGATGCTGGTCGATCAAATCGCGGACATGGCGAAAAATTCCGCCAACGGGCGAGCGAAAACAATGGATGATCCTGAGTTTTTCATGGCTCATATCATTGCCCTAGAACAAACGCTCACGAATATGGATCGTATCACCAGGCATTATTGGATCGCTCAATGGAACGCGGCCGCTCAACACTTTGCCATTAATTTGGCGGGTGATATCAGCATCGCTTTGTAATGCGCGCGTTGAAAACCCTCCGGCAATCGCAATTGCGTTTTGAACTGTCATTCCAGGCACATAGACATATTGTCCAGCGGTTCCCACTTCTCCCATAATAAAGAATGGGCGATATCGGTCGATTTCAACAGAAACATCAGGGCTTCTTAAAAAGCCTTGGCGGAGTTTTGCAGCAATTTCTGCTTCAATCTGTTTCGGGGTTTTACCTCTTGCTGTAACGCTGCCAATCAAAGGGAATGCGATGTAACCAGCTTTGTCGACAGCATATGAATTCGTTAAATCTGTTTGTTCAAATACCGTAACGCGCACGCTGTCTCCAGCATCGAGCATATAAGGCTGGGTCAATACAGCATGAAAGGCTTCGTCGACTGGTTGATAGGTTGCGCAACCACTGATCACACTGCCGGCTATAGCCAGACTCAAAAGAGACTTTCGAAATTTATTAATCAGACTAGGCATCAATAATTCCACGATAATAGATTGCAGAGTGACTCTGCTCGTGGACCATTAAGACACTGTTATGGTTAATGTGCGGTAAAGGCGACTGGCATTTCGTCAGCAAAATCCGAAAATAAAAACATATTTACGAAATGCGTAGAGTAGAGGAAATAACCTTATTATAATGTACAGCGATAACTGTTTCTTGAGACATCAGAAACCAGCACCAAATTTTCAACGATAATCGGCATAAGCAAAATCCTTAACTCTCTGGTTACCATGTTCGTTCATATTAGGCTCATGCATTTGTTCAGGAGTAAGTAATGTCGGGTTCCCAGTCTCTCACTAAAGATGTTGATATTGATATCAAAGGTCTCTTTTCTGCAATTTGGCGGAAGAAATTTTTGATTGTGTTTTTGACGCTTCTCGGTGGAGCGGTCATTTTCATGGCCATGTCCGCCGTTTCACCTAGATATAAGTCTGATGCGCAAATCCTGATTAAAAAACGTGAATCTGTATTCACGAGAATACAAGATGGTACGCAACAGCAAAATGGCGGTGAGTTCGATGAACAGGCTATCGGAAGCCAAGTCCAAATCTTAAGTTCTGATGACCTTGCGAGTCGAGTCATTAAGAAGCTGGATCTAGAGAACCATTCTGATTTTTTTGAAAAAGCCTCAGAGCCCGGCCTTTTGGAACTGGCAAAAAGCGTACTTGCAAGCAACCCACCTTCTATCCAAAGCGTTGACGAGGACCCAAGTGAGTTTCTAGTTAATCCGGGCGTGTTGAAGAAATTCAAAGAACAATTGAGAGTTTATTCCGCAGAACGCTCCCGCGTTATCGTGGTTGAATTCTGGTCGAAAGACAAAAAATTGGCAAAGCTGGTTCCAAACACACTTGCTGAACTTTATTTGGAGTTTGCTCGCGAAGTAACATTGGAATCGGATAGAAGCGCTACCGGATTTCTGGAGCCGGAGATTCAAGACCTTCGCGAAAAAGTTGAAGCTGCAGAAGCAAAGGTTGCGGAGTTTCGTTCAACATCTGACATCTTGTTGGGCAATAACAATGCGCTTTTGGCTACCCAACAGCTCTCTGAAGTTTCATCAGAACTATCTCGCGTTCGTTCTGAAGGTTCTGCTGCGGAAAGTAAAATCGCATCTATCAGAGCTGCACTGAACAATGGTGGCTCCATCGATGTAATTCCCGAGGTTATTTCCTCGCCGCTGATCCAACGCTTGCGTGAGCGTCAAGTTACGACACAGGCGGAAATATCCGAGCTGTCAACGACGCTGTTGCCAAACCATCCGCGTATCAAAGCGCTGAATTCCCAATTGCCGGAAATCGAACGCCAAATCAGAATTGCGGCGAATAATATTTTGACCAGCTTGGAAAATAATGTCGATCTAGCTAAAATGGGTGAGGCGACATTGCTTCAGGACGTTAATCGCCTGAAGGCTGAATCTTCGCGCGTAAGCGAAGCAGAAGTTCAATTGCGTGCACTAGAGCGCGAAGCCAATGCGCAGCGTGAAAGGCTCGAGTCTTATTTGGTTCGCTTCAATGAAGCAGAAAGCCGTCAGGCGAGCGGTTATGTGCCGAGCGAAGCGCGTATCATTGAGCATGCAACTATTCCTTCGGAAGCATATTTTCCAAAGGTAATCCCTTTTACCATTGCTGGTATGACAGGTATTGCTCTGCTTTCTATCTTAGGCGTCCTTGCCGCAGAATTATTGAGCGGTCGCGCATTCAAGACAATCTCAGCACCTGGCGAAGAAGATATTCCAGAAAAAATTTCGATCAACAATGCGCCGTCAATGGCTCCACAGATGAATGACCTCTTGAGTGATCCTCGCCCTGCTTTTGCTCCTTCATCTACGATTGCTAATGACCGTGATGTGTTTGGCATAGGCTTTGCAATGGAAGCCATCGAAGGTTTGCAGAAATGCAAGGTTGCCGTTGTGACGCCTGGCAACAGGTCTGTTTCTTCTCCTTCTTTGCCTATTATTCGCCATTTGGCCAATCGTGGCAAAAGCACGGTGCTGGTTGATTTTTCTGGCGAGGGAAGCGCAGTTAAATCCGTTTTTGGAAACTCCAACTTGCCCGGAATTTTTGACGTGATGGCTGGAGAAGTTTCTCTTCGCGAAGTGTTGTATATGGACAATGCCTCGTCTGCGCACATTGTGACTCCTGGCAACACATCGAACACCAATGCGGATGTTTCGCGATTGCCTCAAGTGATTTCCGCGCTTGGCGATAGTTACGACTTTACTATTTTCGAATGTGGTAATTCCGGCATTCATGGAATCTCCAAAATCGCAGATTCCGATACCGTTATAATCATTCCCGTAATGTCAGATAATTATGCTGAAAGCCGTGCTTTGGAACAAGCTTTGAAGAGTGCCGGGTATTCTGAAACATTGATGGTTCAAGCCTCAACAGGCTCGAATATGGGAATGCACAACGCGGCTTGAGTTAAGGAATATAGAATTGGAAAAGCAGCCCTATGGCTGCTTTTTTATGCTTTGTTCCAAAGGCTTGGGATCATCTTGCGAATTGTCTTATAAGCATTCCAATAGGTTTCGTTTTCCCTGATTGTACGGCGCACTGCGCCATAAGCCCTGCGTAAATATACGACCGGTGCAGCCTTATAATTATAAGGTACAATCATGTCATACATGTCTATCTTGTCAGTGCTCCATGAACGTTTATAGCGCTCGTCACCAGCGCCAAGATCAAACATTTCATAACCTTGGGCACAGGCATCTTCTACAACGAGATACAAAAGCATTTCGCCGGGAGAAACTTCCCCAAACTGTTCTGCATCAATCGATGAAAAATAACCCGATAAATGTTTCCCCATTGCGCCAGCCCCAAAAACAGCGGCAGTTTGATTGCCAATTTTAAGAGCATATAGTTGTAGCAAAGGGCTTTTATGTTTTGTCGATGAGGTAGCCAAACCGACCAGAAATTCTTTAATGCCCTCATCCGCAAAGACATCTTTTATGCCAAGGCTTTTGAGGCGTTTAGATTTTTGTGCAAGAAACTGATCAATAAGATAATTAATCTCTTCACTGCCCTCAGGTTTGTATAGCTGATACCCACCCAGTGCTTCGCATTGTCTTACTTGCTGGCGAAATTTTTTCCGCTTCCGTTTTGCATTTCCTCTTGCGAGAGTTTCATCAAATCCTCCTGATAGATTGATCAGAAATGCAGGGTTTGCAGACCTTTGATGAGGCTCGCGAAGTAATGGGTTAGGGGAGCCATTCCAATTTTCTGGCTGGCAACAAAGTCCCAGATATCCAATTCCCGGCACAAGTTTACGAATTCGCGCAAAAATTTGCCCAAAGCAACGCGGCGTAATAACATCACGAAAAGCTTGCGGGAAAATGCCGAGATTAAAGTTCACATGCTTGCCGCCAATAAATTTCACACGGGTTCCAAAGCGTCCGTGAAGCGTACAAGGCAAGATGAAAACAATGTCATTTTTCAATCGACCAACAATGATAAATGGTTGAATTTTTTCGGTTTTGCTATTCGCCTGAAGATAAGCCTCTACCCAGTGATACCGCTGATATACAGAAATATTAGCTGTCTTTTCAGCTTCTAACCAATCAGTTTTGATACTTTCAATGCTGTCATGGATAGAAATATCCAACGCATCTGCAAATGCAATCGCCTGTTAACATGTCGACGTACCTGCGGCAGGATCGCCGTTCAACATGCTTTGAATGATACTATTTGGATTTGAATGCTTCATTGCTCTCACGCTTGCATGGTTAAACCAAATGCATCCTATCAACTGAATCTAAATATTCATTGAGTAGTATCTGCAAAGTGCTCATACCATTAATGATAGGTTAACAAACATGCCAAGCCAGCGTCTTACGAAAATTATGCTCGATTTGATTTATTATTCGGGCGGCGCGACCTTGGCGAATAAAACACTTCGCGGACTGGGTTCAATTCTAATGTTGCACCGGGTGGAGAATTCACCTGCACGAGGATTTTCTCCGAATTCGCATCTTTCAATTTCTCCTCAGTTTCTGGAGGAAACACTTAAAGCTTTGTCTGCAAGCATTTATGAATTCGTGTCGCTCGATGAGGCAGTTGAGCGCATCATGGACCAATCTTCTCAAAGCAGGTTACGCCGTCCATTCATTACCGTGACCCTTGATGACGGATATCGGGATAATCTAATAAATGCTGTTCCACTTTTTCGAAAATACAAGGTTCCCTACACAATCTATGTAGCCCCGGGTTTAGTCGATGGTCGAGCAAATCTTTGGTGGGAGGATCTTGAAAATCTCATCGCATCGCGCGACCGCCTAGATATGGATATGCCAGGTGGGCGAAGGGAGTTTTTGCTTCAAACGAGTGAAGAAAAAACCAGTGCCTTTGAAGAGTTGTTGCATTTCTTTTCCTCGCAGCTTTCAGAGTTCGAACAAAGGCGTGTGATTAAGGAATTATGCTGGTTGCATAAACTGGATTTCGAGGCCCATCGCGCCAATTCGATTATGAATTGGGAAGAATTGGCGATGCTCGGAAAAGATCCCCTATGTACGCTAGGCGCCCACACGATTGGCCACTACGCGGTTGCTCGTTTGAGTGAGAAAGATGCCATTTTCGAAATGGAAGAGAGCCGGCGCCTGATAGAAGTGGAAACGGGGAAAATCGCAAAACATTTGGCCTATCCGTATGGATATCCTGCCGCGGCCTCTACGCGTGATTTTGATTTAGCAAAAGAATGTGGGTTTGTTTCTGCGGTCACTACTCGCCATGGCGTGTGTTATCGCCCGCATCAATATCATATGACCGCACTTCCGCGTATTTCCTTGAACGGTAATTTTCAAAAAATGAGATATGTGAAAACATTGCTATCGGGCGCAACGGCCCGCATTGCGAACAGAGGGACGCAGCTGAATATCAGTTAGTCTTTTGGCAAGCGTATCATCCACTGCACGATAAACATTGCTGGAACGACCCACAAAATACCTGTGAAAAGGAAATATAGCATATGGACCCACCAAGGGGCCGTCGCCAATTGGGCGGTCGCAATTGCCGTTGCCACCAATGCATAGATCACCACAAGCGCAACCAGAGCGAAGGTGGCAAACAGTTTTTTGGCACTGGAAGACATAGGCAATTTCCTGACTTTTGTTTTTCTGTTTGTAATTTTCACACAAGTGGCAAGATAAGATACGCGACGCGATGTCCCATGAGTTAAACGGAAAACTTTAGGCTATGGCTTTTTCACGAGAAGGTCCAATATATGATGCCGAGGCAATGTTGGCAAAAAATTGAAAAGTGCAATTCAAATCAATGTTTCAAAGTAATACTACTAACAAAAACTACGTTCAAGCCATGATTTCGAGAGAGACGTCCAATCGCCGGTTGGTGCGGTGGTGGCTATATGTAATTTGCTTCCTTGTTTTCTTGATGGTGATGGTAGGCGGTGCGACCCGGCTGACAGACTCGGGACTTTCCATAACCGAGTGGAAGCCAATCCACGGCATCATACCACCTTTGTCAGATGCAGACTGGCAGGAAGAGTTGGAAAAATATCGCCAAATTCCAGAGTACCAACAGATCAATAAAGGCATGTCGATGGCCGAGTTCCAGTTCATCTATTGGTGGGAATGGGGACATCGGTTTTTAGGTCGTATCATCGGATTTGCTTTTGCAATACCGCTTGCGTTTTTCTGGTTAACCAAAAGGCTGGAATCAAAATTAAAACCCCGTCTTTTATTGTTGCTGGTCTTGGGCGGCATGCAGGGTGCAATTGGTTGGTGGATGGTGAAATCAGGCCTGGTAGATCGTGTAGATGTCAGCCAATATCGTTTGGCTGTGCACCTGACGTTAGCCTGTGTCATTTTTGCCTATGCATTGTGGGTCGCACGCGGCCTTGCTTGGCACTCAACACACATAACTCCGCCAAACAGGTTACGCCTGTTTGCGCCGCTTGTTGCGACCTTGGTAATGATCCAGATTTTCATGGGTGGGCTGGTGGCCGGTCTTGATGCTGGTCTTGCATCAAACGAATGGCCAAAAATGCTTGGCGAGTGGGTGCCTGAAGACATTTCCGCCATGACACCATTGTGGATCAACTGGTTTGAAAATCCTATCTCTGTCCAATTCAATCACCGGATTAGCGCTTATATTCTTTTATTGGTGATTCTTATCCAATGGTGGATTGCGAAAAGCTCAAACGCAGAAGCGCCCCACAAACGCCGAACAATGATTATTGTTGTCTTGGCCTTCATTCAGGCCGTCATCGGTATTTTAACCGTACTCTGGGAAGTTCCAATAAACACGGCCCTGACACATCAGGCGTTTGCAGTTGTGCTTCTGGCAGCGGTTGTTGCACACTGGAGAGGCTTGGTAGGGCCGTATCCGCCTGTAACCTCACTAGAGGTGAGGGCCTAGGCTCTCACCTTTTCCGCCTTCAAGTATCTGTGTCTTTAGCCAGCCAGCATAATGTCCATATTCTGAACAGCGGCGCCTGACGCTCCCTTGCCAAGATTATCCAAAGAGGCAACCAGATTAACCTGGCCTGTACCAGCGGTGCCGCAAACATAAAGCTTCATACGGTCGGTACCGCGCATTTCTTCTGGGTCAAGGCGTACTGCTGAAACGCTGTCTTCTAAGGAAACAACTTCTACAATATTCTGCCCTGCGTAGTGGTCAGCATAACATTTATGAATGGATGCAATATTTGCCTTATGGGTGAGATCAAGATGTACGGGAACATTGACCAGCATGCCTTGGGCGAAACGGCCAACGCTTGGGGTGAAAATCGGGTCGCGGGTCAAACCAGAACGGTTGACGATTTCTGGCACATGCTTGTGCTTCAAAGTCAGAGCATAGAGAAAATAATTCGCGGCAAGGTGATCATCCGCATCTGCGTTTTCCATTTGTGCAATCATCTGCTTGCCGCCGCCTGAATAGCCAGAAACAGCATTCACAGTAACGGGATAATCAGTCGGTAGCAGCCCACCCAAAACAAGAGGGCGAAGCAAGGCAATGGCTCCGGTTGAATAACAGCCGGGATTGGAAACAAATCTGGCTTGGGCTATTTTTTCGCGATTACCCGGCTCCAACTCACCAAAGCCATAGGCCCAGTCGGGATCAGAACGAAACGCTGTAGATGCATCGATTACACGGGTTGTCGTATTTCCTGCGTCAGATAGCATTTTCACCGCTTCACGGCTGGCATCATCCGGCAAACACAAAATGACGATGGTCGCCTCGTTTAACAAACGCGCTCGGTAGTCTGCATTTCTGCGCTCTTCATGGGGAATAGAAAGTAGATCAAGATCTTCGCGTGACCCCAATCGCTCCCTGATTTGCAATCCGGTAGTGCCATGTTCGCCGTCAATGAAAATCTTTGCCTTGGCCATTTTTAGCTTTCTATTGTCAATTTATTTCAATCGCTTAGTGGATATTCCGGAATCTGATTCAATACTTTAAGTCGGCTGAAACTGTCGCGCTCACGAATTATTCTTCCAACAGTTTTTCAGCCCGAATGCCAAGCATATACAGGGCAATGGTTGCCCCTGCAATTGCCGTTATATCTGCATGATCATAGGCCGGCGAGACTTCAACAACATCGCTGCCTTTGATGTCCAACGAACCGAGCTTGCGTAATACAGACAGCATTTTGGCGGTTGATGGCCCGCCCGCAACAGGTGTGCCTGTGCCAGGAGCATAGGCACAATCAAGGCAATCAATATCGAATGTGATATAACAAGGCATATTGCCAATACGGGCTTTTATTTGGGCGGCAATCTCCTCAGCACTCATTTCTTCAACATCATCGCCATAGAGAATTTCAATCCCGTAGTCTTCTGGCGCATGGGTGCGGACACCAATTTGAATGGAGCGCTCTGGGTCAATAATACCCTCCCGCACAGCTTTTGTGACGAAAGTTCCGTGGCAAATTTGTTCGCCATCGTCTTCCCATGTGTCCTGATGGGCATCAAATTGAATGAGTGCTAACGGACCATATTTTTCTGCGTGAGCTTTTAGCACAGGCCATGTCACGAAATGGTCTCCGCCCAGCGTCAACAGATAACAATCATTGCCAATGATACTCGCTGCTTCGCTTTCTATACGCTCAGGATTGTCCCAGACACGGTTGGTAGACAAAGGACAATCGCCATAGTCGGCAACCGCCATCTTTTCAAACAAATCCAAATTGAAGGGATATTGCGGATCATTGTCAAAAATCGCCGAAGCACGGCGCACTGCAGCAGGTCCAAATCGAGCTCCCGGTCTGTTGGTAACGCCGGTATCCAAAGGGATGCCCCATACCACTACGTCAGCGCCGGCAACATCCTTTGTGTATTTACGGCGCATGAACGACATGACACCTGCAAAGGTATTATCGCCCGATGAGCCGTAAAGAGAAGTTGCGGTGATTGCGTGATCTGCTGCGTTTTTTCCAGCCATGATTAGCCTCCCAAATCTTTGTTTGTTCTTAGGCTTAAACCGAGGAACAAAAGAGAGCAATGGCGATGAATAATGTCGTTGTGGGTATTCTAATTTTGGGTTACCAGCCAAGAAGGATAAGTATCACGTAGATAGTCCAAATACTCTTGGGGCAGGGATACCTCATAAAAACTGCCAATCAGCGAGGCAGGAATTGCCAGGCCCAAAACCACACCGCTGGCCAATAAAACAGGTCTGAGGATCACTGCATCAGGCCAACGGAAGTGAATGGCCGCTGTAAGATGTGCAAATATCGACATGATGCCAAATGCGTAATAGGGAAAAAAATACCATCCCATCGGATTGGCTTGCACAACTGAAGCTGCCCAATAAAAGTTGGTGTCCAATTGCGCATAGGTTAGGCGCATCATGATAACTGCTGACAAATGTTGGAGCAAAAAAAAGAATGCAATATACACGCCGCTAATGGCTTGTATCCAAGCCCAGCGCACCCTTGGCATGCCCCTTTTCAAAATCAGACCAAGTCCAAGGGCAATTTGACTGAAAAACAAAATAAAGACAGCGATTTCAATCACCTGCACTCGATAAACAACCCGCAACATGTCCATTATCGCTATGTGGTTTTCGATACCCACCAAGCCAATCATATGATTGGTGATATGGGCAACGATAAATAGCAGCAAGAAAACTGCATTGTAATGGTGAAGGCGCTTGATGGTCATTTAAGAATTATGCTTTCGCGTTGGCGCGGAGACCGTAATAGGCCAGTGCGGAAATCAGGAAAAAAGCTATCCATTGGGGCATGACAAACAATGAAGCAAAAGTTGCTAGCCCGAAGCCTGCAAAAATCACGCCGAATGAAAGAAACTGGAGGATTAATATCCATATTGCGGCGCGCATGTCTTGATTGTCTCGTCCGGCAATAAAAAGAACGACAGCATTGATACACAAAACGGCTGTCACCCAATGCCAGATAATGGTCATGCCCGTCTTGTTGAAATCAGGGGCGTTACTTTCCAAAATTGGACCCATGAATTCAGGTGTGCCCCCAAAAACATGAGCAATCGCAGTTATTGCAGTTAGGCCAGCTGCAAGCATCATCGGTAATTTTATTTTTAGACTCCCTTTACATACGCTACCGTATGGAAACATAAAAGATTGAAAAATACAATACGCTAGCGTATGTTATTTGTTATGAAAACTGATAGTAAAAAGAGATTGACGAAAGAAGATTGGCTATTTGCCGGGTTCAGAGCGCTTTGCGATGGTGGTCCGGCTGCCATCAAAGCAGAAGCTATTGCCCGCGAACTGAAAACAACGAAAGGTTCGTTTTATTGGCATTTCGCTGATATCCCTGCTTTCCAGCGTGAGATGCTGTTGTTTTGGCAGATAAAAGCTACAACCCAACTTATCGAAGCTTTAGCACCTTATGACAATAATCCGGCAGATCAGCTCTATCGGTTGATTCAACTGATGATCGATTTGAACAGCGACGCCTATGGCGGGTTTAAAGCGGAGCCTGCCATTCGCCATTGGGCTATATTTCTGCCTGAGGCAAAACAAGCCATAGGCAATGTGGACAGACTGCGACTGGCATGGTTGCGTGAACGGTTCGAGAAAATCGGTCAGGAAAAAGAGCAAGCGACCATTAATGCTGCAAACTTTTATGCTTTGGTAATGGGCTTGGAGCAGCTTGAATTACATAGCAAGGCCAGCCTTAAAACAGGGCTAACCTCTGCGCTTGATCAAATGCTAAAATAGAATTTTGTGTCAAAGGCATGTTTATCGCTCGATGGTCGGATTTCGCCTCATTTTCTTTTGCAAAAGCATCACCCCATACATCAACGCTTCGGCTGTTGGCGGGCAACCCGGAACATAAACATCGACTGGTACAATCCGATCTACGCCACGGACCACCGAATATGAATAGTGATAATACCCACCCCCATTCGCGCACGATCCCATAGAGATCACATAGCGCGGCTCTGCCATCTGGTCATAAACTTTGCGCAAGGGTGCCGCCATCTTATTGGTGACTGTTCCTGCTACGATCATCAGATCCGATTGACGTGGTGAGCCGCGCAAGGCCATGCCAAAACGTTCAAAGTCATAGCGTGGTGTCATGAATTGCATCATCTCAACTGCGCAGCATGCAAGGCCAAAGCTCAAAATATGCATGGACCCAGTTCGCGCCCATTCCGTTGCTTGTGATAGCGATGTAACCAGATATCCCTGATCGTCCAACTCGTTTGAAAATTCGGAAAAATCGTTAAAGCGAACGAGTGGGGCGCTATTTTCCTTAGTCAGATCATTCATGTCTAATTGCAGTCCCTCTTGCCAGTTGCCGTGGTTTGGTCTCTATTTGTAAGACCAAATTAAACGCCAAAGGGACTGCATTTATAGAATGGTAGCGACATCAAAACCCCTGCCTTATATCGCTTTGCGAAAACAACCCAAGGCAGAGCTATTGGTGCCACCCCTCAATATGGCGTCCTGTCTCTATGGGGCATTGGTTCGCGACACTCGCGGGTGCTCTCAATCAGGTGAAGCGCAGATCAATCATTTTTCCGCCTCGCCCCTATGCGCTATAAGCTGGTGTTTTGAAGGTAGCTGTTCGCTTTTGAGTGAAGATGAAAACGGCAATGTGCTGAAAATACCAATTAGTAATATTGCTTTTAGCGGCCCGCAGACAAAACCAATGACCAGTGTAAACAATGGCCCGGTTTACGCCATGACTGTTGCGATTTTTCCAAACGCATTCAAACAAATAACTGGCATTGATGTTAGCAAATTCATTGATCGCACCGTTCCTGTGTCTGATGTCCTTTCGGGAGAGTTCTTGGAACTCGCGACATCTATTTTATGTGCGGGTAACGCGGATGCAGGCTTTGAAAAGCTGATCAATTTTCTACAACCAAATTGGCAGGAACAAAGAGCTGCAAATCCCAAAATGCTGAACGCCATTTCAGATTGGACGATGTCAATTGTTGAACATGCTCCCAAAGTAGGAGTAGGGCGAAGTCTGCGTCAAATCGAGCGTCGTATAAAAAACTGGACAGGGCACTCTCAAAGAGATCTGACGTTTTTCACGCGCAACGAAAAATCTTTTGAATTAGCCCGTCAGGCCCTGCAGAAAGGCAGTATAAACGCCGCCGATATTGCCCAACAATCAGGCTTTTCTGATCAGTCCCATTTAGGTCGAAGTATCAAACTTCAAACGGGTCACTCGCCCAAAGATTTGCTTTGGCATATAGAAAATGACGAGGCCTATTGGAGCTATCGTTTGATAGCAGGAATTAAAAAGGGAGTTGATCATGCCAATTGAACAAACGGTTTCTTTCTCCGCCATGAAATACGGTACAAAGGAAGACTATGCGTTGTTGGCAGAGTTGGAAAAGCCCCATCTTGCCCATACTGCAGATAGGCTCATTAGGGAGCTGAAATCGCAGGAAGAAGATACCTTGGCTGGCTATAAAATCTCACGCCTTGGTCATTCTCTTCAGTCTGCCACTAGAGCAGAAAATGACGGCGCTGACTTAGATTGGATTGTGGCAGCCCTTCTGCATGATATTGGTGATGGATTGGCACCCCAAAACCATGATCGGTTTGCAGCTGAAATACTACGTCCTTTCGTACGCGATGAAGTTGCTTGGACGGTAGAGCATCATGGCATGTTTCAAATGATCTATTACGCCCATCATTATGGATGGGATCCCAATGAGCGTGAGCAATATCGGGACCATCCGTTTTATCAAACTTGCGCCGATTTTTGTGAGCGTTGGGATCAATCAAGTTTCGATCCCGATTATCCAACAAAACCTTTGGAGCATTTTGAGCCGATGGTGCGCAAGGTATTCGCCCGAAAAGCTTATGACGAAACGGTTATGTGCAAGGGCGAGGTGAGGGGGCTGGTTTGAGCGGAGCCCAAAGAAAAGGGCGCAACAATCCAATGCCGCGCCCTCAGAAACTAAAAACTTGAAGTTAAGCCTTACCCAACAATAAGAACGGTCTGTCCTGTTGTCTCGCGTTTTTCAAGCGCATCATGGGCTGCTTTTACTTTATCAAGATCAAAGGTCTGATTGACTGAAATCTTGATGTCTTTGTCTTTGATGGCTTTGAATAATGCCTTTGTGCGGCGATCCAGCTCTTTTTTCTCGGAGATATGAGCAAAAAGAGTAGGGCGCGTTGCGTATAGGCATCCATATTGCGACAGATCAGCGAGCTTGAAATCTTCGATCACGCCGGATGATTGTCCGAAAGACACGAATGTTCCAAATTTCGCCAGACATTTCAAAGAGCCAAGATAGGTTGATTTACCAACTGAGTCGTAAACCGCCTGAACGCCTTCGCCTTTGGTGATTTTGCGAATTTCATCAACGAAATCCTGCTTGTTATAATCAATCACTTTTGTATAGCCGTTGCGGCGCGCCAGAGCACATTTCTCTTTTGTGCCTGCTGTACCAATGGCTGTTACGCCTTTGGCTTTAAGCCATTGACCCAAGAGAAGGCCAACGCCGCCAGCAGCAGCATGAACCAAAACGGTATCGCCAGCTTTCACCTTGAAACTATCATGGATCAGATAATGCGCAGTCAGGCCTTTCAGCATGCTCGCTGCAATAACATCGTCCTGCAAGCCTGATGGGATTTTCACCAGCTTCTCAGCATCGATGACACGGTGTGTGGCATAGGCACCACCAGGTGTCGTGTAAGCAACCTTGTCGCCCGGACGTAGCGTTGTTACGCCAGCGCCAACGCCTTGTACCACGCCTGCGCCTTCGCTACCCAAGATAACGGGATACTCACCGCCTGGAGGCGGATAAGCGCCTGTCCGCTGATACACATCAATAAAATTGAGGCCAATAGCCGTTTGGCGAATAAGAACTTCGCCTTTTTTTGGCTTAGGTACTTCAATATTTTCTTTTTTGAAGTTTTTAGAACCGCCCGGTTCGTGGACGACCATTGCGTATGCCATTCAATTCAACCCCTTTGAGTGCCTTTCAGAATAAAGCAGGGTTGCTTTTCCTCAGGCCAAAAATACTTCGTCAACCGGTACCTGCATGGCATTAACCAGTTGATTTGTCTTACCGGCAAGTCCGATGATTCTCATCAGCTCGGCATGTTGTTCGTCTGTCATCCCCTTGGCTTTTGCCGCTGCCGTGTGGGAATGAATACAATAAGAACAGCCATTCGCTGTCGATACAGCTATATAAACCATTTCTTTGACCATATCGTCAATACTTCCCCCGCTCATCGTTGATTTGATCTCATGCCAAGTGTTTTTAAGGTGAACGGGATCAGTGGCCAAAGCGCGCCAGAAATTGTTGATAAAATCGGTTCCACGGGTTTTTCGAATGTCTTCAAACACTGCAAGAACCTCGGGCGAAGCGTCTTTGTTTTGAATTAGTTTTACCGTAGCCATGTTGATTTCCCTTGTTTGCTTGCTGGTTGTTGACTTGCAACAGAATGACCCGCGTGTTTGATTGCGGCAAGATCAAATAGTGCTGGCCAAATGGCCTGAGGAGCATCGCCGATGTCTATGTTGAAGAATCGCCAAATCTGGACTTGGTTTGAAAGGAAGTGGCAGGAAGGCAATGTACCGATTATGGGCTCTGCCGATCACGGCACTTGGCTTGGAACCATGGTGTTTGACGGCGCGCGCTGGTTTGACGGCGTGGCACCTGATCTCGACAAGCATTGCGCACGTTTAAACCATTCAGCTGCGGCGCTTGGGCTTAAGCCGCCTATGGCAACCGCGGAAATCATTGCTCTTGCTGAAGAAGGTTGCAAAAAATTCACTGGTAAAGTCCCGCTTTATATTCGACCGATGGCTTGGTCTACTGAAGGGGGAGCCATGACAGTCGATGCAGACCCAGAATCAACGCGTTTTGCCCTTTGTATCGAAGAGGCAGGCATGGCGCCGCCTGATGCAACAACCACGCTGACGACAACACGCTTCACGCGGCCCACTTTGGCCACAGCAACCGTAGACGCCAAAGCCGCATGTCTATACCCAAACAATGCACGGATGCTGAAAGAAGCCCAGTCCAAGGGCTTTGCCAATGTCATTTCATGCGATGTGGCAGGCAATGTTGCTGAAACCGCCACCAGCAATATTTTCATGGTGAAGAGTGGCGAATATTTCACCCCCATTCCCAATGGCTGCTTTCTGAACGGCATCACTCGCCAGCGATTGATCACATTGCTGCGTGAGCATGGTGAAAAAGTTTGGGAAACGGTTTTGACGCTGGATGATTTTAGAGCTGCAGACGAGATATTCCTGTCAGGCAATTATTCAAAGGTGACCGGTGCAACTCAGTTTGAAGACAAGATCTATCCCCATGGGGATAAAACGAAACTGGCTCGGAAACTTTATTGGGATTGGGCCGGGGCTTGAAAATAAAAACGCCGGGACAAAGCCCGGCGTGATTGGTTTATAAGCTGAGAGTCTTACAATCAAATCTCGCTGGCAAGTTTGGCGATGGTCTTTTGATATACGCCAGCTTTGTTCCATTTCTTGATTACGTTATAATTGGCCGAGCCTTCTTGATAGCTTCCACCGCGCTTCCAGCCATTGGCAGCAAACCATTTGGCTGTTGATCCGATAACATCTGCTGGAGAGTTAAATACATCCACACCGCCGCCGTCATAGTCTGTCGCGCCGATCAGGAATGATGAAGGCAAGAATTGTGTCTGCCCGATTTCACCAGCCCAAGCACCCTTAGCACGGGACAGGTCATAGATACCGCGGTCGATCACAACAAATGCCGATTTCAATTCACGGCTGAACAAGTCTGTTCTGCGGCAATCGAATGACAAAGTAGCAATGGATTCAAGAATCGGTAGCGGCTTGCCCTTATACGTTCCAAATGCTGATTCCAGTCCCCAAATCGCTGCAATGATTTCCGGAGGAACACCAAATTGCTGCTCGGCTTTGTTGAAATATTTTGCATATTGTTTGATACGCTTACGGGCACCTGACGCAACGCCACCTGCGCGCAATTTGTAGAACTTCTCGAATGAGTATTTGAAGCTTTTCTGATTTCTATCCAGCTTCATCACAGTCTTTGAATATTTAACTTTATCAAGTTTGTTCAGCGTAGATGCTTTAAACTGGCCTTTATATTCAGCTTTGACGGCTTGTTTCCACTCGTTGAAGCGAGCTGGATTATCAGAGCAAAAAGCTGCTTCCGCGCTATCCACTGAAATAGGCGAAAGGGTAAAGCCTGCTGCAACTGCAAAGGCTGCAAGGATTGATTTTTTAAAATTCATCGATTGCTCCGGTTCTATTCAAATCGAGAAATTGGTCGTAAGTTAAGACCAAATCAGTTGGCGCAAGTATGCCATAACCTATCCTATGGGCAAGAGGGCAAAGCGGATGAAAGCCTGCTATTTTGGCCATAAAGAGGCCTTTGAACGTGCTCTAGCCTCAAAAAGATAAAATGTGCAATGACTGAAAGGTGGCGCACCCATTCCACTCATTCTACTTTGAGGGCACCTTCGGGCACTTTATATTTGCCTTCTGCAGCATCAAAAGGCACCACAACAAGGTCTTGGTAGTCTTCGCCTTCAAAACTGCCACCATGGGCAAGATGGATTGATTTGAATCCGTTAATCGATGGTTCGGTAAACAATAATTCTGCTTCATAGTTTGAACAAGGCAGCCCGCTCGAGTAATTCTTTCCGTTATCGTCACAATTGCCTTCATCGCTGAAACCCGTGGGTATAAAGCCAAGGTCAACAATCCGATCGCCAATAATTCCAAGAACCGACGCATGCAAATAGGTGTATCCTTGCCCTGTATAACCGGTATGGATGACCCATCCATATCCACCATCTTCGCCGATTTGCCTGAGTTCGAAACTATCTTCATGGGGTGCTTCTCCCCAACTGCCAATGGCAGTGTTCAAGCCGTCTTTGGCAACAAGGCTGAACGTTGCGCCGCTTGCCTCAAGAACAACCAATCCCATAGTCCCCGAGCATGCATGGCAATTGTCATGACCACGCTCCGCATTAATTTCATATCCTGCAAAGGCAAGGAAGTGCTGTTTGGCATTTGTACCGTCAACTGAAATCAATTTATGGGGTCGCATGCAAAGCCGAGCAGGGCCATTGTCCCCTTGAACATTCCCAATCCAGCATTTCAGCTTCTTATCGTAGGGGCCATAAAACTCAGTGGCGGCCGCACTCCAAAACTCGGCAGGTTTATCAAGCGATGCGACGGGAATAGTTGTGCTGATGCCGGCGCTGAAAACAGCCGAAGCGCTAAAACACAAAAGCGCCAATGCGCTGCCGATAGAATTGAAAAATTGCATTAATCTACCTCCAAACTATGGAGATGAAGGTAACTACAGAATTGTAACTTGCAACTAGAATTACAATCTCAAAGAGTGTTGTATCGTTAAGTGTTTGTCAGCTCCAAGGCGCGGGCCAGTCGAATTAGCTATTAAAGTGCACAACCGGCAGGTCGATTAATTAAGCCAGGGTAATCGTTTTTTGTGTTTTATTGCCAAGCAGCTCATTGTTTTTTTCAATGGCATCTTCGAGATCACGGGTGATTTTGTAAAGCTGAGTGCCACCCTGACCAAACGCCACCCGCAGCGCTTGCAAGCCGCATGTATGGGCAATCCGCAAACTCATTTCACGCATATGGACGCGAGAGTAACAAAACTGCGCAATGCGCGCGCGCTGGATTTCAGGAAGTTTCAAAACTTCATCCAATCGGTCTTCAAGACCAGCGCTGTTTGAGCTGGTTTTACTGCTATACGCGTCGTCAACGATTGCAAAAGCATGTGCGGCCATGATGAGTTCCCAGAATCAAGTTACATTACGTTGAGTGAGAATGGGCTCGATTTGGTTAAGGTGAAGTTAATACAATGAAGATAATTTGTTAGGGAGTTTAAACGCTTTGGAAAAGCGGTCGGCGTTATTGAACATCTTGTAGCTTCAAAGAACGGGTAAATGCACACGACTCTATCCCCCAAAGAAAAAGCCCGCCAATTTGACGGGCTTTCTTATCTTTGATCGTAACATGTTCAAATCGCACGCGTTCACGCGCAAGATTTGAACCAAAGCAAAACTTAACGTTTTGAGAACTGGAGTCTTCAAAAATCATTAATAATCAATTAGTTATTTGACAATATTCAAGATGACAAGAAAATGACAATACTGAAACCTGTGTTTTATTATCATTTTTTTGGCAAATGTTTACCGACTAGACAATTAGAATGTTTACACTTGTTTAGGTCGTTTGATGGAATTATAGTACATAGTTGCTATGGCTTTACGTAAGCGTACCCGTTTTCCTGAAGTTCAACTAAACGCACAACACCAGAAGGTGTCATCACCGCTTCTGAAAGCAGTGGAATATCCTTGCCAGCTTTCTCACTCATTTTGCGATGGGTGTTTCCACATGCTGAAAACTGAATTTTGTCTGTTTCCAAAGCCATAACAGTAATTCTATCTTTTACGGGGCTGTCAGCCGTCAGCATCTTTAAGCCAGGTCCATAAGTAACAACCTCAATCGTCACAGTATCACCTTTGCTTTCATAAAATTTACGAACATTTTCAACATTATTAAGTGTCATATTCATAACCTGCGGATCATTTTCATCCACATGAAAAGCGATGTTGTGGTTTTGTCCTTCAGCAAGTGCAGTAAATGCCATGCTAAGAAAAAGGCCGGTAGCTATTAGAAATTTCGCAATATTCATTTTATCCTCCCATTATATATTATTTTTGCAATATATCGAGAACATTGCGAATAAGCAATGTAGCGTCAAAGTTGATATCCATCCCTATGATAGTAGAAACTATAAGCATCGTAAGAATAAATATTGCAAAGAATCTAGAAATGAAAATTTGCAACAAGTGCAAGTTCTAGCTGAGCAATTGGCAAAGAAAAAGCCCGTCATCTTGGCGGGCTTTTCCAAGTATTTTGTTGAGTTTTACAAGGCCTAACGTTTTGAGAACTGGAGTCTTAAAAAATTATTTATTATCAAGAGTTTATATGAACACTTTATAAATGACAAGAAAAATACAAGGCAAAAACGGGCATTTTTCTAACTTTTTGAGCCGTCGTAGGATCATACATACAACTACAAATTTGTCCGTCATCAGGGTTTTTGGGTCAGCTTGCAACTTAAATCAGGCAAGAGCTTGGCTCATGCGTGGTTTACATAAATTCACTATCATTTTGACAAGGAACGACATCTCTAGGGCAGAAAAAATACAAGGAAAGCAGAACCACAGCGCTTTCTGAGTGGCGGTGGCTTTGCGCTAACTAATCACAACGGTGTTTTGCGAACAGAACCTGGGGCGCCTTAATCTGACATTCTCGATAGCACGAGTAAAATTAAGCTGAGAAACAATAATATGTATAATTGTTCCAGGTAGAAAATAGGCGAGGGCTCTAAGATATTTGACTATTTAGGTGGCGCTTGTAACGAGGTGTATACAGTGCATAATGACATTATCAATTATTGGTAAATCTGTACTCTGATTTGAACGGTCTTGAATTACAAAGAAGCGAAAATCGAAGGTTTTTTTATTGTCAGAAAAAATTGGCCTACATCGGCAACCACCGCTCCGTGAACTATTGTTTGGTGATGGTACGCCCAAGAAAGCCTTCTTTACGGCCTTGGTTGTTGGAACACTTCTTATCGGCATTAATCACGGGGATTTGATAGTCCAAGGACAGATGCCGCCGATTATCAAAGTTATTCTAACTTATTGCGTACCATTTTGTGTAACCACGTGGGGAGCTATTACCGGAAAGCGGGCGCAATGGAAGAAGCAGAATTTGAAAAGCGGTTAGTTTAACAAAATATACTTTTTAAGCAAAATTTATGAACTGGGTAATCATAGCATGCGAGCTGAAAAATTTTTCAAAGAAAAAGAAATCATTGATGTGAGTTTTTATAATTTCAGAAATGCAATTACTGCTGCATATTTTGCAAATAAAGATATGGAAATTGTTCGGGTAAATAAGAACTTCAAAAAATTCTTTCCGATTGCTGGGAACGTTAGCAATATGTTGCTCCCCGACGTGCTGACTCAGATTGGAATAGGCGATGAGCAAATTAAAAAATTTGTTAGCGATCTAAAAGAGCATGGCTCTGTCCTTATTCCTGAAGTAATGATTTTGGTAAATGGAGAAAGCCGAGTGTATTCATTGCTTTCTACTCAAACCCATGACGATGATTTCACTTATCTAAACGGTTATCAGGGTCAGTTTATTGACCGCACTGAAGAGTGGAAACTTAAAAAAGAACGCGAAGAACTTCTTGAGCAGAAAATCCAAGATAGGAAATTAATTGAGGAAAAGAGCCAGCAGTTGGAAAGCCTAGCAATGCGACTTGCGAAATATCTATCTCCTCAAATATATCAAACAATTTTTTCACAAACCGAAGATACGGATCGAACGGCTAAAAGAAAGAATCTTACCATCTTTTTTTCAGATATAGTTCAGTTTACCGATTTAAGTGATGCGCTGGAACCGGAGCGGCTTGCACTGGTGATCAATTCGTATTTGTCAGAAATGTCTAATATTGCCATTGGATGTGGCGGTACGATCGATAAATTTATTGGCGACGCAATCTTGGTATTTTTTGGTGATCCTGAAAGTGAGGGGGATGAGACCAATGCAGTCAATTGCGTGGAGATGGCAATCCAGATGAAATTACGCATTGGTGAGTTACAAAAGTTTTGGAAAAAGAACGGCGTGTCTGACGGAATTCAGGTTCGTATGGGGATTGCTACAGGGTTTTGTACAGTTGGAAATTTCGGTTCCGACATGCGCCTTGACTATACTGTGCTCGGAACGCCGGTAAACTTGGCAGCGCGTTTACAGACAAGAGCAGAGGCAAATTCAATATTGATTGAAGAAAATACCTATAATCTGATCAAAGATCATGTGGAATGCAAACCTCAAGGTGAATTCACACCCAAAGGGTTATTGAGACCATTAAAGACATATCAGATTGGAGACTTCCTATCTAAAGATCACAGAAGCAAACGACGGAAACTATCCCATGTTTCAGAACATGTTGAAGTTAACATAACGGATAGCTCAAACATTCGCGCCGCTATCGAAGAGCTTCGTCAAATTCAAATAAGTTTTGAAAACCAATTGAACAAAAATGATGATCAGTAATTGAGGTTTGTTTTTGCCAAAGAAAAAGCCCGCCAAAATGACGGGATTCTTCATAAATTGATTGAGTTTACCGAGCCTAACGTTTTGAGAACTGGAGTCTTAAAAGATTATTTCTTATCAAGAGTTTATATGACCACTTTATAAATGACAAGAAAATGACAAGGCAAAAACGGGCATTTTTCTAACTTTTTGAGCTGTCGTAAGATTGATCTTCCCCCAATGAATTGGTCCATCCTATAAGTTAGTATTTGGAGGACTTAGAATGGCTATTAAACGTCACAAACCCGAAGAGATTGTCACAAAGCTGCGGCAGGTCGATGTGCTTGTCG
>Ga0208544_10000252_pt1 | contig 43571 bp, 44 predicted proteins | sample DEB08_DNA_9_FD_184526 | JGI IMG/M metagenome (GOLD analysis project Ga0208544, IMG submission 184526) | Aqueous microbial communities from the Delaware River and Bay under freshwater to marine salinity gradient to study organic matter... | ecosystem: Environmental > Aquatic > Marine > Coastal ... | reverse complement strand
TGATGAACCCGAGCCGTTGCCATTTGCGGCTCGACATTGGCTCGGTGCAGCGTTACTTGAGGCCGGTCGAGGGCGTGATGCCGAGCGCGTCTACGTCGAAGAACTGGCGGATCATCCGCGCAATGGCTGGTCATTGTTCGGTCTTCAAGCCGCCCTGGCGGCTCAGTCTAAAAATGACCCGACGGTGGCTCAAGACTTTCTCGACAGCTGGGCAAGGTCAGATGTTTGGATCACCGCCTCGAAGTTCTAAGTGCGGCGATCTAGTTTTGAGCAGACCAGGCGGCATAGCCGCCGATAAGGCTGTAGACGTTGTCAAAGCCCTGTTCTGCCAGCCAAGTGGCCACCGACTGGCTGCTGACGCCGTGGTAGCAACAAACCACGATGTTGCTTTCGATCGTGGTCGCGTCCAGCAGTTCCTGCATCGTGTCATTGTTCAAGGTCATGGCGTTTGTGATATGCCCGGCGGCATAGGAACCTGGATCTCGGGTATCGAAGATCCGCAAGTCAGGGTCTTCTTGCATCAGGCTCTTCAGGCCTTTGATATCCAGGTGTCGAAACGTCATAAGGGTTATTTCCGGTCATTTGACAGTGAAAACTCAAGCTAGCTATCCTAAGCCACTGTGAGCCTCAAGTCATGGCTATATGGGTCTTAAGCTGAAAAATTGGGCACTGGCTACTTGCCGGCGATGACGTTGGTGGGGGGGTTCGCAATTATTGCGATCCTTGCGTAGTATTAGGTGATTATCCTTTATTCGAGATCAACACCTATGACTATCGTTGTCGTCAAAGAAAGTATTGCAGCCAGCGCAGATGCCGTCTGGGAAATTCTAGCGAACTTTGGTGGAATTAAAGTTGGGGGGCCGATCACGGCCTTTCATATGGAAGGTGAAGGCGTCGGTGCCGTAAGAACGATCACGATGGGGGGCGGTCAGGTGATTGAGCGGCTTGAGACCTTTGATCCTGAACAATTGACCTTCAGCTATGTCATCACCAATCAGGATTGTCCGCTGCCCGTAGCTAACTATTCCTCGGTAGTGCAGATTACTCGAGACGGTGCGAACGGGTGTACGGTGGAGTGGGCTGGTACCTTCGAACCTCGGGGCGTGCCTGAAGCGCAAGCCGAGGAGATCATCACGGGTATCTATGCCGGCGGCATCGAGCGCGCCAGTCAAGCGCTGGTGGGCTGAGATTGTGGCCGCAGAGCTGACTTCCCAATACCAGCTTTTCCGTGATGAAGTGCGTGCCATGTTGGCGGCGGAACTTACCGACGAGATGAAGCAGGCTACGGCGAAGACTACGACGGTGTTTGCCGATCGTGATGTGGCGTTGGCCTGGCAAAAAATTCTGCACCGGCGGGGTTGGGCTGGCGTCGCGTGGCCCGTTGAATTTGGCGGTACCGGCTGGGACATTACGCAACGACATATTTTTGCTCAGGAGTGTACTCGGGCAGGTGCCCCTGATCTAATCCCATTGGGGCTGCGCATGTTAGCGCCGGTGCTATTCCGATATGGCACGAAACTCCAACAGGATTATTATCTGCCAAAGATCCTCACCGGTGAGCACTACTGGTGCCAGGGCTATTCCGAGCCCGGTTCTGGCTCGGACTTGGCCAGCCTGCAAATGCGGGCGGTTCGCGATGGTGACGACTATGTTCTAGATGGCACCAAGATCTGGACCACTCATGCGCATTTTGCCGATCACATTTTTTGCCTGGTGCGCACGGACCCCAGCGCCCGCAAGCAGGCGGGTATCAGTTTTATTTTGGTGGAGATGGACAGGCCAGGGGTATCCGTCAAACCGATTGTTACCCTCGCCGGTGACCACGAGGTGAATCAAGTTTTCTTTGATGCGGTTCGAGTTCCGATCACCCATCGTGTGGGTGAGGAGAATGATGGTTGGTCCGTCGCTAAATATCTTTTGGAATTTGAGCGCGGCGGCGGCACTGCTTCTACCGGCTTGTGGTCCGGCCTGCTAGAAACCGAGGGGCTGCTTGATGCGCTGGCAAAAGATCTGACTGCAAACGAGATGGCTGAGCTGCGTGGTCGAGCGGCAACCCTGCAGATGGCCATCACGGCGCTACAGCAGATGGAAGATACGGTGCTGGCGAAGTTGGCTCGAGGCCAAAATCCAGGGCCGAACTCATCTCTACTCAAACTATTGTCGAGTAATTTGGGTCAGAGTCTGGCGGCCCTGAAAATGTCGACGCTGGCCTACTATGCAGTGCCGAATAATAATCAGCTGATGCGTCTTGGTGAGCCCGGTATCGGTACGCAAGCCGCATCGACCGCCACAGCGATCTATCTGAATAACCGTGCCTCAACGATCTTCGGTGGTTCGAATGAGGTGCAAAAGAATATTATCGCCAAGACAGTATTGGGTTTGTAAATCGCTCAGGTCTTCGTGCGCAAGCTAAAGGCTATTCGTCAAAATTAACCGAGGTATCATCATGAGCCGAATAACACTGAAACAGGATCACGAACTGGACGAGGCGACGTTGAAAAACGTCAAAGCCATAGAAGCTGCCGGTGGAGATTCATCTCTGGCGCGCGGATTGGCCCATTGTCAGTCCTTCTTTAATGACTATTTCAAATTTTATGGGCCGGCGCGCCAAGGTCGATCCATCGATGAGGCGTTGATTGAGCTGGTCCGCTTGAAAGTGGCGCGAGCCAATAATTGCTTCACTTGACTCAATGTACGGCTTCTGCAGGGTGCAGAACACGGTTTAACAGAACAGAAAATCGCTCAACTAGATAGTGAGATCAATGATTTTACGCTGGCTGAACAGCTGGCGGTGGAGTATGCCGAGCGGATGGCGACCGACCACCATAACATCGACGCAAATTTCTTTGAGCGCCTGCATACAGAATTTACAGATGAGCAGATCGTCGAGCTGGGTATGATGATCGGCCAGTTTATCGGATTCGGTCGGTTGTTGATGGTGCTCGACCTGGAACCGAAATTCTGCGCCATCGAGGGTGACTGATCGCGCAGATAAGCGAGGCGAAAAAGTTTCTCAGCGCAGCTTATGCCTGTTGTTAGCATCGGTAATTAGACCGTTTCGGGGCTCATTCCATGCAGTAGTGGCATGTCGTCTGGAGGCGGTTGTTTTCGAGAAGACCGTAAGGGTTTTACGGTGGGATATGAAGAATTCATGGGCGTTCGTCAAGACTTCACTTTGCCACACCATAAGGATGGTTGATCAGGCTTGATAAGCGCCAAGGGGCTTGCTGTCAGCGGCGAATTGTGGGGCTATGCTGGTCTGGGTGAGCGCTGCAAGAATAGCTTGGGAGCTGCTACACTGGAAAAAAACCAAGGACTGTCTCCATGAGTGAAGCTACCCAGTTTTGGCCGCCGGCACCTGATCTGCGCCGAGATGAAATACGATTTAGTTTGAATGGCAATGACTTTGTTGGTCATCTAGTTGCACCACCACTGGCGGCTGGTCCTCGACCATTGGTGTTAGTTATTCATAACTATCAGGGACTAAAATTCTTTGATGTTGATGTCGCCGAGTATCTGGCACGAGTGGGCTATGTGGGTCTGGCGATTGATATGTATGGCAACACGGTGCCGGCAGACGAGCGCATTTTTCCGACGGACGTGAGCAAGATCGCCGACTATCAGAAGCAGTGTTTTGAGGGCATGGTGGCGATGGATCACGATCCGGCAGCATTTCGAGAATTGCTTGATGCCTGGTTGACCCAAGGTCTGGCCCACGAGAGCGTCGATTCAGCGTTACCGCCCGCAGCTATTGGTTATTGTTTTGGCGGTATGGCCGTACTGGAAGGCGTTCGCGGTGGCTTGAATCTGGGTGGCGTGGTGTCGCTGCACGGTTTGTTGCAGACTGGGGAAGACCCGAGCCCGGCCAAATATGGTGTTTCGCGGCCCACCGTAAAGGCCTGTGTCAACCAATACAACACCCAAACCATCGTGGTAATCGAGAACGGTGCGAATGACGAACTGGTGCCAGAGGCCAGCAAGCAGCGGTTCTTTGCGGAAATGGACGAGGCCGGTGTTGATTGGGTCTTCCACCAATATGCGCAGACACCTCACGGATTCGCGCTGCCGCCTACCTTAGGACCGCCCGGTCGCCTGTTTGAGACGGCCGATCGACGTTCGACGATGAGTATGTTGAACTTGTTTCGGGAAATATTCCCGGATGTCTCCCAGAATCCTGTGGCCCACAATGCCTCAGGCACGGCAATACCCTAAGTGTTGGCCGGCAAGGTATTGATGAGCCTGTTGTTAGTAGACTGTGAGGGTAATTAATGATCACTGTTGAGACTGGTACGAATGAGTTGCTGTGCCACATCGAAGATCGGGTCGCGACGCTGACGCTGAACAAGCCGAACAAAAAAAATGCGCTGGGAGACATACTCACACCCGCCTTACGCCGAATGCTCGCTGTGCTCGAACACGACCAGCGTGTCGGTTGTATCCTGCTGACCGGTGCCGGCAATGCGTTTTGTTCTGGTGGAGATATCAGTGGCATGGGGGGGCCGGCCGGCCAGCCGATGACGACAGCCGAACGGGTGGCTGACCTGACGCATAAACAGGTGACCTTGACCCAGCGTTTATTTGAGCTTGATAAGCTCACCATAGCCGCGCTGCCGGGTGCCGCCGCAGGCGCAGGATTGTCGATAGCGCTGGCCTGTGATCTGCGCGTTGCCGCTGAAAGTGCTTTTATGGTCACCGCATTTGCCAATATTGGCCTGTCTGGCGATTATGGTGGTACCTGGTTTTTGCCCCGTTTAATTGGCTTGGCCAAAGCCAAAGAGCTGTATTATACGGCCGACCGAGTGACCGCCGCTGAGGCGGCTCGTTTGGGTCTGGTGAATAAGGTGTTTGCCGATGCGTCCTTTAGGCTAGATGCATTTGCCTATGCGAAAAAATTAGCCAACGGCCCAACTCAGGCGCTGGGCCGAATGAAAAAAAATCTGAATGCTGGACTTGAGCAGAGCTTGACGGCCAGCCTTGCTTTAGAAGCGCAACACATGATCGCCAGCGGTGGCACTGATGAGTCTCGAGAAGCCATTCGAGCCTTCATGGAAAAACGCCCGCCTCGGTTCGATCAATATGAGCCCGAGCGCTAGCGAGTTGAAGCTTCGCCGCCACGATCATTCTTGTATTTAATCCATTTGCCTTTCGAGTAGAACATTCATGACAATAGCGATGCCAGATAAACCCTTGAGCCGTGCCGATGCGCTTAAACAATTAACCGCGCCGGGTCAGCCGTTTGCAATGCAGTTGGTGGATATTGGTGGTAACCCTTGTCGCGTCTACGTTAACGCACCCAATTCGTTACGAGAGTTGTTTGCGGAGAATCGCAGCGACGAGACATTTTTTGTCTATGAAGATGAGCGTTACAGTTTTGAAGATATGTATCAGCGAGCGGCCACCATCGCTGCGACACTGGTGAATGACTACGGCGTCGGTCGTGGTGATCGGATCGCGATCGCGATGCGCAACTATCCGGAATGGATCATGGCGTTCACGGCGATCACCTCGATCGGTGCGATTGCCGTGGCGATGAACGCTTTATGGGGTCCAGAAGAAATGGCTTATGGTTTGAGCCATAGTGGCGCGCGACTCGTTTTTGCCGATCAGGAGCGGGTCGACCGACTGGCACGCTGCGAGCCGTCGTTGAATATCGATATTATCGGGGTTCGCCTGAAAGAACCGGTGGCGTCCGGCGTGCGTTTGATTTCCGATATTCTGGCCACGCCCGCGGCGATGCCCACGGCTGAGATTGACCCGGATGAGGATACGCTAATACTGTACACCTCAGGATCCACCGGTCATCCCAAAGGGGCTGTGTCGAGCCACAGGGCGGTGATATCGGCCCTGTTGTCCTGGGAAATCGATGCCGCCGCCAGTGCGCTGATCAACAACACCGAGCCGCTGGTGTTGCCTTATCAAATAGCCACTCTGTTGGGTGTGCCCTTGTTTCATGTGGCGGGATCTCATGCGGTATATCTGTCTTGCTATCGCAGCCAGCGCAAGCTGGTGGGTATGTACAAGTGGGATGTGGAGACCGCAGCCGAGCTGATCGAGCGGGAACAGATCGCCAGCTTCGTGGCGCCTGCAGCGATGACCGGTGACCTCGTAGAGGCAGCGCTGAGAACCCAGCGTGATTTGAGTTCCCTGCTGGTCGTCGGCGGTGGCGGCGCGCCACGAGCGCCAGATCAGGTCAAGCGTATTGCAACCACCTTTAAACAAGCCATTCCGAATACGGGCTGGGGGATGACGGAGACGAATGCTATCGGCACGGGTATTTCTGGCCAAGACTACCTTGATCGTCCGAGCAGCTCCGGTCGAGTCGCCGCCGTGCTTGATGTCGCGATCATGGACGAGGCTGGTAATCACTTGCCCCAAGGCCAACGCGGCGAATTAATGGTACGTGGCACCTCGATGATTCGAGGTTATTGGGATAATCCTGCGGCAAACGCGAGTTCCTTCACGGATGGCTGGTTTCATACGGGCGATGTGGCTTATCTGGATGAAGAAGACTTCGTGTTTATCGTCGACAGGCTCAAACAACTGATTATTCGCGGGGGCGAGAATATTGGCTGTGGCGAGGTTGAGGCCGCGCTGTTGAATCATCCGGATGTGATTGAGGCGTCAGTCTATGGTGTTCCGGATGAGCGGCTTGGTGAAGAGATTGGGGCGACGGTCTACGTGCGGCAAGCGGTTGATGAGGAGGCGCTGCGGGGCTTCCTGGTGGATCACCTAGCGCGGTTCAAGATCCCGCGCTATATCTCGTCAACTTTTGCGGTGTTGCCTCGTATCGCATCTGGCAAGATCGACAAAATTGAGCTGCGAGCCAAGCATGGCAAGGCGCTGGGTCTTTGAGGCGGGCGTCTTTGGAATGCGAGGCCTTTAGGCGCCTAGATCATTAGGCGCTGATCTGTTTGCGGCGATTAACGGCTGTGTGATGGGCTTACTTCCAGGCGAAAACCGGCTGGTCGAAATGCTTCACTCGAGTGGCTTTGCCCTGCAGAGCGACTTCTCGAAACTGGTAGAGCACGGCAGCGGTGGGTGAATAGATGCGATCGTCCAGGTAATTCATGGATAAGACGGGTCTGTCGCTCTCGGGAATGTTTTCCAGATTTGGCGAATCTGAACGCATGAGTTCCGAGAATGTGAAGGCATGGATGGATTCAACTTCGTCAGGATTTGGCATGAGATTAGCGTCCTCGATATCGGTCCAGACAATCACCGGCGTAATGATGAAGCCGGAACGCGTCACATAATCATCTAGGGTGCCGAGTACCGCTGATGCGTCGAGATCCAGATTGACTTCTTCTGCAAGCTCACGCAACGCGGCACCGGTGGCTGTCTCGCCGGCGTCGATGCGGCCGCCAGGTAATGCCCATTGACCGCCATGGTCCCGCAGTCGAGGCGCACGGCGGGTGACGATCACGGCGCCCTGATCTTCGTGGCGGAAGATCGCGAGTGCAACAGCGGCGCTGCGCAAGGCGAGCTCGGCATGCCGTCGATCCTGAAAGGCGTCGACGTTACCCGCGATGCGTGCGCGCAGGCGAGAGGTGAAACTAAAATCTTCGATGGGATGCATGGCGTGAGGTTAACTCGAAAGCCGATGCCTGTAAAACACACCCCTGAATGTCTCGTCGAGGCCTAACTATCTATGTGCTGCTGGGTCGTGCTGCTGGATCGCGCTGCTGGTTGGCGCGACGCGACCAATGGCTATAGAAAGATACGGTGCTAAAGTGGTGGTCGGTTGATGGCCGAAGCAAAGGCCAGTGTTGATGCCGTGGTGATAGCGCAGGAGTAACGTTATCCGTGTGCGGCTTTGCGGCCTGGCTTTGAGATAGTGAGATAGTGAGATAGTGAGATAGTGAGATAGTGAGATAGTGAGATAGTGAGATAGTGAAATATGCCTAAGGCTCGATTGCCTGAGTATCTGGCTTCGAACCATTAATATTTTTTGTCGGCGGGGCAATTCGTCAACGAAACACATGGCGGTTTAGTGTTGTTTATACTTGGAGCATATTATGCGACTGACACCGACTGATGCAGCATTCATTTATATGGAGTCCGCCAGCGGCCCCATGCACATCTCATCGGTCTACGTGCTTGATGGCGAGCTGACTTACGACCAACTGCTGACACGCTTTGAAAAACGAATTCACCTGATTCCTGCCTATCGGCGGAAGTTGCAGCTGGTGCCGCTGAGTCTTGGCCATCCGGTTTGGGTCGATGACCCCGAGTTTGATTTGACCCATCACGTCATTCATCACCAGGCCCCTGCGGGTAGCACCCTGGAGGAGGCGATGGATATTGCCGTGACGTTGAATGAGCCAATGCTGGATCGAAGCCGGCCGTTGTGGAAAATGATCTTGATTGAGGGTGTGCCCGGCCAGACATTGTTGTTACAGATGACTCACCACGCGATGATTGACGGTGCTTCGGGCATTGAATTAACCATGGTGCTATACGATCTCGATCCCCGCGCCGGCGAACCCGTGCCTCCCAATGAGCCGTGGATACCCGAATCCATACCCACGGCTGCACAGTTGATGAGTGATGCCATTGCGGAAAATATGCGCCACTTCGATACCGACAACCCCATGCAACTGTTGGCCCGCGCAGTCAATAACGCCAAGATGCTAGCGAAAGCTGCGGAGGTTATGGGCCGTTTTGTACAATTGCCGGTGATAACGGCCCCATTTAATGCCGGTGCCGTGGGGCCTCAGCGTAAAGTCGGTTGGATGCAAAAGCCATTTGCTGACATTCGAAATATTCGGAAACACCTTGGCGGCACCATCAATGATATTGTGTTGGTGGTGGTGTCTGAAGCGGTAGCGCGATATTTGCAGTCTCACGATGAGCACGTAGATGGGGAGTATATGCGCATTATGTGTCCTGTGAATGTTCGAACCGAAAGTCAGGAAGGTGCCTTGGGGAATCAGGTGTCTGCGATTTTTCCGCGTCTGTCGGCTCAGCCGATGGATTGCCTGCAACGCTTGAACGCGGTAGTTGCAGAAACCGAACGCATCAAGCGCGACGAAGAAGCACAGGCATTAACTGTGATGCAAGACAGTATGCCAAATATACCACCTGTAGCCATGTTGGCGTCCCAATTGATTGGTACGCCCCTCGATCCGACCGTTTTTGCCTCGCGCTTTCTAGCCCCGGTGATACCCAGTGTGGGTGGTTATCGGCCGCCGCACCTGGGCTATAATTTCACCTGCACCAATGTCCCTGGTGTCCAGGTGCCCCAGTATATGTGTGGCTATGAGGTAACCGATACTATTGGGCTATTGGTGCTCAATGGCAATGTGGGATTTAGTATCACTATATTGAGTTACAACAAAAAGCTCTTCTTTAGTTTTATTTGTGAACCAAGGCTGCTGCCCGATCTGGATCACATCGTTACTGCGGCTGACGATGTTTTTCAGGAGCTGTTAGCGGCGGCTGCGACAAAGGGTCAATTACGCCAGGGTTAAAGCAACCCGTGGCACTGGAGAAATAATGGCTGATTTAATCAACAACTATCCGAAGTCTATTACGTTAGTCGATGGTGCCAAAGTCGAAATACGTTATATGACGCCTGCCGATCGCGATGCAGTGCTTGCCTTTGCGCGAGGCCTGGCAGAAGCGGATATGCTGTTTTTGCGGGTTGATATTACCCAGTCCGAAGTGGTCGACAACTGGATGCGGAATTTACAAGCAGAGATAACCACCACGCTGGGAGCCTACGATAAGGAAGGCCTGATCGGCTACGCGAGTGTGCATAAAAACCCGGCGCCATGGACTCGGCGGGTGGGAGAGTTGCGGGTCAACGTGAATCAAGCTTACCGGGCTCGCGGACTGGGCAAGAACCTGACTTCAGAAATTTTCAGCGTTGCTCGAGGGCTCGGGCTTAAAAAATTGATGGCGAATATGACCGCCGACCAACATGGCGCCCAAGCGGCATTTCGGCGCCTGGGTTTTGTTCCGGAAGCTGTTTTGGCCGACTATGTGGAAGATCGAAGAGGGATGTCGAGGGATCTGGTCATCATGTCCTTTGACATTAATGGTCATTCCGACAGTATTGCAGATCCTGTTCGAATCTAAGCCTTTTAGGTTTGGGGCAATAGACTCGGCTTGGCTTGCGCCGATGCGAATTTGATCGAGAGGCTAGTCACTCCTGAGAATGTCAGAGTCTAATGGGCCCATCGTCGTGGATTAGTGGCAGGCTCAGTAATTCTAGCGATACTCCACCTGAGCATCACGATGGACCATATGTAAGGTCATGCCGCTGCGTGCGAGTTCTTGTTTGCGCCAGCGTGCTGTCTGTGACTTGCGCGCGAATTTAGCCCGTTGGCGGCCCCACCAATTGAGTCCCAGCTTGGCATACAAATAGCGATGATCACCGAATTTCGTGATGCCCTGTTCGCGCTTCATGGCAGACTGGGTGATAGAGCCAAAATGATGCATGAGGGCGGCGCCGACGCAGCCGACCTTGAGCCCGTGGCGAGTGCAGCGAGCAAGAAATTCCGCATCCTCGCGACCAAAGAGCAATCGATCAGTATCGATGAAACCGATCTTTTGAAACACTTCGCGCCGAACCGAAAAGCACACGCCGTGGAACCAGCCGACGCGTACCGTGTTTTGCATAGTCTGCAGAAAGGTTTGCGTGAATTCATTGAGGTCGTAATCAAGTTCAAATTCCACCATCGATGGGCTGACCACATCCAGGTCGTATTTCTCAGCGGCCGCAATTTGCGCCTCGATAAAATTGTGAGTGCAAATGATGTCGTTGTTCAGCAGCACAACCCAATCACTGGACGACAGCAGGGCGCCCTGAGTCCAGGCGCCGCCGCATCCCAGGTTGACCGGATTGATCACCGACCGAATGTCACTGCGAGTCGCCAGCCAATTGGGCGTGTCGTCAGTACTGCCGTTATCAATGATCAGCAATGACGCGGCTGGTACGCCATGATCGATCAAGCTCTGAACGCATTGTTGCGTATAGTGCAGCTGATTGAGCACGGGAATCACGATAGTATAATTGATGTTGCTAGTCATAGTTCTGTTCTCAAGAGCGCCACGCCAGCGGGATAACATTGTTTGGTCGTTTGCTGATCAAAATGCGCCTGTAGGTTATCAATTATGTCTTGCCCGAAAAAGCACAAATTTACTGTTCGAGGCCAGCAATTCCAAGTCAGAAAACCAGCGTTTGAGCTTCATATGATAACTCAGGTGGCGATTGCCCACGACCCACAATTCTCCGTCTTGGCGCAAGACATGGGCGGCGTCCTGAAACATGGCTAGGGCCACTGTATCGCCGACAGCATGACTTTGATGAAAAGGTGGGTTGCAGAGAATCAGGTCGGCTGAATTGTGGGCGAAGCCGGAAAGACCATCGCCCAGATAAAAACGCCCGCGCTCAAGCGACTGGTTTATTTGCGTAAAATTGTCCCGTGCAGATTCGATGGCCATATAAGATTCGTCAACGAAATGCACATTGGCTTCTGTGTTGCTTGCGCCGGCGGTTAACCCGAGAATGCCGTTACCACAACCTAGATCGATAATCTCATGTTGGTGAGGCTTGAGGGCCAAGTGTTCGAGCATGAACCGCGTGCCGATATCGAGTTTCTGGCGAGAAAAAACATTGGCATGGTTGCTAATATTGAACGGTGTCCCGACGTGCGGCCAGCGCGTAGGGTAAGGGTTGTCAGCACGAGGTAAATTGTTATCAACCGTGACCTCTATCAATTGGGCTTTTTTTCGTGCCGGGCCGGTCTGCGTCGGGCCAATAATACGTTCCAACATTTGCCAGACGGTGCGGGTCATTGCTTTCGCCATACCAGCTACAATCACGCGGCTGTCTGCGACTAACAAGGGCTTCAAGCGGCACAATTGATCCTCGAGCAGCGCCAGCGCCTTGGGTACCTTGATGATGGTGAGCTGGGGGCAAAAGTCTGGTGTTGTGGTGCTAGGCAGGGAAATGACCTGCGCTGTACTGAGCTGATTAGTCGCAAGGTTTGCGCGCAAGCCTTCATGGCCAAGCCAGGAATCTGACCAATTCACCGGCGCTAACTTGTTCAGCGCGATTGAGAGCGCGCCGAAACTATCGTTGGCAATCAGCAGGCGCCCTGGGGCAGGAGGGCGCTCAGAGAGATGCTGAAGCACGTACTCGTCAGCTGCATCCCAGGCTCTTAGCAACTCTTTTTGACGTTGCGGAAAGCGTGATAAAGTCCATTCGCCTGAGGGCGCGCTCAGCAGTTTCTCAGTCATAGATGATGTCTGCTGCGATAGAGTGTTACCAACATTTCAAAATATTGGAAGCGGTTAGGATTACTCACTAGGATCCAGGCGAACAAAATATCTGGGTGGAAAGCCGGTCAGCAGGCGAAAACCGAAGCCGGTTGGATTGTCCGTCGCGACGCGTTCGTGCTCGGCGCCCGTCACCGGCACGGCTCGATAAGCACGGGGTGCTTCAGCAGGGAGCGCGACTATAATCTCTGGGTTCTCGAGTGCCTGGTGGTACCAGGCGCGGGGCCAGTGATTTGCTGCCACATAAAGCTTGCCGTCGCTGAGTAGGCGGGCAATCACGCGGGCATGCGCTGCACCTTCTGCATCGGTGGTAGTGACCACAAGAGTGCTCTGGCTGCTGGGTTGGAAGTAACCTATCGTGGATTCAAAGGCGACGATGACGCCGATATAAACCACCACCAGGATAGCTAAAATTTTTACCCCTTGCATGCTCATCTCCTGAACTTGATCATCGATAAATGGCAGTTTACGCAGAAGTTTGGAGTAATTCAGTATTTGTCTGCCCGCCGCGGTTGATGTCAGACCCACATGTGTCTTCTAGCCAGTGAGTCTTGCCAGTAAGGTGCGCGCATTGATGACGCCATGTTCCATAAAGTCATCCACCACCACTGCAAATTCATCAGGCACATCTCGAGGGACGCCGTGGCCGACTCGGCTGAAGACGTGGAGGGTGCCATTGGGCAGTAACTGCCAGTCGTTGACGTTCGCCACGCAGAGTCCGTCGGCGGCGCCGGCAATGATCAGTGTGGGGGTTGTGAGTTCCGGTAGTCGATCGGTGACATTAAACTCACCCATGGAGTGCCATGAATCAACATAGTGTTTGTCAGAGACAGAACGGGCGCGGTCAACACCGAGGATAATGTCGGCATCAGAGGCGCGAAGGCGGAGTAACTGCCGTTGTTGGATCATGGTGTCGCGACCCGTCGGTGCGGCACGGAGGGCCATGCCGGACTCGAGTACCTTAGGGTCGGCGTGAATTCCGCCCGCGGGTATTGGTGCAACCAGTATTAGCTTGTTCAGTCGCGCCCCATGCTCAATCCCCAATTGATAACCGACACCGCCCCCCATGCTGTGGCCAACATAGGTAAATTTTTCCAGTCCCAAAGCGTCAGCCATGGCGACAACATCGCGGGCATACTGCGGTATGTTATGCCCCTCAGCTGGATGTTCGCTGTCGCCAGCGCCTCGACAGTCCATGACGATACAGCGGTATTTGTGCTGTAGTCGCGGCGCTATTTCGTCAAGCCAGACATCATGAGCCCCGGTATAGCCGTGGTGGAATATAATTGGTTCGCCAGCACCCCGTTCGTCATAGAAGAGTTCAACGCCATTGATGATTTGTTTGGGCATGAGCGAGTCTCGGGTAAATAGGTGGGTTTGAACATAGCAAATACCAGTGACTTTCGCGATATCAAGTGATCGATATTTTGGTCTGACAGTGTTGCAGAGGCGGTGACGTGGGCTCAGGGTGATAGTGGTTGTACCCTAGCGGGCGTTGAGGCATATTGATTGTCCGTTAATACCTGCCCCGAGAAGTCCTATGTCTGGTTTTACTGACCCATTGGTTTTGCTCGGTATCTTGGCGCTGCTAGTGGTTATTTCGGAGTGGCTAGTGGCGCATACCGCGCTACGGCATTTGGGTACCGCGTTATTGGTGATTGTTCTGGCGGCCTTGATAGCCAATTTGGGGATTATTCCCGCCGCCTCTTCCGCCCCGCCACTGTACGATGGCATTTTTGCATTCCTGGCGCCTGTGGCGATATTTTTTCTGCTGCTTGAGGTTAACCTGCGAGACCTTAAGCGTGCCGGGCTACCGATGGTCTTTACCTTCTGTCTAGGGGCTCTTGGTACCATCGTCGGCGTCTTGGTCGCCAGCCTGGTCGTTGGTAGTGAAGGCGCCTTTGGCGATCTCTATTACGCGATCAATGGTATGTTCACCGGTACCTTTATCGGTGGCAGCCTCAACTTTAATGCCATTGCGCTAAATTATGATGTGACCAAATCGGGTGAAATCTACGCTGGGGCCGTGGTGGTCGACAATATTTATACTATGGTCTGGATGCTCGTGACCCTGGCGCTACCAAGAATATTTATGGCCGCAAAGCAGTTGGTGGGTAACGATGCTGTAGTTGATCTGCTCCATGTGCCCGATACAGATGAGGCTACCGTGGCTCCCTGGGATCTCGCGGTATTGATGGCGCTCGGTTGTGTAGCCTTGGCGTTCGCTAATTTTTCGACGAATTGGTTGCTTGTTCAGGGGATCAATCTGCCGATGATTATTATCCTGTCGACTGTTGCCTTGGTCTTGGCACAGTTTCCTGCCATCGGCGCCCTGCGTGGCAGTCGAACGATTGGCTTGTTCGGCGTTTATCTGTTTCTCGCTGTAATCGGTGCCTATGCCGAGTTCTCGGCGCTGGCAAATATTGGCAATCTTGCTTACTCGTTAGTATTGTTCGTGGGCATCATACTTACCGTACACGGTGTGATCATCTTTGGCGTGGGCCGTCTCTTCCGGCAAGATTGGGAGTTGCTGGCGATCGTGTCGCAGGCCAATATTGGCGGGCAAACAACAGCCATCGCCTTGTGTCGGACTTTCAACCGACCTGAGTTGTTTTTACCGGCGATTCTTATCGGCAGCTTGGGCAATGGCGTAGGTACCTATGTCGGTTTCCTAGTCGCAGAGTTCAGCCGTTGAGGCGCAGTTAGCGGGAGGGTGGGTCAAAAATCGGGCCGAGAGAAGCGTCTGTAGCGCTGCCATGACCCAGTAATGTTAGATTGCCAGATCGAACACGTAGATGTCGGAACCATCTCGCCTGAGTTTAGTTGAGTTCGTAAGACGTGCATCTCTGGCGCGTGAATTATCCGCCTTACGGACTATCAGAATGGCGGTCGTGTTGGGTTCCTGGTCAACGGATGTGGGTAGATGCAGGCGTCGTTCAGGGGCGATAGCATCGAGTTTGCCGTCGTAAAACACAACGTAAGCCATGGATGAGGGCTGAATGCGACTGCCTGTTGTGAAAGATGGGTGGCTAGCCATGGCCGCGATACCCAGTGCCAGGGCTGCCAGCCGCCCGTCGGGAAAGGATCGGTTCTCAATGATGTCATTGAATATCATATTGCTGCCCCGGACCTTACCTTTGACTTCGTAGTAAGCCATGTAGGGGGTCTGGAGCACTGCCTTGGCCTCTTTATCCCCTAGCAGGCTTTCGATCAATTTGTTGGGTACCTCGTCGTTGCCTTCCAGGGTATTGGGCTCGAAGCTGGCGTTGGCGAAAGACACGCTGGAATATATCAGAAACGCAAAGACCGCTATTGATCGCTTCATGTTATGGCTCACTGTTCGTTGGTGAATTATGTGTGGACGACTGTTCCTACCAACCTGTACCGCGTGACCTCAGCGCAGAAACAGCGTCTTAGTCCACAGTGGCGAGATAACCTGCGTGGCGCTTATTCTGGCCCAATGGGCCGTTCGATACAGGTATTTCCGATGAGTCGAGCGTTCGCGTAGTTAAGATGCGAAGGGTCGCAAACTCTGACCGTAAAAACTTAATTGGATACTATTCCGCAACGAACTGCCTGGGGTCGCGGGGGTGTGGTTTCCTACAAGCGGTTCGTCAAATACTAGCCGCGAATGGCTTTGATCGTGCTTTGGGCCCATTCTTCGCTGAGATCCCATAGCCGCGTCGCTACCGTCTCATCAGCGGCTTGCGCTGACATGGTTGCTGGTTGGCAATGAGAGAAGTATAGACCGGCGATCTTCTTGGGATTGCTCTCAACCGCACAATACACGGTGGTCGCCGCACCTTGGTTGGCATTTTTGGTCAAGGGGCTGATGAGCTTCATCAGGGTTCGCATGAAAGCAGAGCCACGGCCGATGTCTGTCGTCACAAGCGTGCCAGGATGCAATGAACAGGCGCTCAAACCTTGTTTGGCATAACGTCGCTGCAGCTCGTTTGCCATCAGTACATTGGCCAGTTTGGCCTGGCCGTAGGCTGTCCAAGTACGAAATGTCTCTCGCGTCAATGGAAACCGGTTGAAGTCGAGTGTCTTCGGCGCCCGATGGGACTCGCTTGAGACCATGACGACTCGAGATTCCAGCGCGTTAAGTAGGCGCGGCATCAACAGTTTGGTCAGTAGGAAGTGCCCAAAGTGACAGACGCCTACCGTCTGCTCCAGACCTTCGCGAGTTGGCTGGAAGTCAGTGCTGATAAGGCCAGCATTGCAGATCAAGATGTCGATTTTCTCAGCGTCGAGCTTTTCTGAAAACGCGATGATACTGCTCGCGCTGGCCAGATCCAGCGGCAGAAATTCAACCTGGCAATTCGGGTGTAACTGCCGCGTTTTCAGCACCGCGGCTTGGCCTGTGGTCGCCGACCGGCAGGCGAAAATCACATGGGCCCCGGCTGCTGCCAGAGATCTGGCGGTCTCAAAGCCGATGCCTGTGTTGGCGCCTGTCACGATCGCGAGTTTGTCCGATAAGTCTAGACTGGCGACGATCTGGTCGGCAGAGGTATTGGCGTTAAGTACGGGCATTCTGTTCTCTGAGTCACGCAAAGGCGCCAGCTTAATAGTTACTGGGGCGCAATTGCAACGTTGGCTCATTGGCGAAGAGCGCCCGAGGGCGGCTGACGCGCTGGTTGATCAGCAACGGTGGGTTTATAATCTCTGCTTAGCAGTGAGGGAATGTACATGGCGACTCTTTCAAAAGGCAGCTCTATCGCCGTGACAAGTACGGCAGGATTTATCGGTGGTTGGGTGGCTCACCTTTTGCCTCATCAGCGTTACCTGGCAAAAACCTGGGTTGCGGGCAGGATTTTACGTGGAGTGGGCCAATGAATGCCAGAGTCGTCACATCAGCGAGCACCAAAGACGCTGACGTTTTAGTGATTGGTGCCGGTGTCATGGGTATGACCATTGCCCAGCGATTGCTCGAAGCTGGTCGCTCCGTTTTATTAGTGGACCCGTCTGAGCCGGGCGGTGGTGCTTCTTACGGCAATGCGGGCACCATTGCAGACTATGCGATTATGCCCGTGGGTTCTCCTGCGGTGCTGCGCAATTTACCCGCACTGTTGTTTGATAAAAATAGCCCGCTGTCGATTCGTAGGGCGGCACTGTTTACGCTGGCCCCCTGGTTGGTTAGGTTCTTTTTTCAGTCGTTTCCGGGCGCAACTCAAGCGAATGTTCAGGCTTTGGCGAATATTCTGGCTGATGCGGCTCCTCGTTGGCGGGCGTTGGCAGAGCAGATTGGTGTCCAGTCGTTGGTCCGAGCCCGTGGTTGCTTCTATCTTTATGAAGATCTGGCGAGCTTCGATCGGGGCAAGCAAGATATTGCCTTTCGCCGGTCGATGGGTATTAACGGTGAGATGCTGAGCCCCCAGGAATTGGGTCAATTAGAACCGAAGCTGCCAGAAATCGGCGGTGGTGCTGCCTATTTTCCGGACGCTATATTCTTAAGTGATCCGGGTCAGGTGATGGCGCGACTGTCTCAGTTCATCCAGGCTGCCGGCGTTGAGTTCCATCAAGCGGCCGCTCTGCGCATTGAGCGGCAGTCAGGCGGCGTGCGGGTGGTGCTGGCAGACAAGTCGATCGTTCGCGCTCGACAGGTTGTGATTGCGGCTGGGGCCCATTCCCGTGACTTGGCAAAACAGGCGGGGGATCGCATACCCCTGGATACCGAGCGCGGCTATCATCTTGAATATGACCTTGCCGAACCCCTGTTACAGCGACCGGCGTGCGCCAATGCCCAGGGCTTTTATATGTGTCCCATGACGGGCAGGTTGCGGGTGGCGGGTACGGTTGAACTGGGCGGCTTGAGTCCGACACCGTCACAGCACCGACTGGATACTTTGGAACGCGGGATTCAGCAGTATTTTCCAAACTTGGGAAAACCCAGCCGAACCTGGCTGGGTTTTCGACCTTCCATTCCCGACAGTCGGCCCGTGATTTCAGCCTCTCGTTCAGGTAACGATGTGGTCTATGCCTTCGGTCACGGCCATATTGGCCTGACCCTCGCGCCCGTTACGGCGGCGATGGTCACTGCGCTGATCACCGGTGATACCTCACCGGTCAGTCTTGAAGACTTCTCAGCCCAGCGATTCCGAGGACCTTTTTAAGGTTGCCTAAGCAACCTTGGTCCTGGGTGCCGGATTATCAAAGTTGAGCACGCCGTCATCCAGGGGTGCGACGGGTAAGATATCCTTTTCCGCATAGTAATCCTGGCTGTTAATCCAAGGACCGACATCGCTTTGCCGTGGCAACCGTGGTCCGCCCCGTTGTATATAGCCAGGTGCAAAGTCATCAGTGTTGATGAAACCCTTGCCGTTCATGCCTTGATCTTCGGGTCGCAGGCGCGGCGTCACCTGACGCACGCCCTGTTCATCCATGTGATTCAATACACGACAGATGTAGTGCGCGATCATATCTGAGCGCATGGTCCATGAAGTACGAATGTAGCCAAAAATCCAAGCCAGATTAGGAATGTCAGAGACCATGACGCCGCGGTAAGTCCAGCGTTCCGGTAGATCGACTTTTTTACCGTCGATATCAAAGGCGATGTTGCCCAAGCCGCAGAGCTCAATGCCTGTAGCACTGACAATAATGTCTGCCTCGATGATCTCGCCAGATTTTAGCAAAATACCATTTTCGACGAAGCGGTCAATATGATCGGTGACCATGGAGGCTTTGCCGGACTTGATGGCCTTGAATAGATCGCCGTCGGGTAACAGGCAAAGACGCTGCTTCCAGGGGTCATACTCGGGTGTGAAATGGGTTTTGACATCGTAGCCCTCGGGCAATTCAGCGGCAACCAGATCCACCAGTTCAGTTTTCGTGGCCGCAGGATCCGCCATCGACCGGGCAGTAATGTCCTCGCCAAATGCCAGCGCCTGGCGTTTTTTGATGCCGTGAATCCAATCCAGCGGCACATCCAGTGCGCGGAGTTCCTCAATCATGGGTTCCTCTACCGAGTTGTCCATAGAGACGTAATAACTGGGTGAACGTTGTAACTGTGTCACATGGGCCACCTTGTCGGCGACCGCCGGGACGATCGTCGCCGCTGTTGCGCCTGAGCCGATAACCACCATCCGCTTGCCGGTATAGTCGAGATCGTCTGGCCACTGTTGCGGGTGAACGATGGTGCCCTTGAAGGTATCTTCGCCAGGAAAGTCAGGTTTATAACCGCCGGCATAGTCGTAGTAGCCTTGGCACATAAATAAGAAGTTGCCCGTAATCCTGACTTGGCTGTCGTCGCCACGGGTGGCGATGACCTGCCAGCAGGCATCTTCAGTAGACCAGGAGGCCGTGTTAACCCAGTGGTTGAAGCGAATGTTGGGGGTCAGGTCATTTTCCTCGACCACTTCGTTGAGGTACCGAAGAATTTCATCTGCGGTGGCGATGGGTTGTCCATGCCAAGGTTTGAAATCGTAACCAAAGGTATACAGATCACTGTCAGAACGGATGCCAGGATAGCGAAATAGATCCCAGGTCCCGCCGATCGCGGCGCGGCCTTCTAAAATCACGTAATCTTTGCCCGGGCATTCTCTTTGCAGATGGCAAGCAGCGCCAATGCCAGAGATGCCGGCGCCAACGATAATGACGTCATGGTGTTCAGTTTGCATGGCTATGCCTCTTTTTTGTGCAAATTATAAAGCCAGTGATGGTCGCCTCGAGTCAAGAATGCTGTGTATTTGAGGCGGCCATTGAGCCATTGAATAAAACACGTTCTGGGTTTCAGCGCAAGCGCTTGGCGCTAGGCCCGTATCTCAGCGATGGGTGCCACCTGCAGCCAGAGTTTGGCGACTCGGGTTTGGCGAGAGAGGGCGGTCATTAACCCGCAATTTGATATGCCAGTGCCTTGAATTCATGACTGAAAGGATGCCAGAAACCGGGCATTCGCTGAGTTGAACACATTCCGGTGATGCCCGCTGTGGGCGCCATCCAAGAATGGGTGCCAGCCATGCCACCCCAGTGATATTCGTCTTGAGCGCCGGCCGGATCATGGCTTTGGAGCGTGTTCCGTAAAGCAAAGCCGAGTCCAAATACCGTGCCTGGCATGGCCCACATGGGAAATGCCACGCCAACACCTTCGGCCAGTTGGTTGGTGCGCATGAGCTTCAGAGTTTCCGGCTTCAGTATTCGTGCACCTTGCCACTCACCCTCATTGACGATCATGCGAATGAAGGTCATATAGTCACTCATGGTGGAGACCAGGCCACCGCCGCCCATCAGCAACGCCCGTTGGCTGTTGTATTGGCCGGTTCGCGGGTCATCGACCTTAGTCATGCCAGGCTTTGTCGGGTCGAACGGGTCCTTGGGTGCATACATGGTAATAAATCGATCAGCCTTTTCTGGTGGAACCCAAAAGTCCGTGTCCACCATAGCGAGGGGCGTGAAGATGCGTTGCGCGAGAAAGTGGTCGAAGCGCTGGCCGCTCAGTACCTCAACCAGTCGCGCGCAGACGTCGGTGGCGACGGAATAGCGCCAGCTTGTGCCGGGGTGATAGGCCAGTGGCAATTGGCTGACACGGTGGCAAAACTCTTCGAGATCGATACTGAAATCCCCGAGGACGTTCAAGCCGCCACTGCCGTAAGCGCGGTCGACAACTGAGTCTGGTTCGATGAAACCGTAACTGAAGCCGGCACTGTGGCTCAGAATATGTTTAATCAGAATAGGGCTGGCTGCGGCCTCTACATCGTCTGCTGAAGTGGCGTCAGCCAGCAATACCCGTGGATTAGCAAATTCCGGCATATATTTTGCCAGCTCATCATCAAGGCAAAATTTGCCGTCTTCATACAGCATCATCAAGGCGACAGAGGTGACGAGCTTGGTATTCGAGTACATGCGATAGATGGCGTCGTGGGTCAGTGGTGCCCCGGTTTCCTTATCCATGACGCCAAAGGTTGTGTAATCCAAAATGTCGGTGCCGCGCATGACAATAGTGCTGGCGCAGGCCAGTAGATCCTTGTCGATATAGGCTTGCATGCTGGCATGTAAGGGAGAGAAGTCCAGGTCGTGATCCTTCGTCGTCAAAATAGTCGAGGTTGGGGTGTTGATAGCAAGTTCTCCAGTGAAGTGTTGGGTCAGCAGCGGGCAATAGACCACGATTTTTGTCTATGGTCAAAACATCCCGAGTTTCGCGCCGGTCTGATAGACCTCTTAGTTGTTGGCGTCGGCGAAAACTGTGGTGGATTCAGGCTGGCTAAAGTCAGCGTACGCTGGCCGGGTGAGGGTGATGCTGCTGGCGGTCAATTGGATGCCAATCGCTCCGGCAATATTGCCGGTGGTGCCGCTGATATAGGCCGGGCCTCCGCCGGGGGCCCGCGCGGCGGTGCCACCAAAGATGGCGACCCACTCATTGAGGTTAGTGGGTAAGTTGGTGTTGCTGACTCCGAGTGCTTGTTTGACTTGCGCGTCCACGTAGGTCGATTTGGCCACTCGAACGGCCGCTGTATAGTTGGTGTTGACCCGGGCCATATTGGCGGTTGAGATATATTGCTGGTAGGCCGGCAGAGCGACGGCGGCCAGAATGCCAATAATAGCGATGACTATCATCAGTTCGATTAGGGTAAAACCTTGCTGCGATGTGTGACGCATAGCGGTATTTCTCAAGGAGTTTGGGTTCTTGTCGAGATGAGATCGGCAAAGATGATGCCCAGATGAATCTGGCGTATCTATTTCATCGACCCCATTCCTCGCGACCATCTCATCAACATTAGTTTATGCCTGCTATTTCACAGTGGCCAGTTCTGAATGTCAGTTGTTCGGTTCAACAACTTAAATAAAGTCGCAAAATTCATACCATTGCAGGGATGCTGCCGCTCATGGGGTTACTGGCACGGTTTTTAGGGCAGACGGCTTAGCCGGGCATCAACCGGATGTTCACCCAGCGGCAGGTGAGGTTCAGTTAACGTCAGGAAGCGACGTTACGGGTCAGCTGTTAGCGGCGCTGGCATAAGCTGCTGACGGCGTAAGATCAAATCAATCCCGGTTAGTCGAGCTACCGCTAGCGTGTTATTGGCGGTCGACCATCAGCTCCAAATAATGCCATTTTTCACTCAGCCTCTGCCAGTAGTAGAAGCGCGCAGAGTCGGTTTCAATGACATCGTCGTCTTCCACATGCACCACATGGCCCTCGGCTAACAGCCAAGCGTATTGCTCTACTGCGTAGGATATTTCCTCGATGATGGCGTAATTGAAGTTGATATCAAAGATGTCATAGCGCGTATCCACTGCGCGTTCCTGGGGATTGTGATTAAGCAGTTGCTTAATGGCCTGGCTTGCGCTGCCGGGAGATTCGACGCGGGCGAGGGAGTCCTGCAGTTCGCGACGGGTCATCAAGTTGAGACTTATGGTTTCCATGGTTTGCGGTATCCAATAAATAAGTGGTGTGATGGATCTCGCTAAGCCATCACTCATTGATTTTGACGGTGCTGTTAATGGCTTGGTAAAAACGGGCAAGAGCGAAGAGTAAAGGCAGTCAATCAAGCAGTCAATCAAACAGTCAATGGTGCAGCGTTGCTCAACATAGTGGGGTAGATCTGCAATTCGCTAATTGTCGATATAGCCTCTGGAAAAGTCCATCACCGGATAGCGCACCAAGCCTTTGAGCCGTTCATTTTGCAGGTATACCAAGGAATAAATGTGGGTGGGTAAAATTGGTGCTTCCTCGAATAAAATCTGCTGCATGGCACCGAAGGCGTCCATGCGTGCCTGCGGATCAGTGGATGAATGGGTTGTGGCTAGTAACCGATCATAGGTTGTATGTTGAAAGCCACCGTCGTTGTAGGGCCCGGTAGATTGGAAAATACCGGCAAAAAATACCGGGTCGAATATGGGACCGCCGCAAAATGCTGCGCGAGCTATGTCAAATTCGCCGGCGTGCATTTTTTTGATCGCTTGTTTGAAGGTCTGCTTGTCTACACGAACATTCAGGCCGAGAGACGATTGCAGTTGTGATTGAACGAACTCAGCATCGATCTGTCGAGTCTCGTTAGCCAGCAATATGATGGGTGGGATTTCGTCTACGCCAAGCTCAGCTTTGGCTTCGTTGAGAAGTTGTCGGGCCTGGGCGATGTCAAAGGGGATTGCTGGCGCAGGATATTCGGCCTGAAAGCGTTGTTTGACCCCCCGGGTTGGGCCAGAAAGCACCGAGTCAATTTTTTTCACGCCGGGCATGCCAATAATATTGTTGATATAACTGTCTCGATTAATGCCGAGTCGAATGGCGTGGCGTAATTTTTTATTGGCGGTGGGACGGTCTGGGTGCATATTCAAAATTAACCAGGCCATGCAATTTGTCGGTGCCTTGTTGACCCGATAGCCTGTGGCTGAGGCATCGTCGAGAATGTCTTCGTCAAGGTCTAGCGCCGCGAGTTCGCCGCTCTTGAACAGGTTTAACAGAGAGCGGTTGTCGGCAGTGATATAGCCTATGTTAATGCCAGACAGAGGTACGTCAGCCTTGCGCCAGTAATGTTCATTGCGCGTCAGGGTCATAGATGCGCTGTGGACCCAGCTATCGAGTTTGAATGGGCCATTTGACAGCAGGTTATCTGAGTCGGCGCCATATCTATCTTGTTGGGAAGAAACAAACGCTTCGTTCAATGGCATGTAGGCTGTGCCACTCAGCACGTGCAAGAGGTACGGGGCTGGTCGAGATAACATAACCTGCAGAGTGTGGTTGTCCAGTGCCTTGACACCCAGTGTCTCTGGCGGCTGTTGCCCGGCGATGATGGCCTCGGCGTTGAGCAGCAGATACGTAAAAAATGTTGACCCAGCCGCTGCGGTTTTAGGGTCGACCAGGCGCCGCCAAGCGAAAACAAAGTCTTGTGCGGTAACGGGTTCGCCATTCGCCCAGCGGGCATCAGTACGCAAGGTAAAGGTCGCGCTCTGGGGTGTGAGAACCCAGCTCTTAGCGACAGCCGGTTGAATTTCCCCGCGCCGATCTACGCGAACCAGGGCTTCATTGGTCAAGCCGAGAATAAATGCACTGGTGGTGTCTTCTGCCAATGACGTGTCGAGGCTGGGCGGTTCCTGGGCTAAGCTCAGGGTGATGCGCCCTGTCTCGGGTTCTATGCCCTTGGCCAGGGCCTGAGGCAGGCAGGCAATTAGCCACAAAAATGCCAGCGTCCAGGCTAGTGTTGAGTGAGCGTAATACGGGGTTTCCCCCCTGGTCAGCCTAGGCATTACCATCAATTGAATTGACCCGTCGCCGTTAGATGTGAGTTTACGCTACCATAACCTTCATTCCAGGTGTGAGCGATTTGATATTCGACGACGGGATGGGTAACTTGTGGAGAGTCATCAAAGGATCATTAGGCGAATATGAAGCACCGTATCCCAGAAGCCACCGCACCTCTTGAAATATGTTGGGATAAAATAGGTATCCCGCATATATTCGCCCAAAATGTTGAAGATGCCTTTCGCGGCATGGGCTATGCCTGTGCCAGCGAACGGCTCTGGCAGCTGCATTTAAGCAACCTGTATGCAACGGGTACGGCAGCGAGTGCTATGGGCGAAAAATATGTCGCTCAAGATCTGATGCACCGAGCGTTCAATGTCGCCGCCTATGATATTCCTGACTCGCCCGGTGACTATATCGTTGATGCCTATCTGCAGGGTGTTAACAGCTATGTAGATTCTCTTGACGAGATACCACCTGAGTTTCTTAAAGCCGGCACACAGCCAAGACATTATACCCGTCATGATGTCGCCTCACGGTACCGATTTACAGGTTGGTTCCAGCATAAGACCTGGTTGGAGAAAATTTATCTCGGTAAGTTAATGGCCACGCACGGCGTGGACTGGTTTCGCAATCATGTGCTGCGGTTCTCCAGCGCTGATGCCGATAATGTGGCGCTGTTGCACGATGCCTTGTTAGACATAGACCTGAATGTTGCGAAGCTGCTGTTTCCCCATGAAACCCGTCTGAGCGGTAGCAATAACTGGGCGGTCTCGGCAGCGTTATCCAAATCGGGCATGCCGTTGCTGGCGATGGACCCCCACCAACCGCATACAATACCGAACACGTTTTTCTATTCCCATTTGAGCGCGCCGGGGTGGGATGCTTTTGGCGCCAGTTTTCCTGGCGTGCCTTACTTCATGATGGGCTTCAACCAAGACGTATCATGGGGTTTGACCACCGGTTTTGTCGATACCTACGACGTGTTTGTGGAGCGAGATAAGCCTGATGTCAGCCGCGACTATGAGATTGCCGTGGCGGGGCAGGCGTCGCGATCTTTTGCGGTCATGGAGTCAAAGCGGGGGCCGATCCTGGAGTCCATCACCGATAATCTAGGCATCACCGTGCCTGCCGCGCGACAGCACGTCACGGCCCTGGATTGGGTGATGCGTGATCAGCCGACTTCTGCGGGTGTTCTAGCGCTGATGCCGCTGGCTAAAACCAGCGCGGAGCTTGGCTCGGCATTGTTCGAAGCTGATCGATGTCCATTGGTGAATAACATTATTGCTGTGGATCGCCACAATAGCCTGCACCGCTATGTGGCGGCAACGCTTCGCAAGCGTCCCGGCCATGGCAAGCCGGGTGTTACCGGTGTGGTGCCATTACCTGGCTGGGATGACCGGTATGCGTTTGACACGAGTCAGGCCCATGAATTGCTGGTTGAGCAGAATCCGACGACGGGCTATCTGTACACCGCCAACAGCGACACCATGGGTGAGCGAGGTGAGTACCCCATTCACAATTTCCCGGCTCAGGATGCCAGAGCGCGACGCATCGAAGAGCTGCTGATCGAGCAGGGTGATGGCTTCGACACGGACTATTTTTTGTCGATGCAGCGCGATTTGCTGGATGTGCGCGCTCGAGACTTGGTGCCGAACTATATTCAGGCGCTGGCGACAGATCAGTCCAGTCCCGAGCTCCGCCTTGCCAAATCATTGCTGTCTGGCTGGGATTTCATCGCCCATGTGGATTCTAAAGCGGCTTGTGTGTTCTACCCGCTGTTGGAAAAACGAACCCACATTCGCTTTATGACCGCGGTACTTGGTGACTCAGCGATTCTGCAGACGCTGGCGTTGATCGCGCCAGGTTTGAATCGATTCTCTATAGACCACTTCATGTGTGAAGGGTCGCCCTGGCTGGATTATCGCGCGCAATTTGAGGCGATGGTCTGCGAGGATGTTACTGACATCATTCAAAGCTTGAGCAAGACCTGCGGTGACGATTGGCGTTGGGGTGATATTCATAAGATCCGCTTCGGGCATTCACTCAGGAAGTTTCCAACGTGGCAGGACATGGTTGTCGGCCCTGATTCAATTGGCGGCAGTGCGACAACGCTGGCGATGGCAACCCATGTTTCGCCTAACCCCTTGGAGATTGTTCAGGAGGTCTATCACGGCCCGGCATTTCGCTGGGTCGTTGACCTGGCCGATGCCAAACATATCAAGTTTGTGACCGCCAGCGGCAATGGCGGGCGACCCGATAGTCAGCACATCACCGACCATTACGCTGCCTGGCTCATGGGTGAGTATTTTGATCTGAGTCTGGTTCGAGATGAACTGGCGGTGGAGCGCGTCGATATGTTCGATGTTGGCTGACCGCCTTGCTTGCCTTGTGCTCATGCGCCTGCTTGCCGGCTGCTCACTTCACGCCTAGGCTGCCGGGTAAGCTGAGCCGCCATCGATCTTCAGAATGGCGCCGGTGGTAAAGCTTGAGGCATCACTGGCAAAGTATAGTGCCGCGCCGACAATTTCCTCGGCCTGGCCACCTCGACGTAAGGGGATCGTGGTGCGGGCCCGCTCGTTGAACGCATCCATGTCCCAGGCCTTGGCGATGTCGGTCAAAAAAGGCCCTGGCATGATGCAGTTGACCCGAACTTTGGGGCTATAGGCTCGCGCTAAGCCTAAGGTAAATGCATTAACACCAGCCTTGGCCATACCGTAGGGCAGTTCCGTGGGTGTAGGCTGCACGGCTGCGGTGCTACTCACCATGATAATTGAACCGCCATCACCTGCGGCCATGCGCTCACCGATGAGTGTAGATAGGCGAAATGGGCCGCGCAGATTAACCTGCAGAATTTTTTCGTATAACGCCTCGGTCACATTCGTGAGTTTGTCATACAAGGGTGACATGCCCGCGTTGTTCACCAAAATGTCGACCTTGCCGAATTTTTCATAGGCAAACTCGGCAAGTCGGTCGCTGGCGTCCCAGTCGCCGGCGTGATAACCGAAGCCGTGACATTCCTGGCCAGATTCAGCCTGAATGTCTTTGGCCACCGCAACGCAAGCTGCCTCTTTGCGGCTAGCGACAATGACGCGGGCGCCCGCGGTGGCAAAAGCCTTGCACATTTCGAGCCCCATGCCGCGGCTGCCACCTGTGACCACAGCCACTTTTCCCGTCAAATCAAATCGGTCCGCCATGATTTTCATTCCTTGTTGTTGAGTCATTTCAGTTGTCGTTAGCCGGCTGTCAGAGCTTTCTTATATAGGATGGTGCGGGTCTGAGCAAATGCTTTGCTGGCCAAGATGCGTTGCACAACGCCGATAACGGGTCGACTTGCGGCGAGTCGCGAGGTTGCGTCTAGCTCACGGTATGTGCCTAAACGCTGGACAATGAGAGTCTGGCCGACGCGGCCTCGTCGGGTTGATTTGAATTGTTCTGCTGGTACACTCTTGAGGTCGGCTAGTTTAAGGTCGGCATTAAAAAGAGTTTGGCGGAGCTTTAAAGCAGAGAGCTTTAAAACAGAGAGCTCTAAAACAGAGAGCATTTAAGACAGAGAGCTTTTAAGGCAGAAAGCGTTAAAACAGCGAACTTCAAAACTGCAAAGCAGAGGGTATGGGCAATGATCGATTTCGAAATTCCAGAAGATGCAAGAACGGTCCGCAATAAAGTCCGAAAGTTTGTTCAAGAAGAATGTCATCCCGCGGAAGAGACCTGTACCGCTGACAATTTTGAAGGTGTGCTGGCCGAGCTAAGAGGCAAGGCTCGAGCGCAGGGTTTATGGTGCCCATTTATACCTCAAGAGCATGGGGGCATGGGGCTGCGGCCCTTAGCGAATGCATTGGTGCAAATGGAGCTGGGTGAAAGCTTTTTGGGGGCATTGTCGATGAACACGCAAGGCCCTGACGATGCGACTATGTTGACGCTACTTGAGCATGGTACCGATTATCAAAAAGAAAAGTTTCTCAAACCTTTGCTCAACGGTGAGAAACGCATCTGTTATTCCATGACAGAAAAAGCCGCCGGTGCTGATGCAACGGGTATGCAAACCACTGCGGTGTTGGAAGGCGATGAGTGGGTGTTGAATGGCGAAAAATGGTTTAGCTCGTCCGCCAGTGTTGCTGATATCGCCGTGGTTATGGCCAAGACGGATCCTGATGCGCCACGTCATGAGCAGTACTCCACGTTTATTGTTGAGTTGCCGAATCCCGGTTATGAAATTGTTCGAAATATCGAAACTATGCAGCCGCACACAGAATTGGGGCTTAAGTTAGGGGGCTCTCATTCAGAGATTAATATCGAGAATTTGCGCGTACCTCGTGAGAATATTTTAGGTGGTCGGGGGCAGGGATTTAATATGGGTCAGCATCGACTGGCCTACGGTCGTCTGCGACATGGTATGCATAATGTCGCCATAGCCCAGCGCGCGCTTGATCTTGCGGCGGGTCATGTGGTCAATCGTGTGACCTTCGGTGAACGTCTGGCAGATCGTCAAGGCGTTCGCTGGATGTTTGCTGATTGCGCTGCCGAGATCTATAAGGCGCGCTTGATGTTGCTGCATATCGCCTATAAGGCCGAAAAGGGCATGGACTTGCGTCAGGAAAATGGCATCGCCAAGGTGTTTTTGGCGAACATGGTGCACCAAGTTGTGGATACCGCCCTGCAACTTCATGGCGCCTTAGGCTACAGTCATGACACGCCCCTTGCTCGTTGGTACACCGCTGTTCGGTCCCAGCGTCTAGTAGATGGTCCCGACGAGGTTCATCGCTGGAGAACCGGTGCCAACGTGATCAAGGCTTTTGAGAAATATGGTACAACGGCGTCTGCTTGTGGTGGTGAGTTGTTCGACTAACGACTCGTATTTCGGCAGCGGCGAAAACGGCTGGAATTTAGCGTAGCCAAGTATCAGCTAGCATGCTGGTCTAGTGGGCAAGGTTTTACTTGGCAAATAGTCTGTGATCTTCAAGGATTAAGGGCGCCTGAATATAGGCTGGCGCTCTTGATCCAGCTCGTGGAGGGGGTCAAGGTCGTCTGCAAAAATTCAACTCTGCAAACCCTTCAGGGTGAGTTGATCGTTTTGTTAGCGTCAGGCATCGCGCCCATTGAGTCAATCGGATCGTAGATAATACCAGGGGTGAGTAACGGCGCCGCAACAATATCGCTCGCATCCATCATCTGCACGACCCGCTGTAACGAAGCGATGACTTGATTTTGCTCCCAATCCTTTAATTGATTGAAACGTTCAGTAAAGTGTTCCTGCAGTGGCATGGGCGAGTTGGTCAGTACCGTTTTGGCATGATCGGTCAGATGTACATAGACTCGGCGTCGATCAATCACGCTGCGCTGGCGGCTCACTAGTCCGTGCTTTTCCATGCGATCAACGATGTTGGTGATGGTTGCTTGGCTTAAGCTGACAGCACTGGCGAGTTCGCCAGTGGTGATCTCCGATTGATCATGAATGGCGCGTAATATCAGCAGCTGCGGGGTGGTCAGCCCCGTTGTTTTAAGCAGTTTCTTCGAGTGCAATTCGGTGGCGCGAATCAGCTGTCTCAAACTCATCAGGACCTGGTCGATCGGTTCTACCATGATCATATTTCTCGTCAGTATCTCGCTGATAATATGCTAGCGATAGCTGCTAGGCTAGCGAAGTTAGCGTACCCTACTTAAGGTACAGGTTCTTCTTTGAGGCCTTTGTAGAGGCTGACAGTCATCAGCAGCAACACCAGGCAAAATGGTAGTCCTATCGCGATAGTGAGAGCCTGCAATGAGGCCATGCCGCCGCCCACCAGCAGGGCGATGGCGACCAAGCCCGTGGCCGTGCACCAGAATATGCGTTGCACCACCGGCGCGTTCATTTTGCCGCCGGCGGTCATGGTGTCGATGACCAGCGAGCCTGAGTCGGCGGAGGTGACGAAGAATATCGCGATTAAAACCACGCTGATGGCTGAGACGATGCCAGCGAAGGGTAGGCCTTCGAGCATGACATACAAGGATAGCTCTGGAGGCATCTCGGCGAGCGCCTTAACGCCAAGGTTAAAATATTGATCGAGACCGGTGCCGCCGAGGGTCGACATCCAGATGATGCTGATAATCGTTGGCATCAGCAGAACCCAAGCAAAAAACTCGCGAATGGTTCTGCCGTAGCTGATTCGAGCGATAAACATGCCAACAAAAGGTGACCAAGAGATCCACCAGGCGAGGTAGAAAATGGTCCAGCCATGGTAAAATGCGGTGTCCGTGCGGTCGATCCAATTGCTGAAGCGAGGCAGGTAAACCAGATAATTGATGGTGGTGTGCCACAGCTGCTCAAAGATCAGCAATGTTGGGCCTGTGACTAGTACAAATAGGCACAACATCGTGGCCATGCCCATGTTGAGCTCGCTGAGACGTTTAATGCCTTTATCGAGGCCGGCGATAACCGATATTAGCGCCATGATCATGATGACCACGATCAGTAATATTTTGGTGAGGTTACTTGCGGGAATATTGAACAGGTGATGTAGGCCCGCGGCTATTTGCTCGGCCCCGAATCCCAGTGATGTGGATAGGCCAAATATGGTCGCTAATACGGCCATGACATCGATAAAATGACCGAATGGCCCCCAGACGGCTTTGCCAAATAGCGGGAAAAATGCTGAGCGCAGGGTCAGCGGCATCTGGCGGTTGAAGCAAAAAAAGGCCAGTGCTAGCCCGACTAGGCCGTAGATTGCCCAAGCATGCAAACCCCAGTGAAATATGGTGGCGGACATGCCGGCTTCTCGGGCCACAGCAATATTCTGCGGATCGATGCCCAGCGGTGAATTCAAGGTGTGAGTTAAGGGTTCGTAAACGCCAAAGAACATCAAGCCAATCCCCACGCCGGCGGCAAACAGCATCGCGAGCCAGCCGCCGTAGTTGTATTGGGGTTTTGCGTCAGGACCCCCCAAGCGGATCTTGCCAAAGCGTGATGCCGCGATAGCGATACAAAAGAGGATGAAAAAGTTCGCGGAGATTAGAAAGAACCAATCGAAAGTTGAGGTCACCCAGGTTTTCATCCCGAGAAACAGTTCGGCTGCCAGTGCAGGGTACAGGAGGGTCGTGGTGACCAATGCAATGACCGACAGCGCCGAGATGGCAAATACCGGGTTATGGATGTCCAGGCCTAGGACTTCAATATTATCTTCACCGAGTTCATGACCGATATCGACGGATTCATCGACCGTTTCGCTGGCCGTTACAGATGATGTCTTAATAAGTGGATCCTCCGGTGATTGGGTAACGTTCGAGCGTCGGCCCGAGAGCTTCTTTTAAGGGGGCAAGCCAAGGCTCGAAATGCCGCCATTGCTCGAGTCCGCTTTGATAGATAGGTTGCCTGACTTGCTCTGAGCTTGGTGTTCTCACGGAGCGCTGGGTTTCGTGGAACGCCAAGCATTCTGGTTCGAAATCCAGGCCTAAAAATTCCAACAGGCGTCGAACCTGGCCTTCTGTGTCGTTCACGACCTCCTCGTATTGCACCCGCAGAATTTTGTCTGGTAGTACCTGGTCCCAGTGATCCATCAATGCCACATAGTCGCGATAGTATTGGCCAATCTCAGGCAGGCCATAGGTGAACTCCTGGCCGGCTGCGAACAATTGCTTGAAGCCGCTGAAGCAACAGGCCATGGGGTGGCGCCGGGCATCAATAATGCGAGCATTTGGCAAGATCAAATGAATCAGGCCGATATGGCGAAAATTGTTCGGCATTTTGTCGATGAAATAAGGTGCGCCCTGGCGAAAAATTTGGGTGTCACTGAGATAGGCTTCGCCAAATTGATTTAGCTGTTCAGGGGCAAGGTTAGTCAGGCTGGCTGGATATTGCGGCTTGTCATTAAGCATTCGTCTGCCACCTAATCGTTGCGCCAAGGCGCTGATGTTGGGTAGTTCGAGAGTGCCGTCAACTTGCGAATGGGAGGCGAGAATCTGCTCAAGTAGGGTTGAGCCGGCTCTTGGCAGGCCAACGATAAAAATCGGATCTGGAGCAGTACAGCCGGCCCCTGCTAAAGAGGCGAAGAGCTCGGCGGTACACAGGCTGCGTTGCAGGTCGAGGTTCTCGGTCATGCGGTCCGCACTATAGCGAAGCTGTTGTTTTCGGCTCAAGTTACCTCGCTCGTAGTAATTCATGGCGGCGTGGTAGTCCTGGGCATCCTCATAAGCTTTGCCCAAGGCAAAGCTTAAGTGTGCCTGATCTTCAATAGGCGTTTGTTCCCTGTCCAGCTGCTGCTGCATGGCGAGAATTTCGTTTGCACCGAAACGGTAGGTTTTGAGATTGGCAAGGCTCCAATAGGCGTCACCGAAATCGGGCCGAGCGCCATAGGCCTTTTGATAGTCGGCGATTGCATCTTCGGTGCGATCAACGGTCTTTAAGGCGTGGCCGCGGAGTAAGTGCAGCTCAGGTGAGCCGGGCATTTGTTGGATAACGTCGTCGTAAATAGCCAGGGCCTCGTCGAAGCGGCCAACGGCTACACACTGGTTCGCATAAGCGGTCCGGTAAGATTGATTGCCGGGCATAGCCTCACGCAACAGGGTAGCTTGCGCCATGGACTCGGCATACTTTTGGCGACGATAGAGCACATTCATGTAGTCAAATCGCGCCAATACATTGTCTGGCTCAAATGCCACGGCACTCTCGAGAATAAACTCGGCATCGTCCAACACTTCCGACTTGATCCCCAGGTCTGCTAACAGGCGCATCGCTTCAACGTGTTTCGGCTGTTGCTGCAGGAAATTGCGACACAGCTGTTCCGCCTTGAACCATTTGCCCTCGCTAATCATGTTGCGAACGCTCAAGAGCGCTGGTGGCAGTGCGGCTAATTTATTCGCCTGGTCTGCGGCCTGCTCATGCCAATTGGGATGCTCGGATGTTGAGGTCAGACGACTGATCGCTTGCCAGCTCGCCAGCAGAGAGTTATTCAGTTGTACGGCGTGTTGGAAGGCCTCGAGGGCCTCTTTCTGGCGGTTAATCGCTAGATAACAGTGGCCCGACTCTTGGTACGCACGACCAAGTGTCGGGTCCTGGGTTGTCAATAAAGCGAGGTTTTGTAGTGCCCCTTCGACATCTTGCCGGTAGCGCTGGCTAACTGCGAGTAAGTACAAGGCGTCGGGATGATTAGGTTGTGTGAGTAGTACAGCATTGGCGGATTCGCCTGCCGCTTGAAACTGGCCCGCCTGCAATTGCTGGCGGCCCTGTGCCAAAATATTTGCATGATCAGGTTGTTCGTTAGGCATTTGTGCCATACCTATGTTCTTAGTTTAGGTGTTCTTAGCTTAGGTATTCTTAGCTTAGGTGTTCTGAGTTCAAACATTATCAAGTCAAAGGTTCTCAGTAACAAACAGGGTGAAATTCACCCTGTTTGTTGACTGCCACTAGGCTTTGTATCTAGCGCAAGTCGTATGAGACTCGAAAACCAATAGTCCGAGGTCGGTTAGTCGTAACACGCTCGAAAAAGTCCTGGCGATTGATGTGCAGCTCAGCTCGTTTGTCTGTCAGGTTTGACACAAAAAGCTCAACGCCCCAGCCGACAGCCTCGTCTTGAACCCCGACACTGGCATTAACCAATGTGTAGGCTTGCTGAGTCGTATTTGGCTCTGTTGGTGTATCCACTAACGAGTTAAGCGCTTCGCCGGCATATTTGATGCCCAGCTGCCAATGTGCATTCAAAGCGCCAGCCATCTGCCATTCGTAGCGACCACGAATGCTGGTCTGAAATTCAGGCGTCAACGGTAATGGCGAGCCTTCGTCAGCAACAATAACTGCAAATGCCGGGTTAACGCGAACCAGTTCGGTATCGTTGTAAGACGCAGCCGCATACAGCGTAAAGTTGTCAGTGGCCAACCAGACCAAGTCTGCCTCAATACCCATGATCTCAGCGTCACCGCCATTATCGACGATGGTTAAGACGGAAATATTCTGCGAGTCAAACTGAGAGACCTGAATGTCATTCCAGTCGATCTTGTAAATAGCACCGTTAAACCTTACCAGGCCATCAGCCAAAGTGGTTTTCCAGCCGAGTTCCATATTTTCAAGCGTGTCTGATTCAAACACGTAAGGCAGGCAGTAGCCGGGAAAACCAGTTGCCGCATTCGCTTCAATGGGCGCCGCGGTGCCGCAATTGGTGCCATCTGCCAGAAGGTTGTTGTCGCTAGAATTATACTGGCCACCTTCTTTTGCTGCTGCACGGTTAAAGCCTGGTGGACGGTAGCCTTCTGACCATGATGCATAGATCAGAGTGTCATCGTTTGGCGTCCAGCTGGCCGTAAACTTCACAATAGTGTCATCGACACTGATGGGCTGCAGTTCGGCAAAGTTAGCCTCGTAATCGCGGCCTCCGGTCTTTGTTGGTCGAATATCGTTGGTCAGATCAGCGTCGTCAGTGAACAAAGGTCGGTTGCCATAGCGCCATGCACCATAGCCTTTGTAAGCATACTCTAGGTCGTAATATCGAGCGCCTGCCGCAAGATTAAAGTCGCTGGTAACATCCCAAGATAACTCACCAAACACAGCCACCTGGGTCTCTGTTCGCGTATTGTCGTTACGGAACTGAGTGGCGAGTGTGGTCTTGCCGCGGGCGTTGGCCGTGGAGTTGTCAAAGGTTGAATTGGTGTTGATGTCGATAGGGGCAAAACCCGCATCAATCGGCGCCTGATAGTTAAAGTCGCCAACATGTTCAATTTCAAAATCTTCGTAAAACACGCCAGCGGTAAGATTGACGGGGCTATCGAAATCGGTGGTTACGCGAAATTCGTGAGTCCAGCGAGTATTTTGATTTTCGATATGGGCCGCATTGGTCGGGTTGCCACACTCAATCACGCCGCTATTGCCGCTCAGAGTTGGATCCCAGCCGTAGGTGGTGGTTGGGCCGCCGTCGGCAGCGGCAGGTAGGCCAGTGTAGAAGCCGCCGACTAAATATTCACACTGGTACCCGGAGATGAATCCACCCACGTTGGTGTAACCGGTGTAGTCAATGTTGGCAACCACTTCACGGTCCAAAAAGGCGCCAGTGTAGACCAGATCCAACGCGCCGACTCGACCCTCTAGAGTCCAAGCGGTTTGATTGAATTCGTCGGATAGCTTGTCTTCGGCAAATCGGCTGACTTGCAGGTCGCCGATGCTTGGGTCGTAATCGAACACGCCCTCGGTCTGTAATGACTGTTGTGCCTGTTGAACCAATAGGCTCCAGTCGTCATTGATCAGGTACTTAAGGCCGACTCGGAATCCAGCGTAGCTGGCGTCGTTGAAGTCATCTTCAACCAGCGACGAGTTTGACGCAATTTTTTTGCTGACGGGAACGACCAGGCCGCCGGCGCCGACGACATCGCCGTTGGCGAATACGGTGCCTGCTGCAAATGTCACGCTTTCGCCAGGATATGTCGGGTTGACAGCATTGTCAGCCTGGAACGATCCTTCGACATTGTCGATGTAGCCACCCTGGCGATCATTGTAGAGTGCCACACGAACGGCCATCTTGCCCTCGATGACGGGCAGGTTGAGCATCAGCTCGGCTGAGTTGCTGGCCTCGCCCCCTTTGGTTGTTGACCAACTGCCGTTCATGCTGGCTTGTACTTCATCAATGACAGGTTTGTTGGTGATCAAGCGGATAGTGCCGGCCATTGAGCTGGCGCCGTACAGGGTGCCCTGGGGCCCCGGCAGTACTTCGATGCGTTCCATATCACTAATATAGATGTCGAGATTTCGGCCGCCAGCGGTGACGGGCTGCTCGTCAAGGTAGAGTGCGACGTTGGGCGCAGAGCCTTGAGACTCGGCGACGGTGATATTGATGGCGTCAACGGCGGCGCCACGAATGTAGATTTCGTTCTGGCCTGGACCGCGCCCACCCGCATTAACGTTGGGTAAGTATTGAATGTAGTCAGAAAATTCCTGGATGTTTTGTTCTTCCAGTTGACGTGAGCTCATTGCCTGCACGGCTAATGGAACATCCTGCATGCTGACGGAGCGCTTAGTGGCGGTGACAACGATTTCTTCCATTGCCGCGGATGCGGTGGTGGCGGTGCCGAACATGACCGCCAGAATAGCGATATTTAATTGGTTTCTTTGAAACATGAACCCCCCCGGGGATTGAGCGAAAAGAATAATGCTTTGATATGAAAGGGTTATTGTACGTTTATCTCGCCGAAATTGCACCTGCTGCGGATTTTTGCTGAGAAGCGTTTGGTGATTAGGTCAGGAAAAACCCAGGATTTAAGAGATATTCCCAATAAAATTGGTATGAAGTCTGAAGGTATGATATCGAATAATATTTTTGACGCTAATGTCTGTTCGACGTCCAGCAAACACGTGGCCGATCAGCTAGGACGCCGACTCAGGGGGGGTAGTGCGAGGCCGGTCCTGCCATGTCCTGACGTAATGGCCGCTATGATGAAGTCTATGGGAGGCGGTTATTGCGAAGTTTCGGGATTTTTTTCAGGATTCTGTGCGGCGAAGGTCGCGAGATACAATTGCTCAACCTGCGCTCTTGCCCAGGGTGTTTTCCGCAGAAAAGTCAGGCTTGATTTCACCGAAGGTTGTTGTTTGAAGCAGTTGATGTTGATTAAGGTCGCGAGCTCTTCCCAGCCGAAGTGCTGCTCAAGCAAGGTGACGATGTGTTTGAGTGTCAGGCCGTGTAACTGGTTGTTGGGTTGCGAGTTTGGCATAGGTAAATGGGTTTGAATCCTTGAGGGTATCAGCACTATGTGACAAAGAGAGGTTGGTCTGGATAGCAGAATAACATGGTTTTGTGCTCAGCGAGGAGTTGCCGGCGCCAGGCAAAACGTGGTTAATTGCTTGTAGGCTTGGAATCAGCCAATCGAAGCCTCGCCAAAGGCGATTCTACTGATGAATAGGAGGATACCATGGACCTGGAAGCCAGACTCACGCAGCTCGAGGATATTGAAGCCATTCGACAATTGAAGGCGCGCTATTGCGAGGTCTGTGACGCGAACCACGATCCTGACTTGATCCTTACCTTGTTTACCGCAAATGGCATTTGGGAGGGTGATGGGATTGGCCGGCATGCCGGCCACCAGCAAATCGCTGCGCTGTTTCGCTCATTTCAAAAGACCATCAGCTTCTCCCAACACATGGTTCAGAACCCGATCATTGCGGTGGATGGCAATCACGCCACCGGGCGCTGGTACTTCTTTGGTCTGTTCACCTATTATAAAGGCCAACAACGCCGCTGGCAGGCCGCGAGGTATCATGAGGAGTATGAGAAAGTGGCGGGAACCTGGCAGATCAGCCATCTGAAAATCGTCGAACCGGTCATGAGCGCCCGCTATGAACAGGGTTGGCGCAATGGCCAAGTACCCGCAGAGAAGCCTGAGCGTGAGTGATCTTGTGGTTCATGGCCACTGCGATTCGAAATTTGAAGCCGTGCGTCGAGGCTTTGTGGAGAATTTTACGCAACGCGACGAGCTCGGGGCGTCGGTGGCCGTTGTGTATGAAGGCGAACTGGTGGTCGACCTGTGGGCCGGTTATGGGGATGCCGACAGAACCCGGCCCTGGCTGGAAGATACGCTCGTCAACGTCTGGTCTGTGGGCAAAGCCATGACCGCCTTGACCCTGTTGCATTTGCTGGAAAACCGCAACATTGACGTGAATTCCAGGGTTGCCGATCACTGGCCTGAGTTCGCCCAGGCGGGTAAGGGCCAGATTACCCTTGCTCAGGCTATGTCGCATCAGGCAGGACTCTGCGGAATCGACTCGCCGCTGCCGACAGACGCTTACTTTCACTGGGATCTCATGACCGCGGCCATTGCGCTACAAAAGCCATGGTGGGTCCCGGGACAAGCCCATGGCTATCATACCAATACCTTTGGTTTTCTTCTGGGAGAGCCGTTACAGCGGATTGCTGGACAGTCATTCTCTGACTACTTTCAGCAACAGATCGCCGGTCCGCTGGGTATGGACTTCCAATTCGGCGTGGCGGCTGATCAGCAGCATCGCTGCGCTGATTTGACGTTTTTGGATCGTGCCGGCGTAGGCTTAGCGGCCCCTGTGATGGCACTGGACGCCAGTGATACCCTAGGTGCCATGCGAGAACGCGTGGCCAATAACCCGCCCTTGTTGTCCCTTGGGGTTAATTCAACAGCCTGGCGGCGAGCGGTCTTTCCCTCCACCAATCCGCAGTCCAACGCCCGCTCAGTGGCCCGTTGTTTCGGCGAGTTGGCCTTGATCGCGGCGGGCAAGCGCGTGGGCGTGATCAGTCAGGCGCAATTGAATCGCGCCACCCAGATTGTCAGCGATGGGTTGGACCTTAATGTCCAGCGTCCGACGCGATTTGGTTTGGGCTTTCAGTTGACGCAGCCCGACCGGCCGCTGGGGCCGAACCCTGGCACCTTCGGTCACTATGGCAATGGTGGGCATCTGGGTTTCGCGGATCCTTCTCGGTCATTGGGTTTTGCCTATCATATGAATCATCAGGGCTTCGCCTGGCGTGATCCGAGAAATATCACCCTCACGGATGCGGTATATCGGTCACTTTAAGACCGGCGCCTCGCATCACCGACCCTGCAGGGCAGCGAATGGAACACGCCAAAGCTTACTTAATGTCTAAGCCTGAAGCCTGGGAAGACTATCCCTTCAATCTTCCGGTGGCGGTCTACAAAATCCGGCATAAGATGTTCGCCACTCTGAGCGAAAGTGGCGGCCACTGGCGCATGAATCTCAAGTGTGAGCCGCTAGAGGCGATGATGCTCAGAGATGTATTCGAGGCGGTGCTGCCTGGCTATCATATGAATAAGGCCCACTGGAATACGATAGTGCTGGATGGCTCGATCCCCGCGAGTGAAATCGAGAGAATGATCGATAATTCCTATCAGCTGGTGATCAAAGGCTTGACCCGCATTGAGCGTCACCAGCTTGAAACCCGCTTTACGTCCGTCGAGCTCTACGGGTCGCGAAAATGATCTTTAGTTGTGGGCCGGGCTTTCTGGCTACCGTCGGTCGTTACCGGTTATGCTAACTGGATACCAGTGTCGAGATCGGCACAAACAAAGAACTGGCGGGAGACGAGCTTGAGTGCAACTATTGAAATCACACAGGATATTGCCATCATCACTATGGATGACGGCAAAGCCAATGCGATAAATCCGACCATGATCGCGGCGCTGAATACTTGTCTTGATCAGGCAGAACAAGCGGCCCGTGCCGTGGTGCTTGTGGGTCGAGAGAATCGATTCTCGGCGGGTTTTGATCTGAAACTGATGTCCAGCTTGACCAGCGATGAGGTCACATTGATGGTGAATGAGGGTGGTCGATTGGCGCTCCGTCTGTATACGTTTCCGATGCCGGTAGTATGCGCCTGTACCGGCCATGGTATTGCCATGGGCAGTTTTATCTTGCTCGCGTCAGACATCCGTATCGGCACAGAGGGGCCCTATAAGATCGGCGCCAATGAAACCGCAATTAATATGGTGCTGCCCGTGTTCGCGGTGGAACTGCTCAAGGCGCGGATTGATCCGCGGCATCTGGGTCATGCTGCCATTAATGGCCATTTGTATGACCCGGATGGGGCCGTGGCAGCGGGCTTTCTCGATCGCATTGTGCCCGCCAGCCAGGTCAAAGCGACTGCAATCGAAGTCGCCCTCGAATTGAGTGCTCTGACGAGCCCCGCCTATGGCAAGAATAAGCGCTTAATTCGAGCGCAGACGATCGCTGTGATCGAGCCAAGCCTATAAGTTCAGGGCGTAGAATCAGCGTCATCCAGGAATAGGCTGTTAGCCTATTTTTAGCCCGTTGTTAGTCGATTAAAGGAGTCCTCCATGAGAGCTGCAATCATGCGCGATGCGCGTCTTGTCGTTGATACCATGTCACGACCTGAGCCTGCCGCTGGCGAGGTGCTGGTCAAGACCCTGGCTTGCGGTATCTGCGGTTCAGACTTGCATGCATTGAAGTTCGGCCAGCAAATGGTTGAAACATCCAAGGCAACCGGCGGCTCCTTCTCCATGGACTTGAGTCACGATGTGGTGATGGGACATGAATTTTGTGCTGAAATTCTTGACCACGGACCCGGCACAACAAAGTCCCTCAAGGCGGGCACTCGAGTCTGTTCGGTGCCGATGACTATTCGAAATGGCGCAGTGAGCACGGTGGGCTACTCGAATCTGGTGCCCGGTGGTTATGCGGAAAATATGGTGCTCCATGAGTCTATGCTGCTGCCTGTGCCGAATGGTCTGGCCAGTGATCTGGCGGCGCTCACAGAACCCATGGCAGTGGGCCACCATGCAGTGCAGATGGCAAGGCTGAACAACGCCGAAATTCCTTTGGTGATTGGCTGCGGTCCCGTGGGTCTTGCGGTCATAGCCGCGCTCAAACGCCTGGGAGTCGGCCCCATTATCGCTGCTGACTTCAGCGAGACCCGCCGCAATCTGGCGTTGATGATGGGCGCCGACGAGGTGGTCAATCCTGCCGAGTCATCGCCCTACGACAGTTGGCGATCGGTGGCGACGTTGGGTGTCGATGGGTCGCGCCTGCCGGAACTGCCGTTGGTGGGGCAACAATATCGAGAAGGTGTCTTCTTCGAATGTGTGGGTGTTCCCGGCGTGATCGATCAATTGATGGCAAATGCCCGTCGTGGCTGTCGCATTGTGGTGGTTGGTGTGTGCATGGAGCAGGACCATATTCGACCGTTGGTGGGAATCAACAAAGAGCTGAATCTGCAATTTGTGCTTGGCTATACCGCCGATGAATTCAAAGAGACCCTAGGGCATATTGCTGAGGGGGAGCTGGATGTTGCTCCCTTGATTACCGGTAAAGTTGGGCTTGACGGTATTGCGGCGGCTTTTGTCGATCTGGGCAGCCCGGAAGTGCATGCGAAAATTTTGGTGGATCCATCTCTGTAAAGGCCTTTGGTAAAAACGTATTAGAAAAACGCTGGGTAAGCTCGCGCTCAAGCTGCGCCTCGTGCAGGTTGAAAGGTTGGCCGTCGGCTGTTGCATCAACTCCGTAATACTGTATATTAATACAGTTGTTATAACTAAGCCTTCACACTCAATCAGAGGTATCGATGACATATCATTATGAGGTAATTGCGAAGATGGCGGCTGATATTTCCAAGCAAATGCTCAAGCTTAATAATCAGCTGGATAAAGTCATCGACAAGCAGGACGAGCTGATCGACCCTGAATCACAAAAGGCGGTGGTGATCGCGTTGGTCAATGATTTTAAGTGGGATGAGGCGGCGAAATTGTGTGCGGAACAAGCCAAGGAAGATGACAAACGAACCCGTTTGGCAGAAGAAGAAAAGCACCTTCGCCGGGAGTTGGAGGCTTTGCGCGAACAGTTGGTGGAGGTATCCAACGGTAAGATAGTCGAGCCGCCAACAGGCTCGGAAGAGTAATTTCAGTGGGTGCCCACAGGGTTCTGCAGTCGGGTCTAACGAATCTTTATGGGTGATCAAGAATCTTTAATGGTTGATCCCGTGAGATTGACCAGGCCATCACAGGCAAAAGTTCAATACAGATAACTGATCTCATCCTTCACAAAGGTATAGCGCGGTTGTTTGTACCAGCCGTAAATGAGTGATCTACGGGGTTCCTTGTGTACCTTGGTATCGTAGACAACGAGCTTTCCAGTTGTGCCATCCAGCCAGAAGTCGATATCATAAAGTTTGGCTGGATCGCCGGCCACATGGAAGTCGGTGCAGGCGAAATAGATGTTGCCGCGAATCTGGCGCACAGGATCGTGGACCTTGACGAACTTCAGCGCAAGATCTTCACCGGTCTTGTCATCTAAAACATGGAAGAGGCCGTCGGCATCGAGCAGCTTGGCAACATGCTCGTGCATCGTCGCCTTGATGTCATTAACGTAAAATTTTACCGGCGCAACTTTCGGTGCCAGAGAAGGCGTTATCGAGGGTGTTTGGGTTTCTGCAGAGGGCTCTGCGTGGAGTGAGAGACCGACCGAAATCAACAGCCCAAATAGCAGGCTGTTGATCACTGTCGTGCTGAACCTTCGATTAATCATAAAAGCTGTTCGCTCTAACAATTAAGCTTCGGGAGCAGGCTCTCCGGCATGCTCAGCAGCTTCGCCGGCATGTTCATGGGCTTCTTCAGCAGCTTCGCCGGCATGTTCATGGGCTTCTTCAGCAGCTTCGCCAGCATGTTCTGCGGCAGCAGGTGCAGCTTCGCCAGCATGTTCTGCGGCAGCAGGTGCAGCTTCGCCAGCATGTTCTGCGGCAGGTGCAGCTTCGTTAGCGTGTGCGGCAGCTTGATCTGTCGAGGTGGCAGGCTTGTCGGCTTGTTCGCAGGCCATTAACGCAAACAGGGGTAGTACTAACAATAATTTGAAAAGAACTTTCATGCGGGTGCTCCTTGAAGGTGGTGTAGGATTATATAGTATCCGCCCTAGAACGCTTGTCGTCACGCTATTTCTCTGCTTCCGATGCGGCGGCCAGGTCGCCGAGCGTCAAATTGTCCGGTTTGAATGGCTCAAAAAGCCAGGCTTTAACGGAGAATGCTTGGTCTCGGGCTTCGGGTAAGCCAAGCGCGTGCTCGGCATTCGTGGTTGCGCCAAAGTCTGCTGGGCGCGAGTAGCTGCGGAATAAGGGATCCCAAATACTAAAGATGGTTGAAAAATTGGCGTCGCCGTAATGCCGATCAACCGCGTGGTGGCTAGCATGAAATCGCGGCGTGACAATAAATCGCGACAAAGTTTGTTCGACCGGATTGGGGAAATCGAAATTGCTGTGATGGAATTGTGCGCACAAACTCACCAGCCCCTCAAACAGGAACCAGGAAATGGCCGTGGGTCCCCATACTGCAACCCACAGCGCTTTGGCGCCGAAGGAGAGTAATAACTCTCCCGGGTGAAATCGAAGTGCGGTGGTGACATCCATGCCGGTGTCGGAGTGGTGTGCCTTGTGAAAGCGCCACAGGAATGTCACTCGATGATTGGCCCGGTGCCAGAAGTAGTCGAACAGATCCAAAACGATGACCGTCGCGACCATCTCGACCCAGCCCGTGAGGCCGAGCCAGCGCGAAATTCCCCAGCCTTGCTCTTCGACGTACACGATCCAGAGCAGAAATGGTACATAGGCCAGAAAGCGTATCGTGAGGGTGTTCAACAGGGCGATGCCACCATGGAACAGTAGTCGCCTGAGTC
>Ga0208544_10000250_pt1 | contig 43677 bp, 11 predicted proteins | sample DEB08_DNA_9_FD_184526 | JGI IMG/M metagenome (GOLD analysis project Ga0208544, IMG submission 184526) | Aqueous microbial communities from the Delaware River and Bay under freshwater to marine salinity gradient to study organic matter... | ecosystem: Environmental > Aquatic > Marine > Coastal ... | reverse complement strand
ATTAGAGCTTATATAGAGTTCTACAATCGGTGCTTAGTAAAACCTTTAAAATGGAAGTTCAAAGGGTTCGACAAAGGAAAGAAATTGAAGAATATTAACTGCCGCTAACTTCTTGCGCAAACCACTACTTCATTTTAGAAGAAAGTAGCTAGAATCTTAAAGCCCCTTTTTCGATTATTTCACCTTGGTAAGCTGACAAGTAACTTTTGTAAGCCTTGGCTATGCTATGCCCAATTTCGAAAAATGTTGACAATAATAAACCACTTATTAATTTATAAAAACAAAAAAAAGTCGCTGATGAAAAAACATTTTCATACCTACAAAAAAATAATTGGCTTATTGCCACTACTCCTATTGGGGTTTATTGCTACCATGCATGGGCAAGCGGAAGAGCAATTTGAGTTTAAAATCCAGTATATGGAAGAAGGAAATGACTCTCTTTGGGGGGTATATGTTCGGCCTATTGATGGATTTGATGTCGGAAGCAACGATGCGGTTGTTGGTTCTGGGCAAATTACCGTCTTGATGAGAAATAATGGATTAGATTCCATTACTAATATTCAAAGTGTCTCTGGTAGTTGGAATAGTTTTTATGATATCGTAAAAGGGCCAATCGAAGCACCTGGCATATCCTATCTATTTATAGGACTCTCTGATGGGGATGGGATCAATTTAGAAAATGGAGAAGAAACGCTCCTATTAACTTTCCAAGTACCCGGAGATTGTCCAGATACTTTAGGATTGATTGATAATGCTGTTGACTTATTTAATGCACCTATCTATAATGGGACAGGAAATAATTCAGTCGGGAATAATCCCGGTATGGATTTATCGACGTTTAATTCCAGTACAGGAGACGTCTATAATTGGGAAGGCAATTATAACACAAGCGCCTTTAGTTGTGCGGATTGTGATAGTGATGGTATTGCGGATGGTATAGAGGATACAGATGGAGATGGGATGTTTTCTCCAGGCGATTCTTCCGAAATTTGTAATATATGTGATCCATTAGGAGTTGGAAACTTTAGGGCAACGTTATTAGGTGGAGATACCTTGACTTTATGTGGTCAAGTTGGAGAAGATTCTGTTGCTTTAATGGTGGAACTTAATGGTGGATGGTCTCCTTTTGTCATTACATTAGAAGAAACAGAACAAGTATCTGGGGCTATTAGAACGTTAACTTTTACAGATTATGAAGTGGGAGATAGAATTTACGTAGCACCTTCTTCTACTGCTACTTATAGGATGACGACTATCACGGATAGTCCTCCTCAACCGAATGCCCAAGATTCCCTTTTCTGTACAATTAGTATAGATAGTTTATTTGAAACGGTTGATGTGGTCGTAGAAGGACCTTTGTCTTTCGATAATATGGGAGATGCGCATCCAGCAGATTTTACTGCTTGTAATCTAGATACCTTATTTTTTGATGTAGATGCGAGTAATGGTGGTGATGGCGTAATATTGTACCAATGGCAGGTTAGTCCAGATTCTACAGATGTTAATTTGTGGACGGATATAGAGAATGGTACACCTTATGCTTTTGCAACAACTGATTCTTTAGTGATTAGTAACCCACTTGGATTAGATGGGAACTTTTATCGAGCGAAAATTTATACACCTTTTTGTGATACGCTTTATTCTTATGCGGCTGAGTTAGGCGTTGATGGTCCATTCATTGTGGATGTAGAAGCGGTCGATAATTCTCTTTGTGCGTTAGAAGATGAAATTTATTTCTTTACAGAGACATCAGTTGGTCAAGGAAATTTTAATCGGAAATGGCAAGTCAATCGAAACGATGGATTTGGTTTCGTAGATGTAAGTACAATACCTAACCCTGCTCTTTCTGTTCATACAGCAACGACTTCCGATGTGGCAGGAGGACCTGGTATCGAACGGATTTATTATGATACTTTATACATTACCAATCCTTTAGCAACCATGAACCAATGGCAATATCGTATTGCAGCAGTTGGTGATAATATTAATGCTTGTAGTGAACTCTATACAGATGAGGCAACGCTTACCGTTGAAGGAGAAATTGAGGTACTTACGGATCCTGTAGAGGTATTCGTTTGTTCAGATACCACGGCTTGTTTTGGTGTAGTTATTAATAACGAAGCGAATCAGGGTACGGTTCAATATCAATGGTATGTATTACAGAGAGGACTGGCAGATATTCCTAGTAATTGGGCGAATGTCACGAATGATGGTACCTACTCTGGTGCTAATTCAGATACTTTATGTGTAACGAATGTCATTGGTCGAGATAGTTTTAGTTACCGATTGGAAATACAAACTACGGAATGTATGATTGTATCCTCTGCTGCTGCTATTTTAAATGTAGACGGGCCGATTGTCTTTGATGTGAATGCAGCTGATGTTACGGTTTGTGCGGATGAAGATCCTAATATATTTGCCTTTAGAACTTTAATGGGGCAAGGTGTTTTAAGCAGAAGATGGCAAGTAAATCGAAATGATGGGAATGATTGGGTAGATTTGGCTAATATCGGTGTAGATACTTTTAATGTAGGGATTGATTCTGTTACTACGGGTTTACCTGCTGGTTTTGAGAAAGCCTATTTAGATACTTTATATATTGATACCGCTGCTTTCTATATGGACCAATGGCAGTTTAGATTAGCTGTAATTGGAGATAATGAGAATAATTGTTCGGATGTTTATTCTGATGAAGCTATTTTGACTGTTGAAGGCAGTTTGTCTGTAGATGTGCAACCTGTAGATGTGCAAATTTGTTCGGATACAACAGCCTGCTTTGGTGTAACTATCGGAAGTGAATCAGCTTCGGGTATTATTGAATACCAATGGTTTGTACAAGAAAGAGGGGATATTGGTAATTGGACGCCTTTAACAAATGATGGGACTTATTCTGGCGTTCGGGCAGATACTTTATGTGTAACGAATGTCATTGGAAGAGATAGCTTTGCTTATCGGGTAGAAGTAAAAACAGGGCTTTGTGCTATTATTACTTCTGATGAAGCGCTGTTAAGAATTGATGGACCGATTTCTTTTGATATAAATGCGGACGATGTAACCGTTTGTGCGAAAGAAGATCCAAATTTCTTTGCTTATAAAACTTTAATGGGGCAAGGATTACTGGATAGAAGATGGCAAGTAAGTAGAGATACTGGACAAACTTGGGAAGATGTAACCTATCCTGTCGATAGTGTTTATACCGCAGCAGCAGATTCTTCTACTGCCGCTATAGACTTATTGCCTGGATACGAAAAAGCTTATTATGATACACTATACATCGATACTGCTGCTTTTTACATGAATAAATGGCAATATCGTTTGGCTGCAATTGGTCAAAATAGTAATAACTGTACAGATTCTTATGCTAGAGAAGCGACCTTAACTGTAGAGGGGCAAATTTCTATCGCACCTGGTTTTCAGCCAATGGATGTTGCGCTTTGTTCCGATACGGCTGCTTGTTTTGGTGTACTAGTCATCAATGAAGCCAACGAAGGAATTGTTCAATATCAATGGGAGAAACTAGATAAAGGAGAAGATGGTACTGTTGATAGTAACTGGGACGTACTTTCTTCTAGTGATGGTCGATATGCAGGTGTTCGTTCGGATACGATGTGTGTTTTATTTATTGCAGGACAAGATAGTACTCGATACAGAGTTAGAATTAATACAGGTCTTTGTGGGGATGTACTTTCAGAGGAGGCTTTACTTGAAGTGGATGGCCCTATAGAACATATAGTCAATCCACAAGATGAAACGATTTGTGCAGTAGAAGATGAGATTTATTTTACTTCTGCTACTTCTATTGGACAAGGCGAAATGTTGACTCGTTGGGAAGTGAGTGTAGATACAGGTAGAACATGGAATTTAGTTGATTTGATTTCCATCGGTACAATATATAGCGAAGGCAGAGGTATAGAAGGAAATCCATCAACTGGAGACATGGCAGATAGTATTTATTATGACACCTTATTTCTTAGTGGTGTGGTCAATACAATGGATCATTGGCATTATAGAAATGTAGCGAGTGGTATTACAGGAAATGGCTGTAATGATGTACCTTCTGATGCGGCTATTTTGACGGTTGAAGGGTTGATTGAGATTCAAATGGATCCAATAGATGTAAATATCTGTTCAGATACGGCTGCTTGTTTTGGAGTGACGGTGTCTAATGAAACGCTGCAAGGAAACATTCAATATCAATGGCAAGCCCAACCTCCTGGAACTACGACTTGGATTACTTTAACTTCTTCTGATGGTAGATATGGCGGGGTAAGGTCAGATACGCTTTGTGTGAATAATGTAGCTGGTTTAGATAGTTTTGCTTACCGAGTTTACATTTTTACCGATAAATGCGCAAATGTCTATTCTGACTCAGCAGTTTTGAGTGTTTCTGGTCCAATTGATTTTGAGGTACAACCACAAGATGTCGCAGTTTGTGCAGCAGAAGATGCTACTTTCTTTAATGCAGAAACAACGATTGGTGAAGGTGGATTGACCCTTAGATGGCAAGTGAATAAAGGGGCGATTTGGGAGGATGTAGATTTGGTTGGAGATGCGGCAATTTATAGCAGAAATAGTTCAAAAGAAGCCAATATTTTGGCATCTATTGATAGTACCTATTACGACACTTTATTTTTGAATGCGGTGGCTACAGCAGGTATGGATCAATGGGAATATCGAATTGTTGCAAATGGTTTGAACGGAGCTAGTTGTCAAGACATTCCATCAGATGCGGCAATCTTAACCGTTAATGGACCATTGAACGTGGAGGCAGACCCTAGAGATACGACTGTTTGTTCTGGTCAACCTGCATTGTTTGAGGTAACAACTTCTAACGATGCTTCTGGAATAATTCGCTATCAATGGCAGCGAAAAGTAACGAGTGGCGCTTGGTTTGACTTAACGGTGAATGAAATTTATAATGGGGTAAGAGATAGTGTTTTGAGTATTAGTGACGTAGCAAAAGTAGTTGAGGCAACGGGCATGAGTAGTGTAGATAGTGCTTTTTATCGAGTTGCTATTTTTACAGATGAGTGTGATAGAATATATTCTGATTCTGCTCAGTTAAGAGTAGAAGGACCATTTGAATTTGATACAGCCGCAGATAGCCCACATGATACAGTCGTTTGTGCTGGAGAACCAATTGTTTTCCGTGCCAATCCAAGAAATGATGGTTTTGGAGAAATGCTTTATGAATGGAAAGTATCCATTGATGGTACTAATTTTGGTTCAATACCAAGTTTTATGGGCTACATGGGGACTTATTCTGGAGAGGATAGTACCGTATTAACATTGACGCCCACTGTAGCGGATCACTATTTACTAGATAGTACGTTCTTTAGGTTAGATATCACCTCTGCTGCATGTGCAGCGGTAACAAGTTCACTAAGAGCTTTATTAAGAGTAGATGGTGATTTAGTATTTGACTTACAACCTCGAGATACTACTAACTGTGCCGACAAAGGCGTTATTTTCTATGCAAATGTGACCAATAATGGATACACAGGACAAGATGGTATTCGATATCAATGGCAAGAGTTCGAGCATAATACCTCAGGGCCATGGCAAGATATTCAAAACGGAGGGGTTTATAATGGTGCTTCTACTGATACTTTAAGTATTGATATTACGACTGCTTTAGATTCTAATCAATATCGAATGATTACTTGGACGTCTGTTTGTAATCAAGATACTTCAGATGCAGCTTACCTCATTGAAGAGGGTTCTGCTGGATTTACGGATCATCCAGAAGATGTGATTATTTGTTCTGGTGAAATGACCTCTTTCTCTGCTAGAATGGTTAATTCTACTGGACAAGGAGATAATTACTTAAACTGGCAAATTAGTACGAACAACGGAATTACTTGGAGAAATATTGATCCGATGACTGAAGGCCCATTATTCACTGTAGCAGATGTAGGGCCAACTGCAACGGGAGATTCTACGGCAACGGAGATGTCTACGACCTTGAGTGTTAGCGATGTCGAAGGGATGCAAGGCTATCGTTTCCGAGCTGCGGTGACTAGTACTTATTGTGATACCGTCTTTTCTCAATTAGCTAAGCTAACCGTAGAAGGACCATTTAGTGCAACCTTAACAGGGCCAGCAGATGTTTGTGCGAACATCGGCGTAACTATAGAAGCAAATGTAGTAAATGAAGGAGCTGGACTTCCTGTCTTGACTTGGCAATGGAAAGCGCCTAGTGATGCTGGATTCTCGGATATTTCTACTACTTGGGATATTTTCAATGGGGAACAAACCAATGGTATCGGCTTAAAAGTGTTGACGATTGATTCTGTCTTAAATGAAAATTCACGAGAGAATTTACCATCAGGTGTAGATACTTTCTATAACTTTGATCAGTATCAATTCCGTTTATCTATTGTTTCTGATACTTGTGACGTGGCTGTTTTCTCTGATACCTTTTTACTAAATGTAGTTGCAGATACAATTGGTAGATGTGACTGGGATTTAGATGGTCTAACGAATACAGTTGATTTAGATGATGATAATGATGGCTTAACAGATAGTGTAGAGGTTTATATTACCACTTATGCTGGTTCTGAACCACAAGATTCTGTAGCCCAATTTGATACAGATACAGATAACAACTCTGTCACGGATAACGAAGAAGATGCGGATGAAGATACGATTAGTAATGGGGAAGAGGTAGATGATGATGATGGAGATGGACTTTCTGATGGGGTAGATTCATTAACGGGTGTGTTTACAGGTTTTCCTGCTATGCCAGACCCATCAGATGAAGATCCAGATGATATTTTCAACGGTGACCCATTAGATCCTTGTGATCCGATTTTGAGTCCAAGTTGTATTGGAGTTGTCTTAGATATTAATGTCAAACTACAAGGAGCGATGCCAAAAACAGGACGAGATGAAGGAGATGACGTATTAATGGGAGATCTACTGCGGTCAAAAGGTTTATTACCAAGAATTTCTCCTTATGAAGATTTCTTTGTCCTGGACTCTTTAAACTCTATAGTACCTGCTTTTGTCCATGTAAAAAGAGATAGTGTACTAGAAGAAATACCTATGGATGATAGTACGGCTGTCTTTGGTGATATGGGTTTCTTGAATGATAAATTAGATAATGCGGTAGTGGATTGGGTTTTCGTAGAAATTCGAGATGGATCTAAATTGGATAGTATCGTAACAACTAGAGCTGCTTTATTACAAAGAGATGGAGATGTAAGAGATCATAGAACATTTACAGATCCTAGAAAAAATGACGCAGATGGTTATGCTTATTTGAGCTTTGATAGCACTTTAGCTGGTGATTATTATGTGTCTGTTAGACATAGAAATCACCTTGGTGCCATGACCAATGATGCCGGCTTATTTTCACCAATTGTAACAAGAGTAGACTTTACGGATAGTACCTTTAATGCTTTAGGTATTCACTCTGAAAGAATGAATAAGGATAGTACCGAACAGTATTTATGGGCAGGTGATGTTACTTCTGATAGAAAAATTATCTATCAAGGTCCTGGTAATGATGTAGATGAAATGTTCTTCCGAGTCATCGCAGAGCCTAATAACGTGGATTTATTGGATAACTATATTGTTCCTGGTTATTACCGAACAGATTATAACATGGATGGTAGTTCTATTTTCCAAGGACCTGGTAACGATAGGCAAATGCTTATTTTCCAAAGTATTTTACAGTTTCCTGATAACCAAGTTAAAAAGTTGGCGAATTACGTAATATTAGAACAGCTCCCCTAGCTTTATAGGGTTAACTAGCCAAAGGTATCGGATATTTTTACATATCCGATACCCTTTGTGCTACCCAATGAAGCAAATTTCTTAGCTATACTTATTTTATTCCCTTTTTGAGATGAAGCTATTTCATCTTGAAAAAATAACCTACTAACCTTTTAAATGATTAAGCTACTTCAACAAATAAAATTTTGTTAGGAAGTAGGCGAATTTTGATAATTAATGCTTAGAGATAATTATCAAAATTCGTGAATAATCTAGAATTTTTTGAAAGGTAAATGTTTTAAAAATGCAAATTAATAAACTACTATTGAGAAATTGCTTATTATTAGTTGGGCTGTTTTTTTTCACCTTGACTAGTTTTGCGCAAATAGAATTTACGCTGCAATTGGAGGCGGATGGACTGACTTATACGGTTTATGCTAAGCCACCTGCCAATTCCATTATTTCCACTAATACCATTACGGGTACAGGTCAGGTTACCCTTGTTGTGCCAACTGAATTTCAATTGATTGATTTTCAAAAACTTGGTGGCGAATGGGATGCTGGAGATACTAGGGTTAGTCAGCCAATCGAAGACCCTGAACATGACTATATTTCTTTTGGTTTGGATGGTGATAGGGCGCCCAAAGCAATATATACCGCAGGGCAAGAAACAGCCTTGTTTTCTTTCAAAAGCGAGGGTGGCTGTGTAGGCTTATTGCGTTTAATCGATAATCGAACAGATGTTTTTGCTCAAATACCCAATTCAGAAAGTTCTAACCCTGGTAATGAATTAGGGGTGATTGATTTAGGGAATAGTTTAGCTCGATTTAGGTATTCCCAGAATTATGAACCTTTTGCGGCCGATTGTGAAGATAATGACGGAGACGGAATTCCAAATGGAATAGAAGATATCAATGGAAATGGAATGGCTGACGATGGCGAATCAGATTTAAATAACCCAGATACAGATGGTGATAATATTGGTGATGGCGAAGAAGATACGAATTATAATGGACTGACGGACGATGGGGAGACGGACGCTTTAGATAAGTGTGATCCAAAGATAACAGACCCAACTTGTGATTTTGATGGAGATGGAATCCCTAATGAAACAGATCCTGATGATGATAATGATGGGGTAAATGATATCGACGATGTAGATAAATTTGACCCATTGTCTGATTCTGATTTTGATACAGTGGCTGATTCTACAGAAACTGCGGATGGCAGTGATCCTTTAGACCCATGTGTACCGAGTAATGCCGTTGCAGCTTGTAATGGCGATGATGTGGACGGAGATGGATTTTTTGCTGGTATTCCTGAGACGGATCCATTATTTGATCCAAATGATGCGGATCCATGTATACCGAGTAATGCGTCTCCTACCTGTGATTTAGATGGAGATGGAATTATTAACCAACAAGATGAGGATGATGATGCGGATGGGGTGCCAGATGTCGATGATGTCGATCCTTATGATCCAAATTCTGATTCTGATAATGATGGCATTACGGATGATGTGGAATCAGGAGATAATGATGTATATGATCCAGGATTTGATACTAACCCTTTGGATTCGGATAGTGATAATGATGGTATTTTAGATGGCGTTGAAGATGCGGACCAAGATGGCATTAGAGATCCAGAGGAAACGGATCCATTGGATATGAATACAGATGATGACGAATTAAATGATGGGGAAGAAGATGCCAATCAAAATGGGATGCAAGATGATGGGGAAAGTAATCCATTAGATATTTGTGATCCAGAAGCTATTTTTCCAAGTTGTGATTTTGATGGAGATGGAATTATCAATGGCATAGACCCTGATGATGATAATGACGGGGTGGCAGATGGAAGTGATATTGATCCTTTTAATCCAGATTCTGATTCGGATAAGGATGGCTTAACGGATACCGATGAAACAGGGGGCGATGGTATGTATGATCCTGCTACGGATAGTAATCCGTTGAATGCTTGTGACCCGAATGTTAATACCACACTTTGTGTGAAAATTGATTTAGATGGAGATGGATTTTATCCAAATTATCCTTTTGATCACGAGAATTATGACTCAGATGATGACGATGCTTGTGTGCCAGATTTTACTTCACTTGCTTGTGATTTTGATGATGATGGCATTCCAAACGGCACCGATAATGACGATGATGGCGATGGCGTAATAGATTTAAATGATATAGAAAACTTTAATCCTAATTCAGATTCGGATGGGGATAATGTTCCTGATATAGTGGAAACAGGAGGCGATGGTGTTTATAACCCAGGCATAGACACGAATCCATTAGATGATGACACAGATAATGATTTTATTCCTGATGGCGTGGAAGATGCTAACCAAGATGGCATCCAAAATGCAGGGGAAACAGATCCGTTAAAAGATGATACGGACGGCGATGGTTTATTAGATGGACAAGAAGATGCCAACCAAAATGGTGTTATTGATGACGGCGAATCTGACCCGACCAATCAATGTGATCCACTAGTAGCCGATGCGGGACAATGTGATACAGACGGAGATGGATTAGTAGACGACGATGATCCAGATGATGATAATGATGGAGTATTAGATGGAGATGACGCAGATCCAGTTGATCCAAATTCTGATTCGGATAATGATGGGATTACAGATGTTATTGAAACTGGAAACGATGGTAGTTATGATCCAGGTACAGATTCAAATCCATTAGACCCAGATACAGATGGAGACGGTATTTTGGATAATGTAGAAGATGGTAATTTAAATGGAGAAGTGGATCCAGGAGAAACGGATCCTGCTAATGCGGATACAGATGGAGATGGTGTAGCAGACAACGATGAAGATATTAATTTAAATGGCGTACAAGATAATGGGGAGTCTGATCCAACTAATGTTTGTGATCCAATTAAAACGGATCCAACTTGTGATTTTGATGGCGATTCCGTTATCAATTCAGAAGATCCAGATGATGATAATGATGGCGTAGCAGATGGGGATGATGTTGATCCATTGAATCCAGATTCTGATTCTGATGGCGATGGTATTTCAGATGATGTAGAAACTGGAGAAGATAGCGTTTACAATCCTGAAACAGACACAAATCCATTAGATGATGATACAGATGATGATGGCGTAAATGATGGCGACGAAGTAGCAGATGGAAGTGATCCATTTAATCCTTGTGATCCTAGTTCTGCTAATGATCCTTGTCGGGATAGTGCTACAGATGATGATGGGGATGGTTATTTTGCAGATTTTCCAGCAGATGATCCTCAATTTGATTCAGATGATGCAGATCCATGTGTGCCAGATAATCAATCACCAACTTGTGATTTTGATGGTGATGGGGCAGATAATCAAACAGATACGGATGATGATGGCGACGGGGTTGCAGATGGGGATGATGTAGATCCTTTTGACCCAGATTCTGATTCGGATGGGGATGGGATTACAGATGACGTAGAAACAGGCGAAGATGATATTTATACTGTAGGAACAGAAACAAATCCATTAGATGATGATACCGATGATGATGGTATTTTAGATGGCGTAGAAGATACAAACGGAAATGCTACCCAAGATGGTGGGGAAACAGACCCATTAAATCCAGACACCGATGGTGATGGTCTTGATGACGGCGTAGAAGATGCCAATCAGGATGGCAATTTAAATGATGGAGAGTCTGATCCTTTAACCCTTTGTGATCCGAATCCTACTTTTGAGGAATGTGATTTTGATGGAGATGGTATTGACAATGCGAATGACCCAGATGATGATGCAGATGGCGTAGCGGATGCACAAGATGCAGACCCATTTGATCCAAATTCTGATTCTGATGGTGATGGTATTACAGATACAGACGAAACAGGAAATGATGGTGTCTATAATCCAGCTCAGGATAGTAATCCATTGAATGGTTGTGAGCCAAACCCTGATTCGGATGCTTGTGGTTCTGTGGATTTAGATGGTGATGGTTTCTTTACCAATAAGTCAGAAACAGACCCAAATTTTGATCCAGATGATGCGGATCCTTGTGTGCCAAATGCAGCTGATCCAAACTGTGATTTTGATGGAGATGGTATAATCAATGCAGATGATACAGATGATGATGGGGATGGTGTAGCAGATATAGACGATACAGATCCTGTAAATGCTAATTCTGATTCAGATTTTGATGGGATTCCTGATAATGTAGAAACAGGAGACGATGGCGTTTACACTGTTGGTGTAGATACGGATCCATTGGATATTGATACGGACGATGATGGTATTCAAGATGGTGTAGAGGATGCCAACCAAAATGGTACGCAAGATGCTGGGGAAACAGACCCTTTAAATCCAGATTCTGATGGAGATGGAATTGAAGATGGAATTGAAGATGCGAACCAAAATGGTACGCAAGATGCTGGGGAAACAGACCCTTTAAATCCAGATTCTGATGGAGATGGAATTGAAGATGGAATTGAAGATGCGAACCAAAATGGTACGGTGGATGATGGTGAATCTGATCCAAATAATGTTTGTGACCCGATTATGGATGATCCAGATATATGTAACGAATGTGCGATGGATCCAACTTTAGCAACTTGTGATTTTGATATGGATGGTTTAGATAATTCGATTGACCCAGATGATGATGGTGATGGAGTGGATGACACAGATGATGCCGATCCGTTTGACCCCACTTCTGATTCTGATAATGATGGGATTCCTGACAATGTAGAAACAGGTGGTGACGGTGAATATTTCCCTGGAGAGGACACCAATCCATTAAGCGATGATACGGATAACGATGGTTTACCTGATGGTATAGAAGATGCGAACCAAAATGGGGAAGTAGACGATGGCGAAACTGATGCACAAAATCCAGATTCTGATGAAGATGGTATTGTGGATGGTATAGAAGATACGAATGCAAATGGTCAAGTTGATCTTGGTGAAACCGACCCACTAAATACGGATTCTGATGATGATGGTATATTAGATGGAGATGAAGATTTAAATGGGGACGGTATTATTACAGCAGGGGAATCAGACCCAGCCAATCCTTGTAGTCCACCTGTAGTGGGTTGTTTGCCGCCACTTTGTATACAAAATGGTATTACCGATCCTCTATGTGATTTTGATGGTGATGGTTTACCTAATGAAGAAGATCCAGATGATGATAATGACGGCATTCTAGACGTCGATGAAGATACCGATTTAGATGGAGATTTAACGAATGATGATACAGATGGTGATGGTGTTCCAGATTTCTTAGATGTAGACCCATTTGTTTTCGTGAATATGCGTGTTTACCTACAAGGTGCTTATGATCATAGAACAACCTTGATGATGACCGATGAATTAAGAGCGAAAGGATACGTTCCGATGGAAGAACCTTATAGTACAGTTCAACTAGGTTTATACAAACCATTCACGCATGTTGGAAAAGGTGGCGGAGAGACCATTAAAGACGCTAGTGTATTAGCCGATAAAGGCGAAAATTCTATTGTTGATTGGATTTTCTTAGAATTGAGAAGTGCTTCCGATAATACAGTTGCTGTAGAAACTAAGGCTGCTTTGATTCAACGAGATGGGGATATTGTAGAAGTCGACGGGGAAAGCCCAGTTTATTTCCCTGTAAGCGAGGGTACAGATTTCTATATCGTGATTAAACACAGAAACCACTTAGGTATTATGACGAAAGATCCAATTGCAATGGATAGAAATTTACTAGCGCCAATTGCTTTAGACTTTACCGATGGTTCTGCACCAATCTTTGGAGAACATGGTATGAGAGCAAAAGACCTGGATGGTAAATTTGCCCTTTGGGGAGGTAATACAGATGGTAATAGATATATTATCTTCCAAGGTAGTGGAGTTGGTATTCCTGACTCAGATGGTATCTTTTTCACGATTTTTGGTGACGAAACGAATAATCCGCCTAAGTACAATCACATTGCAAGCGGCTACTCTTTAAGTGACTGTAACTTGGATGGCGATATTAAATACCAAGGTGGAGATAATGATATTGATGATTATATTTTCTTCAATGTCTTTAGTCACCCGAATAATAATGTAAATTTCTTCACTAACTTCTTTATTGAAGAACAGGTGCCAGAAAGAAAATAGAGCAGGAAGAAGTCAGACCGAAAATTAATCCCGATAGCTATCGATATAAACGGTCTGACTTCTAATTTCTCAAAAACTATCACTCACATTTAAACCTATAATAAAAAACATGGCGAGAATTTTAAAAACACTAATCCTTTTGATTATTAGTACAGCGAATCTCCCCGCACAAGTAAAATTTTTACTTGATTACAATGCAATGACTGCTGAATATACTGTATCAATGATGCCAGAAAGAACTTGGTATGCACCGAAAAATAAAACAGCTACAGGACAGGTTACTTTGAAGGCATCGACCCGACAATTTATTGTAAAAGATATAAGAAGTCATGTAGAAAAGACTGAATGGGTGCCTGCAGGTAGGGTGGAAAGCCCAGATGAAAGCCCTAATTATGATTATATCTTTTTTAGCCTTAGAACACAAGGATTGGTAGAAATGCCTTATCGAGCTTTTAAGAAAACAAAATTGTTCACTTTTACAATTGAAGCCAACTGCGCCAGAGAAGTTATGTTGGTGAATAATACAGAAGATGCTTTTTTACCACCTAATTCTAGGAGTGTTAATATTGGCAATTCTTTAGGTGCTATAGGTGCGGATGGAGAAGCTTATATTGGCAATGTAAGCGATTTGCCTATTTTTTGCCCTTATGCAGATCCTCCTAAACAGGAAGAACTCATTTCTGGTGGAAATACGACGGGAGTTGCAACAAAACCAGTGCTTGATTTAATAGACAAAAAATTACTCTATCCTAATCCAACGATTAATGAAGTAAATGTTCAATTCACTTGGAAGGGAACAAAAGGACAAAAAGATATTTTAGCATATAATGAAGTTGGTGAATTAGTTCGCCTTTTTCAACAAGATTTAGCACAAGGAAGCAATAATTTCACCTTGGATGTTAGCAAATTAGGCAACGGTATTTATGATTTTCTCTTAGTAGATAAAGAAGAACAGTTATCACTAGGGAAGGTCATTAAAGTAGAGTAGGTATTAGGTGCTAGGTATCAAGTATTAGGTGGGTGTAATTACAGCTAACCTGATACCCGACACCTAATACCCGATACCTCAATCAATTAAGGAACACATCTTCACCCTATATTTTAAACCTAAGTGATTTCGTTCGTAACGAAATCCGTACTCACATTGGACGTGAAAAACGGAATAGGCGACTTCCAACAATAAGGCGTAAAGGAAAGTATATCAACTTGAGACTTAAATTAAGCAGATATACTCCTTTCGCTTTTATTGTATCATCCAGTAACTTCCCGTTACTGGATGATTTTACTAAAAATCACCCTAAAACTAGCAAGTAATTTTCCACCATTAATACGACAATTCATGGTGCTAGATACTGCCCTGAAATTATCAAGTAACGGGAAATTACTGGATGATTTAGAAATCGACTTGAAATTATCAAGTAACGGGAAGTTACTTGATAATAGAACTTCACCTAAATTACTGAGCAAACACTTACCTGAACTATTTAGACACTACAACACTCAGTAATAATGAAAACCGTATATCAGAAGGCTATTTGCTTGACCTACTTGCTTTTAGCTGCTTTTTTGCTAGAAGAAGCAAATGCAATGCCTTTTATTACCACCGAAATCTGCTATAATGGCATAGACGATAATGGGGATGGTGCAATAGATGCAGCCGATCCATTATGTAAGACCATTCGAGTAAGCACCACGGCAGATGTGCTAGATGGAGATGTTTCTTCTGTAGATAACCTGATAAACAATTCGGGTGCAGATGGGGAAATTTCTCTTCGAGAAGCAATCATGGCTACGCAAGCGCCAGCAAGCGGTCTGATTTTTCATACCATAGGTTTTAACTTTCCTAATTATGATGCGGGGCATTTTTATTACCAAGAAGATAATATACCTAATCAAGTAACAGAAATAAATCGAGTTAGAACGACCAGTATAGACGATTCTGCCATTGACGATAAGGATGCGGATTACCCTAGAAGTTGGTTTCAACTAACTATAAACAGTGCCCTACCACCATTATGTGATAATGTGCTAATTGATGGCTATGATTTGCGGCAAACGCAAATGAATGATAATGAATTTGGTACGACTTTAAATACGGCGATTCGTATTGAAGTTATAGCCACTGGAGATTTCCCTATTTTTACCATTAATGAGGCTAAAAGTGCAGATAACCAAGTAATTATTCGAGGATTAAGCTTAAATGCGAGCCATGAAATCATTCAAATTAAAGAAAGTAGCAATGGAATGGTTTGGTTGTACGGTAATTATTTTGGCTTGACGCCAACCGCCTTATCTCAAAAAGTCGCCCAAAAAAACCTAATTGAAATTCATAAGACAAATCGCCCAGTTATTATTGGAAGTGATTTAGACGGAGTAAATGATGCAGCAGAAGCTAATCTATTTGCAGGAACAATAAGCGGCCAATCAAGTATTTTCTTAGATCAAGTTACAAAAGCACAGGTTAATCAAAATTATTTTGGCGTAGGTTTAAAAACGACGAATAATTTAAATCGAAGCGAAGGAACGGCTATCCAGACAATTACTGGGCATCATAATAAATTTAGCCAGAATATTATCAGCTTCTATGAGACTGCTTTTGATTTATATGAATCAGAAGCAGATACGATTGAACAGAATGCAATTGGTGTCTATGCAGAGCTTAGCAACGATTTGATTATAAGTAATGAAGGAGGAATTAGTAACCGTTGTCAAGATTTAATCATAACAAAAAATACCATTGCGAATAGTCAAAAAGGTTGGCATTTTTTAGCCACTAAAAATAGTCAGTTTAGTAAAAATGAAGTTTATCAACATTTGACGGTCGGACTCAATATAGTAAATGAAGCAAATGAGGAGAACCAAAAAAATGAAAGAAATTTTATTTATCAGAATAAAATTCATCATAATTTAATTGGCATTTTAATTGGTCAAAATGCCGATGAGAATAAGCTTTTACAAAATAGTATTTACGCCAATGCAAGTATTGGAATTGATATAAGTGCAGCAGGCATCAATGCGGATGGGATTACCCCAAATGATTTAAATGATACAGATAGCGGGCCACAGCAATTTTTGAATTTCCCCGAATTAACTGTAACGAATTATACGAATACCTCGGCAACAGTCGCCGTAAATTTAGACATTGATGACAGGTATGAAGACCAAGAAGGCTATCGAATAGAATTTTTTGCGAATAGTTCCCCAACTGACCGAGGTGGAGAAATTTATATAGGATATTTAGATGTGGATGGAGATGTTACGCAGGCGGAAGTAACTTTATTATTACCAGAAGGGGTCTTGTCTAATTATCATCTAGCTGCCACCACTTCGATTATTAAAATTGCTGCTTTTACCAATTTAGTACCCGAATTAGCTTTTTCGACTACTTCTGAATTTAGTGAATCTATTCCCTTGCCACCAGCAGAAATTTGTGATAATAACCTAGATGACGATGGAGATGGATTAATAGATTGTGCAGACCCTGATTGCGCTAATTTTTTAGAAGCAGGTATTATTCAAGGAACAGAAGCCGCTTGTTTTCGACCTTTTTCACCAACAATTATTCATAATGTTAGCACCCCAACTACTGACCCTAGAGTGACCACCTTTTATCAATGGCAGCAAAGTATTGATAATGGCGAAACTTGGGAAGACATTAATAGGGCAACGACTGTTTCCTATTTTCCTGCCCTAATTACTCAAACAACTTTATATAGAAGATTGGTTAGAAAAAATACCTGCAACGATTGGTTGGCATCTAATGTGATAGAGAAGATTATTAAACCAACCCCCATTGCTAATATTATAGCGCTTTCTACGGAGAAGGAAGCGGAACTATGTGCCAATGTAGGGTATGTTTTTGAAGCAGAAGCGGCTGGAAATCTTGCCAACTATCATTGGAACTTTGGCAAATATGCCAATCAACCTATAGCCACTAAACAAGCGCCAGCAGCAATAATTTATACCACCCCCGATGCCCTAACCGACACACTCCAGTCGATTATTCTGGAAGTCGAACTAGATGGCTGTACCAATTCAGATACAACAACTCACAATATTCACCCATTATTACAGATCAATGAGGTCAGCATCACTCAACCAACTATTTGTGGTGGTGCTGACGGATCTATTGCGCTTAGTATCAGTGGTGAAGCCAACCAATGTATCGCTGTCAGTATTGATGGCGGTTTGACTTATTTACCAGATAACCAGTTTACGGTTAATAACTTAGCAGCAGGAGCTTATCCTATATTTGTTCGTTATTGTGATTTAGCTTGTCCTATTGATGGCGGCATTATCAATCTTTCTGACCCTGCTGCTATTCGAGCGAAGGATGATGCAATTAATGCATTTTGCCCTGGCGTTTTATTTCAAGGAAATGTGGCGAATAATGATACGTTAGGAGATGATCCTGTGTTTTCCTTGGCGGCAGACGCTGCGCATGGAAGAATTAACTTAACACAAACTGGACAATTTACCTACACGCCAATTACTAATGCTTGTGGATTAGATCAATTTTCATATAAGGTATGTAATGGCAATACAGGATGCTGTGCAACGGCGGTGGTTCGAATAACTTTTGGCGATGATATTGCTCCTACTTTTGGGGATTTACCGATAGATATAACTATTGGTTTAGATGATGAAATACCAATGCCTGCGATGGTCACAGCTTTCGATAATTGTCCAACAACGGATTTGAAATTTGAAGAAACTAGTACCCAGAATAATACAGCTTGTGGCCAATACGACTATCAGATTACTCGAACTTGGATAGCGACTGACCAATGTGGTAATTCAACGAATCATGTTCAAACGATTAGTGTAGTAGACGAAACTGCTCCTGATATTTTTCGCATTCATACCTTACCTAATGGTAAAAAAATGGTAGCAGGCGTGATGGAATTTACTAGCGAGCATTGGAAGACCGTTCACTTGCCTTTTGAATTTGTCGACAATCCTATCCTCTTTACTCAATTGATAACGAATAATGAGGCCACAGCGGCGACTGTTCGATTGCGAAATATTACCCAAAATCAATTTGAAATCCGCTTACAAGAAGCGGAAATAGACGATGGTATACATACAAAAGAAAAGGTAGCTTGGATGGCAATGGAAACAGGGGAACAAACCACGGCTTACCATTGGCAAGCGGATGTGGTGCCGATTACGCATAGTTGGACAACTATACCTTTTAGAGAAAGATTTTCCAATATCCCACTACTTTTTGCGAACATGCAAACGACTACAGATACAGATGCTGCGGTGGTTAGAAATAGTAGTGTAAATTGGACAAGTGGAAGACTAAGAATACAAGAAGAGAATTCTGTAGACTTAAATACGGTTCATTTTGCGGAAGCCGTAGCTTACTTAGCCATAGATGATATTGGAAATTTAAGCAATCAAACAGGCGGAATTATCGGAGAAACTGGTCGAGTCAAAACAACGAACGAATGGATAAAAATTACTTTAGATAATACCTATAACAATCCTGTAATCATCGCTAATAGTTTGTCTATTGACGATTTTGATCCAGCAATGGTTCGGATTCAAAATGTGACTAATAATAGTTTTGAAGTAAGGGTGGAAGAATGGAGTTACTTGGATGGCGAACATCGGACAGAAACCATTGGTTATTTAGTGATAGAAGGTAGTTTGCCTTTAGAAAAACCAAACAATTTTTGTGATGCGAATAGTCTTCAATTAGATTTTTCTGATGAATTAATCGCTTTGGATAATACGGGACAAATTTTGCCAATTACGTATGATGAACGTATCAGTTTTACAGGCACAGAACAAATAATCCACCGAGATTGGTTCGCAACAGATTTATGCGGGAATACCGAAGTAGCTACCCAAACTATTGCTTGTCCCGGTATTGCCTTAAAAGGAAAAACGATATTGCAGGGCGCATTAATTGACAGTAATGAACCCAACTTAATGCGAGATGATTTGCGCAAAGCGAACTTGATTCCATTAGTAGAACCCTATACAGACTTGGATAGATTTGAACATGTCGGAGCAAGCGGAGGAGAAGTTTTAAAGGAAGACTTATTAAATATAGAAGGCGCTGATGCCATTGTTGATTGGGTGCTATTAGAATTGCGTAGTCGATTAGATAAAAGCCATGTAGTAGCAACTGCGGTAGGATTGGTGCAAAGAGATGGAGATATTATTTCTAATAGAGGAGACTCTTTGATTGTCTTTCCCAGTGCTATTCCTAGTAGTTATTATGTAGCAGTAAGGCATCGAAATCATATTTGTATGCTTAGTAATACAACGCAAATCTTTACCAATAATAATGTGCCTATCTTAGATTTTACCAATCCTATTACGATTAGCATGGATGCAGGAACAGCTTCAGAAGCTGCCTTAGCTATGTGGGCAGGTGATTTGAATCAAGATAATCAAGTTATTTTCCAAGGCCCGAATAATGATATCTTTTACCTCTTTTTAGCGATATTGTTAGATCCTGAAAATACCAACGCTATCAGTAATTTTGTTAGCCAAACCTATTCCGCCGCCGATTTTAATTTAGATGGTAAGGTCATTTATCAAGGGCCGAATAATGACCGTTCCGCTTTATTATTTAATACCATTTTAGTGCATCCTGATAATGATACTTACCTGTCTAATTATATTTTACAAATTATAGGTAAAGGAGGTGGTTAGGGACTAAGAACTTAACAGCCCTGCCTCTAGGAGACTATTTCCATTGCCATTTCCATTGCCATTGCTATTGCCATTTCCATTTCCATTGCTATTGCCATTGCCATTGCCATTTCCATTTCCATTTCCATTGCCATTGCCATTGCCATTGCCATTGCTATTGCCATTGCCATTGCCATTGCCATTGCCATTGCTATTGCTATTGCTATTGCCATTGCCATTGCTATTGCTATTTCCATTTCCATTTAAACGTTCATAACCTGTCTGCTGGCAGGAAAGTGTCAGCTACTTTTATTGTTTAGATAAACTTGTCAATCATTTTGAATTAATAAATTTATTTATAACATATTCTAATATTAAAAATGAATTAACTGTAAAAATGAGCATGATTTTTGCAATTAAATGATTACTTCCCTTTTTATTTCTCTCTCTCTAAACAAAAAACTAGTTTCCAATTCCCTCCAACTATAGATTATTTACTCATTAAATTAATTGATTATTTATTATTTGTTGATAATCAATATTTTGAAAGATGATTCCTCCCACTATTATTCCCCACATCTTTGAACAAATCTCTTTAAAAGGCAGAAATGTACAAACCTACTACTCACACACCAAACAGGCTAACTAAGCTAGTTCATAATAAATGGAATAATTCCTTTATCTATTTTAATATTTCTCAGAACTATTTTTTACCCTTTTCCAATATTTTTCAAATCCTATTACCTCCCAATTACAGCTATATAGCTACCTCGTAAGCATATTACTTTAATACGATTTATGATAGCTAATAAAAATTCTGTTTTCCCAAGCAAAAAATAATAGATACACACTATTTACTTTTAACAAACCTATAGATAAAATGTCAAAACTGAGGATCATATTTACACTAATTACCTCTCTTTATTTGGGCATACCCAATTTATATTCAACGGCTGAAAGCGGACCGTCCAACTATTTTTTTAATCAAATAACTTACTTAAAACAGGTGTCAAAAGAGCTGTATAAGGAAGCTAGTCTAAATGGGGAGTTTGATGAAAAGATAGGTAATAAATTTAATAGTTTTTTTGAACCTACTTCTAGTACTTCAACAACTATTAGTGTAAGAGTAGCAACAGGGTCTGATGATGCGGAAGAAGATATTTCTTCAGGGTGGATGGATTTAACTAGCTCGGATTTAGAGTTAGGAGTGGAATCAACCGCACAATTAGATGGTATGCGGTTCACAAACCTGACCATCCCACAAGGTGCAACTATCAACTCCGCTTATATTGAATTTGAAAGAGATGAAACAGGTTCTGGAACAGCCAACTTAACTTTTAGAGGGCAGGATTCAGATAACACGAATACCTTTACCACGACCGCTTATAATATCTCAAATACTTCAACTCGACCGAAAACGACTGCTTCTGTTAATTGGGCGATTAGTAGTTCTAACCTTTGGTCGTCTTCTGATGGCAAACATCAATCACCAGATTTATCTCTAATTATTCAAGAAATAGTGGATAGAGGTGGATGGAATAGTGGGAACTCCATGGTTATCGTCGTAGAAGGAACAGGGAAAAGAGTTGCAGAATCTTATAACGGAGAAGCAGCTAATGCGCCACTTTTGGTGATTGATTACGCGGACCCTGTAGTTTCTTCTTTTTCTTGTGCTGCCGGCTTATTAACTAATCCTGATTTTGAGTCTGGAACAACAGGTTGGAATTTTTCAAGTAATACTAGTATTACTACTGATGCTTATTCCGGAACGCAAGCAGCTCATGCTAATGGTGGAGTTGGAGGACCCGTTCAGAATCAACCTGCTTCGGGAGGACAAGTCTATTCCTTGGAGGTATATGCTAAGGAAAGTGCACCAGAAATAGCGACAATTGCCCTTAAATTCTTAGATGCCAGTTGGAATGAACTGGATGTGCATTATGAAGAAATTTCGGGTGCTACTTACCAAGCCTACCAAACTTCTTTGATGGCTCCACCCAATACTGCTTGGGTGCAGGCAATAGGTTGGAAAAATAATGGTTCAGGAGAGGCTTTCTGGGATGCATTTTGCCTTCAACAAGTGGCAATTAACACGCCTACTTGCAGCAATTCGAGCTGTACCGTAAGCGAATCCTTATATAAAAATGTCATTGCCTTCGATGATTCGGGTAATGACACCCATTGGATGGATTATAGAAATGCCGATTTAATTCTTTGTGATAACGAGAATGGCACTTTATCTATGAAGGGAAATATCATAGCTGGACGAGATTCCGACTGGCATGCTAGTAATGCTACACCTTGTGGGGCACAGGATGGTTGGGAGATTGATTTTACCCTAACTGACATGCAGAGTTGGACAGCATTTCAAGACACTTATGCCCAAACTGTTGGCTGTGGAGCTAATCACGTGGATTGGGATTACTGGAACTTTTCGGGTACGATGACGGGTATTGGTTGTAATGCGGGAAGAACAATTAATATTGATGGTCCTTCAATGGGCTACCGCTTACAAATCGGTTCTGGGGGGAACTCTCAGTCTTGCAGTTTTGGAATGAGTACTTGGTTTACTGGAACTGAAAATGGTAGTGGGGTAAAAGGAGATATTTATGCCCATATTGATGAGGCTTGTTATATGAGTATGCGACCGCCAACTACGACTGGTGAAATCTGCAATAATAGCATAGACGATGATGGCGATGGCTTAGTTGATTCAAACGATCCAGATTGTACTGGTTGCCCAACTTCCATTTTAGCTAATAACGGTTTCGAATCAGGTTTAACTTCTTGGGATAATTCAGGAACGAATACCATCATCTCTTCAGATGTAGTAGGAGGTACGAATGCATTAGTCAATGACAATACTTCTGGAACAGGTGGTATTTGGCAGTCGGTCGCAGCAATTAGCGGTGAGGTATATACTTTATCTGCTTTTGCAAAAAAAACAGGTACTGCTGAGCCAAGCATAGCGATTGAATTTTTTGATGCTTCATGGACGAAAATTGCTGCTGCTTCTTCTTACAAAACAGTAGAATCTACTTCGTGGGCTTATTATTCTCTTTCTGCTATGACCCCAGCTAATGCAGCTCATGTCCGAGCAGTAGCATGGAATGGAAGTGGTGGAACAGGATTGGCTTATTATGATGAATTTTGTTTTGATAAATATACGCTTACGCCTACCACTTGCTCAGGGTCTTCTTGTGAATTGTCTCCTTCTTTTTCAAGATACATATTTTCTATGGATGATTCTGGGACAGATAGTCATTGGATGGATTATGATAATGGGGATTTAAAACTTTGTGATAATGGCGATGGTACCTTAGGATTGAAAGGACATATTGTAAATGGTTATGATGCTTATTGGGATGCAAGTCTAGGAGATTCTTGTGGCACAAATGATGGTTGGTATATTGATTTGACCTTAAGCGATATGCAATCTTGGACGGAATTTCAAGGGAGTTATGCCCAAAATCAAGGTTGTGAAGCGAATAGAGTCAATTGGGATTATTGGGATTTATCAGGATCCTTTACAGGAACAGGTTGTAATACAGGGAGGACGATAACTGTTGCAAGCCCTGTGGCAGGATATAGACTTCAAATAGGTTGGGGAGGGAATTCTCAGAGTTGTGATTTTGGACTATCCACTTGGTTTGATGGCTTAGAGAATGGAAATTCTGTGAGTTCAGATATTTATGCACATATTGATGAAGCTTGTTATTTGAGTATGCGACCTCCTCCAACGAGCGTTGCTTGTGAAGGTAATAACATGGGCTTTGAAAGTGATTTTACCAATTGGACACAAATGGGCAGTCCTACTATTTCTACGGATGCTTATGTTGGAAGCAAATCGGCTTATTTAAATGCAGACGCAGAGAGATTGAGACAAACTTTAACGGTTGATGGCGATTCCTTATATCAAATTTCTTTTTGGGCAAAAGGTACAGTAGGAGGAAGTAATTGGGCAGGAGCGGTCTTGCGCTTTTTCGATGGCGGAGGCACTTATATTGGTCAACTTGATATAAAAACTTGGGGGTATACCGATTGGAATCGTTTTTTAAAATTTGTAGTAGCACCTGAAAATGCAGCTACGATGGAATTAGAACTAGCCGTTTGGGGGAATTCATCCAATATGTATTTTGATGAAATTTGTTTCCAAAAAAGTACCTATGATGTTCCAACTCCCTCACAAACTGGCTGTGAAATTTACGCTACGCCAGAAGGTTCGTCTTCTTTTTGGTATGATACGGATTTAGGTTGGATTGTTTATGACTTACATGAAGGTGGAGTGGTAACAGATAATGGAGATGGTACTAGAACTATTCGAGCTACCGTAACCAATGGTAAATACGAAACGGCTTATCCTTGCGGTGAAATTGATGGATGGGAGGTGGAAGTTACTATGGCAGATAAACAAAATTGGACACAATTTGGTGGAAATTACGACGGCAATTCCGTGTCAGATAATGGTTGTACGGATTATCATACAGATTGGGATTACTGGGATATTACTGGTGGAACGATTACGGGGTTCGGTTGTAATACTGGTACATCTTATAATGTCTTGGGTAATGTGTCTGGTTATAGATTTCAAATTGGTTATGGAGCCAATCGTTCTTCTTGCAATTTTGGTATGGCAGGATGGATAGAATATGATCGTAATGGTACTACTAAAACCTTTGATTTTTATGTTGATATTGATGAGACTTGTTATAATATCGTGCCACCCGAAATTTGTGATAATGGCATTGACGATGATGGAGATGGCGATATAGATTGTGCAGATATAGATTGTAATACGACTACTGTTTACATTGGTGCAGATACCACAATTTGTGATGGGGATAATGTGACCCTATCTGCGGCTTTAAGTAATTGTAATCCAGGCACTTGCACAGGAACAACTATTTCTAGTTTCCCCTATACCGAAAGTTTTGAAAGCGGACTTGGCGATTGGATACAAACAAGTAATGGTAGTGGGGATGATATTGATTGGACTAGAGATGATGCTGGTACCCCTTCGAGTGGAACAGGCCCTGCTAGTGCTGTAGATGGAAGCTATTATCTATACACCGAAGCATCTACTAATGTAACGCCAGCAGGAAGTCCAAGTAAAACTGCTTTATTAACCAGTCCTTGTTTTGATTTACAAAATGCAGGAGGTGCCCAGTTTGATTTTCAATATCATCTGAATGGAACAAATGTTGGAAGTTTAGCACTAGAAGTAAGTATTAATAATGGTAGTAACTGGACTTCAATTTGGAGTATTTCTGGTAGTCAGGGAGATGTTTGGACTGCAGTTAGCATAGATTTAAATAATTATGCAGGCAAACTAATCAAATTAAGATTTAATGGATTAACTGGTTCTGGATGGAGTAGTGATATGGCTTTTGATGATTTATCATTGACCACTAGTCCAATTACTTATAGTTGGAGCAATGGAGCAACTACGGCTTCTATTAATGTTAGTCCTACTAGTACGACTGCCTATACGGTTGATGTTACTACAGGGGGAACAACTATTTCTGATAGTAGAATTGTTACTGTTAATAATTGTTCAACTCCTGAAATCTGCGATAATGGCATTGACGACGATGGCGACGGCTTAATAGATACCATTGACCCCGATTGCCCAGTAAATCAAAGCTGTAACTGCTCTGGCACTAATCTTTTAGATAACCCTAGTTTTGAAACTGGCACTTTTGTCGGGAATGATGTCTTCATAACAGGCGTAAATTCTGATTATTTAGGTTGGAATTGGGGGACACCATCTGGGTTAGATGGTTGGAGTCATGGTCAACTTTGGTGGGTGGATGCGCCAACCAAAGCAACGGACGGTTCTAAAATTGTTTACATTAATAATGAAGCGGGTGGACCTGTGTGCCAAGGAGAATATTATGATATTGGATTGGCAATTGATGAAATTAGTACTTGCGCCACTTATCAATTATGTTTTGATTGGGCTTCTTTTAATAGAGACAATCCTAATGGACGATCAACTACCTCTCGTCCTGCAATGGATTTGGCTTGGTTTGATGCTAGTGGAACGGATCTAGGTGCAACTCATCAGGTATTAGGAGTAGAAGTGGCTAATCAAGATTGGGATAATTTGATTTGGTCAAGTGTTTCTTATTCTTTCCAATTAACAGGAACATTTGCACCTCCTGCTAATGCAACAGAAGTGAGAGTCAATATTTCTGAAGATAATGGTCATGATAATGGAATGTTGATTGATAATGCCAATTTATGTGTAGCAACTGGCTGTGTGGGTGAAATTTGCGATAATGGTATTGATGACGATGGTGATATGTTAATCGACTGCGCCGACCCTGATTGCAGCACTAACTCAATTGGCTTATCTATGTGTCAAGAGCCGGATATCGCTTCTTTCTTTATTACGAGTGCTTATAATGAGGCGACAAATCAGTTTACGGCTACTGGTTATGCTTTATCTCTGGATAGTGTGGGCCCAGGAAATGCCGTCAATATTAGCAGCGGTACTTATGATGTGACCGCCACCATTGATGAAAATGGAAACTTATCTTCAGGTACGGTCACCTTGGCGGGTGATGTTAGTTCGCATTCTGGTACGCTGGTGACAGGTACGATAGATTCCTTTGGATACTATTGTGGGACTGGATTATTTGAATTTGTATTTTCTGTGACAGGTGGTTCTATGGCGGATGAATATGGTGGAATAGGCAATCCTGTTGGCGTAATTTTAAGTCAGACCAACACTTTTAATGGCGATTGGACTAGTAATTGGAATGGTGGCACAACTGCTGTTTGTGATGTTGCCCCAGTCAATTGTCCAATTGGCGGACAGGTTCGAAAAGATGTGGATAAAGATGGCGATTTAAATGATGCGGATGCTGGTATTTCAGGTGTAACGATTACCTTGTATGAGGATACCAATTGTGACGGAAATGAGGATGTGTTGAGAACTACGCAGCAGACAGATGCCAATGGAGACTATTATTTTCCTAATATTCCTCCTGGCTGTTATGTAATTATAGAAACAGATTCTACTAGTTATTATAGTACCAATGATAAAGATTTGGTTAACGATAATAAAATTGATACTATTCAACCTGTTTTAAATGCTTATCCATCTCTAGATAATGATTTCTTGGATGCGATTAATGAAATCTGCGATAATGGCATTGATGACGATGGCGATGGCTTAATCGACTGCGCTGACCCAGATTGTAGTAATAATTTAAATGTAAACCTAACTGCTTCTAATTCAAATATTTGTGTTGGAGAGACTACAAATTTAAGTGCTGTTGCCTCTGGAGGGGATGGCAATTATACGTACAGTTGGGACAATAGTTTACCAAATGGTACTACTCATTCTATCAGCCCTTCCGCAACTACGACCTATAATGTAACGGTAACCGATGGTAATGGCTGTACAGCTACTGACCAAGTTTCGATAACCGTCAATGGGTTTACTCTATCACGAGCGATTACTAGAGTAAGCTGCCCAGGAGAAACAGATGGCGCGATAAATTTAACGGTAACTAATGCAAGTGGCACCATTAATTATGATTGGGACAACGATGGTTGGGGAGATAATGATGATACCGAAGATTTAACCAATTTAGGTGTTGGAACTTATAAAGTAATTGTAACTGATGCGAATTGTACGGATACGTTAACCGTTGTTATTGAGGATATCAATGAGCATGCTTATGCCGCTATGATTCTAACTGGTGCAGATAATACGACTGTACCTACTGGAACTTATACTGGAGGTTATTATATTACTTTCCCAACAACTCCTGATAATTTTGATTTTTCATTTAATCATTCCTATATACCGAGCTATTTAGAGCTAGATGCCAATTGGATGGGAGCAGGGCAAATGTCTTACCAAATGAATGATGCAAATACGTCGTCCAATGCCTCTCATGCGGTAGCAGATAGAGTTACAGAATTCCATGATTTTAACCCTGGTACTTTACCGACCCAATCAGGTAGGGTTTATGATGTATATGGTAGAGGGCATTTTTCCTATAGCGGTGGTACAGACCCAGGCGGACATAGTTGGACGGTTAGCTACGATTTTTCTGGAATGGCAAATGGTTATTTACCAGCAGGTACTTTAATTGGCTTTGTAGATATTGATGGAATTGCTAATAATGGAGAATCTGTTTTATTGGGAGCAACTTTACAATCAGGAGGAAATACCGCTTGGTTGAGTAACCCACCTTATGATTTTGCAAATGGAGCAACTCAAGACCAACAAACGGAATCTACTTATAATGTAGGAAATAATACCTATTACTTTAATGGACCAAATTCAACGAATACTAGTAGTTCTGCTATTTTATATCAAACTACCCAAAACATCACAAGTATTTCTTTAGATTTAACGCATGGAACAGGTGGTTCTTATGGTATGAAATTTATGGCACCGCTTGTTCCTGTAACTTTTAACGTGACACCGACCGACCCAACTTGTACTGGAAATGACGGAACTATTGAAGTGACGCCAGGCATAACGGGTGTATCTTATAGCATTGATAATGGTGCTACTTATCAAACTGCTAATTTATTTTCTGGGTTATCAGATGGTAATTATACCGTTCTAGTAAGAAACGATAATACTGCTTGTATTAGCACTCCTGCTAATAATGTAATTACTTTAACCAATCCTATTTGTAATGAAATTTGTGATAATGGGATAGATGATGATTTGGACGGAGACATAGATAATTGCGATGCAGATTGTAACCCAGATTTTAACATCCCTAGCGGCTGCATTACAGTAAATACCACAGGCGATGAAAGCGATACCAACCCAGGCGATGGTAAATGTTTAACCGTTAATTGTGATTGTACCCTAAGAGCAGCAATTGAAGAAGCCAATGCTTTAGCAGGATACGATAATATCTGTTTTGATATTCCAAATTCAGATGCCAATTATAATGGAACGAATTGGACGATAAGTCCACAAAGTGCTTATCCAAATATAACGGAAGGCGTTTACATCAAAGGATTGACACAAACAGGTGCTAGTTATGGTAATTTGAAAATAGAAATTGATGGTACGAACGGAGGTGCTTTTGTCAATGGTTTTAGATTTATTACAGGTAGTAATAGCAGTATCGTTGAAGGATTGGTGATTAATAGTTTCCAAAATAGTGGCATTGAAATCTTTTTAGCGGATTCGATTCTAATTAAAGGAAATTACATTGGAACGGATGTCGCAGGAACAGGAAATAAAGGCAATGGCGGAAATGGGATTACCAATAATAATGGAGATGATGGTGTATTTGGTAGCTTAACACCAAGTGAATCTAATATTATTGCTTTTAATACTGGAGATGGAATCGAACTATTGGAAAATGCCTTTAGAAATACCTTCTTGACCAACAGTATTACCGATAATGGAGGGATAGGAATAGATTTAGCTGGAGAAGCTGTTACTGCCAATGATGCCAATGATGTAGATGCTGGAGCGAATGATTTATTAAATTTCCCAGAATTAAAAGGAATTGCGATTATTGGCGGAGATGTTTCTTACGATTTCTTGCTAGATGTTCCTGCTGGTGATTATCGAATTGAATTCTTTAAAAATACCGTTGCAGACCCAACCTTGCATGGTGAAGGGAAAACGTTCATAAGTGCTGTAAATATTAATCATACAGGAAGTGGAGAAGAACAATTCTTTGGAAATTTCACACCGATAGTAACTACCAATTTAGGGGAGTATATTACTTTAACGAATACACTTTGTACAGATGCAACTTGTACCGATTTTTACCAGACCTCAGAATTTAATGGACATTATATCAGTGAAAGATGTCTAGACTTAACGGATGCAGGTAGTATTGCTGGAAATGAAGAAGACTGTGGCACTTTTGACCCAAGTATTATTACTTCTGTAGCCGATGGTTCAGGTGGAGAAGGTGGGCCCGTTTATTACCAATGGCAAGAACTGACAGAAGGAAGTAGTGTTTGGAAAGACATTGTTGGTGCAACGGGTAACGAATATGACCCACCAGCAATTTCTATCACGACTAGTTATAAACGTAGGGCTATTAGAGCAAAATGTTCGACTACTTGGCAGGAATCGAACATTATTACAAAAACCGTTACTGGAGGCGTAAATGCCGATATAACTACTGCTCCATCTGGTGCAAATGGTTTTCTCTGTGGGGCAGCAGCTTATGAGTTTGCTGCTGCGGATGCGGGTGTAGGCGCTACTTATGTATGGGATTTTGGCGTAAATGCCAATCCAAGATACCAAACTGGCATTGGAACACATACCGTTGGCTTTTTGACACCAACTGATTCTTTAGCCGTTGTCAATGAAATCATTTTATTAGTGGAAGTAAACGGATGTTCATCGTATGATACGACGACTTTTAGCATTCATCCTGTAGTCTTTAGTTCTAATGTAACTTATACCGATCCAACTTCCTGCGGAGGTACGGATGGAACGATTGAGGTAACGGCTACTGGTGGAAAAAACTTATGTGTAAAAGTAAGTTTAGATGGTGGACAAAGTTATCAACCTGATGGTCAATTAACCTTTACAGGATTAGGAGAAGGAATTTATAGTGTCGTACTTAATTATTGTAATACTGACTGCCCCAATAACTATGGTTTTGTGACCTTGACAGAGCCGACTAATATTATAGCGACTAACGATGAGATTCAAAGTTCTTGTCCTGGCTTTGGGTTTAATGGAAATGTGGCTTATAACGATGTAAATATTGAAAATGCTACTTATACTGTTTTGACTAACCCAACCATGGGAACAGTAGTGATGGCTACAAATGGCGAATTTGAATTTACGCCTACGGTCTATGAATGCGGAACAGACCAATTTACTTACCAAGTTTGTAATGTTACAACGGGATGTTGTGCTACAGGGGTCGTTACTTTGAATTTTGAGGATGAAATTATCCCTGAACTACAAAATGTACCTGCGGATTTAACGATTAATTGTGATGAAGAAGTTCCTTTAGCTCCTTTAGTATCTGCCTTTGATAACTGCCCAGCTATTGCTATAGATAAACTGGAAGAGAGTACACAAGGTGAAGATGGTTGTTCACTATATGATTACAGCATTACTCGTACTTGGATAGCAACGGATGTTTGTGGAAATACAGCTAGTGATGAACAAGTTATAGAAATTCAAGATATTACTGCGCCTGATATTTTCCGAATCTATACGTTGCCAAATGGTAAAAAAATGGTAGCAGGCGTAATGGAAAATGTGACCCAACGTTGGAAGACCATTCAATTTCCTATTGATTTCCCAACTGTTCCTGTTGTGTTTACCCAAGTGATTTCAACGATTGATTCTTCTGCGGTAGCCGTAAGAATGAGAAATACTTCGTTTGCTCAATTTGAATTAAAATTACAAGAAGAAGAAGCGAATGATAATATCCATGGCGGTGAACAGGTGGCATGGATTGCGATTGAAGAAGGTACAAACGTAGCAGGGTTTAACCTGGAAGTAGGCCGGATAATGGCGAATCATGTTTATAATAGGGTTAATTTTAACAATACTTATGATGGCGGCCCTGCGATATTCACTACTTTACAATCTATTTTAGAAAGCGATCCTGCTACGGTAAGATGTGATAATGCGACGGCTACAGGCGTAGATTTAAAAGTGGAGGAAGAAACTTCTGCGGATGCGGAAACAAATCACCAAGCAGAGCAAGTTGGTTATCTAGCAGTTGATAGTTTGACTTTAATTAAAAATGATAAAAATGAAATTATTGGAGAAGTTGGAACGGTCAACATAAATGCAGGAATTATCGTGGTATCTTCCAATAATTACTATTATAACCCAGTGGTTATTGCGAAATATGCAGACCATAACCAAACGGAATCCGTTTTAGTCAATGTTAGAATTTTAAGTAATAATTCTTTTGAATTGGCATTAGATGGCTGGGAATATCAAACCAATATTCCAGTTACTGGTAAAGTTTCTTTAATGATTATAGAAGGTAGCCTGCCTTTGGATATTGAAGCCGCTTGTGTCAATGGTACGGATAGTTTGGTGATAGGGGTAGATATTGTGGCGATAGATAATTGCGATAATAATGTGAGTATTGTTTATGCGGAAACGACCACTTATGATGGGTCTTCCAAAATAATTGAGCGCAATTACGCTGCGGTAGATGAATGCGGCAATGCAACGGAATTAACGCAAACGATTCATTGTTCAGGAGTAGCACTTAGAACAAAAGCATTTTTACAAGGAGCTGCTATTCGAAGTACTGATGAAAATTTGATGCGAGATGATTTACGTAAAAAAGTATTAATCCCAGAGGAGGAACCTTATACGGAATTAGACGGATTTACCCACCATGGAACAGGCGGTAGAGAAAAATTAGACCCTACTTTATTAACTATCAATGGGACTAATGCTATTGTTGATTGGGTACTGATAGAATTAAGAGATCGTAATAATCCAAGTGAGGTAATTAGCACTCAATCTGGCTTAATTCAACGGGATGGCGATGTTGTAACAGCAGATGGAGATTCTATTATGGTTTTTGAAAATGTACCTGTCAACGATTACTATGTGTCTATCAAGCATCGAAACCACTTAGCGATGTATTCTTTATATGCACAGCGGTTTGGACCAGCGACGATACCTTATGTAGATTTTACAAACCCTTTTACACCAGTAATGGGAGATATTCCAGGCGTTGAAGTAGGCGGAAAAAGAGCTTTATGGTCAGGAGATATTAGTGGAGATGCCAAAATTATTTTCCAAGGGCCACAAAATGATATTTTCCAGATGTTTATGTACATCTTATTGGATGAAACCAATGTTGAATTTTTGACCAATTTTATCGCAAGAGGGTATACGCAACGGGATTTTAACTTGGATGGAAAAGTTATTTTTCAGGGACCGGGTAATGATCGCTCTCCCTTATTATATCATACCGTATTAGAGCATCCAGATAATAATAGCAATATTTCCAATTTTGTGGTACAAACTGGTGTGGAAAGAGACAGCATTATTATTGAACCAGGCTGGACAGCAGTAGATAATTGCTCGGCTGATTATACACAGAATGGCTGTGATTTTGATGGAGATGGCTTAGTCAATGAAGCGGATAGTGATAAAGATGCCGATGGGGTACCAGATTCCTTAGATGTAGCTATTTTTGATAATACGAGTGATTCTGATGGAGATGGAATTTCCGATAATTTTGAAACGGGTGGAGATGGCCAACTTGATTTAGGCATAGATTCTAATCCATTAGACCCTTGTGACCCCAATCCATTAAATGGAAACTGTATAGGGATTGATGCAGATGGTGATGGTTTTTTTGCCAACTATCCAACGACGCATAGCCTTTATGATGAACTAGATAATGAAGCTTGTTTTCCAGATTTGGACAATGGTAATTGTGATTGTAGAGATACCGATAATGATGGCATGATAACGATTTGTCATATTCCTGGAGCCAATTATGCAAATAGAGAAACGGAAGAAATTTTAATTACTGCTTGGTTAATACATAAAAATCATGGAGATATTTGTGGTCCTTGTAATTACGATGAAGATTTAGATGGAGTAGCCGAACCTTATGATGTAGATCCTAATGACCCCAATTCGGATAGTGATGGGGATGGCATTACAGATATAGTAGAGACTGGAGGCGATGCTAGCTTTGATGCTGGCATTGATACCAATCCATTAATGGCAGATACGGATGGCGACGGTTTAACAGATGGCGAAGAAGATGCTAATAAAAATGGAATATTAGAGACGGGAGAAAGTAATCCATTGACTTTCTGTGATCCTATTAATACCGTAGCCATGTGCGATTTTGATAATGATGGTACCGCTAACCAAGCAGATTTAGATGATGATAACGATGGGGTAGATGATGCCCTTGATATAGATCCTTTTGATGAAAATAGTGATACAGATGGAGATGGGATTTCAGATATAGCAGAGAAAACGATTTCTAATCCTTTAAATCCTTGCGACCCTGATACGTTATCTGCTGCTTGTACACCAGTTGACGCAGATGGAGATGGCTATTTTGCTAATTATCCAACTACTGCTGGACAGTATGACCCAGATGATGCGGATGCTTGTAATCCAGTTGTCGGTACGCCAGACTCTCTAGCAGTAGGGATTATTGCAGAGAAAGATGCTTGGATTAGAGCAGGAGATGATAAAAATCATGGGATAGATGGTCGATTATATATAGAAGATATAAGTGGCGAAGAACGTCGTTCGCTTTTAAAATTTGATTTGAGTGGACAAGCAGGGAAAACTATTGTGGCGGCTAAACTGAAACTGTATATTAAAAGCGGTGAAGGAAATGGAGTTGTGGCAAAAGCTTATCCAGTCACCATTGATTGGGAAGAAGGTATAGGAATAGGAGAATACTTTAATTACGCCACAGATGATGTGACTTGGGAGAATGCCACTACTGCTATTCCATGGAGTAATGCTGGAGGCGATTATGGGACTATTCTTTTAGGTACGATGTCTACTGCTAATGCTGGATGGTCTGAAATGCAATTGGACTTGGCTACTGTACAAGATTGGATAGATAATCCAAGTAATAATTGGGGGATGATTTTAAAAGCGACTGCTGCACAAGACCAAAGGATTGAGTTCTATTCTGAAAATGATTTCTTTGCGAATAAAAAGCCAACCTTAGAAATCATTACTTTGGTAGATGCTTGTAATAGTGGAGATGGCAGTACCACCGATTCGGATGGAGATGGCATCTTTGACCATATTGAATTGGGTGGAGATGGGAATTACGATTTGGGAACGGATACAGATCCCAATAAAATAGATACCGATGGAGATGACATTGATGATGGTGTAGAAGATGCCAATCATAATGGCGCAGTAGATAATGGCGAAAGTGACCCAAGAAGTGGCTGTGATCCTAATGCAACTGGCCCCTATTGTGATTTTGATGATGACTTCTGGATTAATTCTATTGATTGGGATGATGATGATGATGGAGTAAATGATGTGGATGATGTAGATGACTTTAATATTCATAGTGATTCGGATGGAGATGGTATTTCTGACTTTACAGAAACAGGTGGGGAAACTTATGATGTAGGAATTGACACCGACCCATTAAATGTGGATACAGACGGCGATGGTGTTGAGGATGGGGTAGAAGATGCCAATCAAAATGGGCAAATGGATGATGGAGAAACTAATCCTTTAAGTGCTTGTGATCCTGATCCAAATCATGGAGATTGTGTGGGTATTGATGAAGATGGTGACGGTTATTTTGGCAACTACCCTGCTGGGCATACGCAGTATGATTCAAATGATACGCTTGACTGTATTCCAGTTAACTCGAATAGTCCAATTACGGTAATCATAAACCAAGGAATAGATACTTATCTCAAAGAAAAGTCAGGAAATAGAGATGAGAATTATGGAAAGAAAACCAATATTCATCATAAAGCAACCGCTAACGAAGAAGAACGAGGGTTGATTCAATTTGATGTGACCCCACATGTTGGTAAAACGGTTATTAGTGCTACTCTTTATATGTACTTAGAGAAAGGCGAAGGTGGTGGAAATATGATTGAAGCGCATCGTTTGGTTACACCTTGGGAAGAAGGTACTGAAACAGGTGCTACTGGTGTTGCTAATTGGGAAGAAGCTACTAATATTATCGATTGGGCAACTCCTGGTGGAGACCATCATCCCTCAATTGAAGGAGCGATGACGACAGAAAGTGTAGGCTATAAAACAATGACTTTATCGGCTGCCTTAATACAAGATTGGATTGATAACCCAGCTGCTAACTTTGGCTTACTCCTAAAAAGTGCTGGAGGAGATGCTAATAAACATATTGAATTTACTTCTTTTGATGGAGCGACTAATCGAAAGCCCTATCTTGAATTGATATTTAGCGATTGTGGTGAGGGATCCGATCATAATCACGGCAACGACAACGAACATGATCACGATATAGATGCAGACGGTGATGGTTATTTTGGAAACTACCCAAGTGGTGATGCACAGTATGATCCAGATGATGCCAATGCTTGTATACCAAGTGGTGGTGATGGTGGTACTAACACGACCGTAACGATTACAACGGGAATTGATACTTACCTCAAGGAGAAGTTAATGAATAGGGATGAAAATTATGGTAAGAAACCAGATACTCACCATAAAGCAACTGCTAATGAAGAAGAAAGTAGTTTAATTCAATTTGACTTAGCAACACATGCTGGCAATAATGTAGCGAGCGCCACTTTGTATATGTACTTAGAAAGAGGAGAAGGTGGAGGAAATACAATCGAAGCACACCGAATTACCACCGCATGGGAAGAAGGAATCGGAGAAGGGACGGCAGGCGCTCCCAACTGGGACGAAGCGACTAGTTCTTCTTCGTGGACTAACCCTGGAGGAGATTATAACACAACGGTCGAAGGGTCGATGGCAACAGCTAGTTTGGGTTACCAAAGTATGACTTTATCTACTGCATTAGTGCAAGATTGGATAGATAATCCAGCTAGTAATTTTGGTTTATTCCTAAAAAGTGCAGGAGGAGATGCGAACAAACATATTGAATTTGTTTCTTTTGATGGGGCCGATGGGAAAAAACCTTATTTGGACATTGAATTTGGTGACCCCTGTAATAGTGCTGGGAATAATGGACAAAGCGGAAACTGTGGAGATCTTAACGGAGATGGGAATATGTTTATCTGTCATAAAATAAATGCGACTGCAGAACAGACGCAAACGATTCCTGTAAGTGCGTGGAGCGATTACGAAGGACATGGCGATGTCTGTGGCCCTTGCGCAGAATATAAAACGATTGCTTCTGGATTTTGGAGTAGTGCTTCTACTTGGGAAGGAGGGAATATTCCGCCAACAACTATAGATGGTAATTCTGTGATTATTAACCATACTTTATCTGTGCAAGAAGATATTACAGTTAGAGGAAATGGCTATTTATGGTTAGAAGGTGGTGGTTCTTTTGCGCTACAACTTGGTAAACTGAGGATTGAAGATGGGACTGTCATCGTGAAAGATGTAGCCTTGGATGTTCACTATGGTTTGGAATTAATGAATGCAAATTCTAATTTCCAAATGATAAATGGAGGCTTGACGGTAGGGCAATTATTTAAGAACACCAATGGTAATGTTTACCTTGAAAATGTATGCCTTGGTGCAGGTGATGGTTATCAAGTCATCGGAGGGACAGAGACTTGGAAAAACGTTTGTGCGGAAATAGGGACGAATTCTGGTGGTTCTTATCAATTGAATAACGCCAATGTAACGATGGACGGAGCTAAGGTCAATATTCCTAATGGTAATTTCCAAAATGAAAGTAATGCTACTTTGTCAGGTACTATTTCTGCGTTATCTGTCCTAAATGGCGATTTAGAAAATACAGCTAACTGGACGGCAACTATTACAGGTTATTGTGTTTCTGGGACTGTTTCTGTCTCTTCGGCTTATTTACCAGCTAATGAGATTTGTAGCACGATTAATGACAACTTTAGTCCTTGTGATTGTAGCGGGAATTAACAATAAAATGCTATAATAGCCTACCAAATGGTTCGGGTGAAGCATTTTTTGCTAAAGAATTGAATACTACAGGATGGGCAGTTGGTCTTTACTACATTCAATATGTAGATGCAGAAAAGCAAGAAATACAGAAAGTTATTAAAACTAGTGGTTAGTCAAGATAAAATTGACTGGTAATTTTGGCGACTTTTGAACCTGTCCTGCGTTAAAAATACTCGCCATAGCTACGGCTATGTCTGCGTTTTTCGCCTTGGTCAGTCCCAAAATTCACTCAAACTTACACACGTCATTTCAACATTGACTAACCACTAGATAAATATTTTTTTAATAAAAAAAATCCCGAATTCACACTACCAATTTGTGAATTCGGGATAATTTTAATGACTGTTTTTTGTGAATTTGAATTTATTCTTACAACAGTATTTATGCAAGACTAAAAGTTTGATTTTCAAATACTTACTATATGCCGCTTACCGAATACCGTCAAATTACTGCTCATAGTTTTTATCAAGGAAGAGAAAGAATTAGCCTAATGATTTAGTGTAAATGTTAAAGGTAGGTATAAATATAAGAAGGGTTTTCTTATAAAAATCTCAGTACCTAAAAAATTAAGTCAAAGACTTGAAAAATATCGACTCGAAGATACAATCTTCGAATATCGGCTCCAAAGTTGGATTGAAATTCGATGCCGATGGTCGAAGTTTGCAACTTCGACCCAGTATTTTTCATGTTTTCAACATGATTTCCTGTAAAATCATTTTTATAAGAAAACCCTATAAATATAAGGTTTAGGTTTACTTTTTGTTATATACATAAATAGGAAAAAATGAAAGTCGTTTAAACTACCTTTTTTTTTAAAATAAGCCCCGACCTATAAAGGAGAAGACTTACCAAATATTAAAAAAAATATTGCGTGTTTAAAATTTATTCCATTCTAATTACATTTACTGTAACAGGTAAACAAGTATTAGGACAATCAATTTCAATCAGATAATCTTCAACTTCTCCTTGGGCAATTATCCCATAAGGCGTCATATTATCCGTATTGCTTAATCGTATTCTCAAACCAAGTAAAGTGCTTTTTGTAGCGGTATTAGGAATAGTAAATTCTAAGTAGCTTGGAAATCCTATAGTATCATCAATATCAATAACCATTTCATTGGTATCATTAAAATCTCCATCTCCATTCCAATCAACCCAAGCTTCGATATGAGCTGTATTTCCTGTAGTATTTACATAGCCCAAGGGTAATCTAAAGGTTTGTCCTGGAGTCAAATCTAAACTTGTGAAAAAGGTTAAGCCATCTTCGTCTGCGCCATCACCAGCCGCATTTATATCGGCTTGTCCATCCATCTCGGCATCAATTAATGTACCTAGTGATAAACCTGTAACTAAGAGATGAGCTGGGCCATTATTAGCAATTAGGGTTTGATAATCATTACTATTAGTCGTATCACTACTATCAGGCAAGTCTCCATAATCAAAAACACAGATACCATCAAAACAAGCATCGTTACCGTCGGAAGCATCTAAATCATCGTAAAATTCCCCGTCTGCCATTTTCATACTATCTGACATTATCCACTCGGAAACTTCCACATAAGAAGTAGCATAAGCTGCTGTTAGGGTATCTCTAGCCCAAATAGCCTCTAAACAAGTACTAGGATTATCCAATAAACTGTCTTCCAAAGAAAAACATAATTGAGAAGTGGTTAACCAAGAGCCGTCGGTTGGTAAATTGATGCCTCCAGCTGTTAAATCACTTAAATCCATTGTATAGTTTAAAAAACCTAGCGTGCTTTCAAATGCGAGGTTACTATTGGTAGCAGAAGCATCGACATCTTGAATATCCTGTATCAAAGTAAATCCTTGGTAAGCCGCTGGCAGGGCAGAAGTGCCAGATTGCCAAGAAGCTAAGGCGGCATCATAGTAAATTCGATAATTTTGTCCTGCTAAGCCCCAGCCATTGCCATCTGCTGTTCTCAATTGAACATTAAAACAGCCAACCTGATTGATACAATCTATACTATCGAAAGCTAATCGAATATCATATTTCGCAGGTGGGAAACAATAATCGGTCATACAAGAGGCATTCCCATCAGTAGCATCTAAACCGTCATAAACTTGTCCAACGGCGGGGTTGGTAGTATTTGCCATTTGCCATTCCGAAACTTCTACATAAGAGGTCGCATATTCCGTAGTTAATCCTTCTTTTGCCCATACAATTTCCAAACAAGTATTAGGGTCATTGATTAAAGCATCTTGAATAGAAAAGCATAACTGAGAAGTCGTCACCCAGCTTCCATCCGCAGGAAATGAAATCCCGCCAGTAGAAAGGTTATTTAAGTCCATGGTATAATTAAGAAAACTTAAATTATCTTCAAAAGTAAGTGCCCCATTAGTAGCAGAAGCATCTGCATTTTGAAAATCTTGAATCAATATAAAAGATTGGTAAGCACTAGGTAAGGTGGAAACACCTGATTGCCAGGAAGCCAAGGAACCATCGTAATATAAGCGATAATTTTGCCCTGCTAGTCCCCAACCTGTACCATCCGCTGTCCGTAATTGTACATTATAACAGGCTGTTTTATTAACACAATCAATCGTATCTAAGGTTAACCTCAAATCATATTCCGCCTGAGCAAATAAAGAAGTGCAAGTCAGTAATAAACTATAACAAAAAAAGTATTTTGTCTTTTTAAATATATTCATTGTGTGGGTTTCTATTTGTGCTTCGAATAATCTTTACTAAAAACGAATACTATCTTTTAATTTGTTCTTTTATTAAATAATTGAAATGATACTGTTCATTTTCGGGATGTAAAATAATATTATAAAATATCAATTCTTCTTTATCATTACCTATTCCTTGATAGCGCACTTCTCCGTCCATATTCGTATCTCCAGAATAGTATCCTTTGGTAATATGATTAAACCTGAAATGTATATTTGCAGGGTCGGTCAGTACATCAAAAAATATATAATCGGTATCTGGTAAAGTGATGCCACCTCCTGAAAAGGCTAAAAAATTATTACTATCTGCATTCCCACCCCATAAAAGCATTACCTCTTGATTTTTAAACATTGCATGATTTCCAAATACGGCTGTTTCTGGATTAGTAAAATCAACCCCAATTGAAGTAGATACTAATTTGTTTTTACTCATAATGCCCAAATGATTTCGATGTCGAATAGATAAATAAAAACTATCCGGACTATTTAGAAAATTAACGGGGCTACCACCGTCTACGTCTACGATTTTTCCATTTCGCTGTAAAAGTGCGGCACGAGTGGTTTCAATTTTAGCAGGGTTATCCTTATTTCTCAATTCTAAAAAGACCCAATCGACTATTGAATTTTCTCCTTTATTAGCTAATACAATCGGTTCAATTTTTTCTAGCCCATCTACAGTATTTCTAGCATAAAAAGTGTTAGGCCTTTCACCCATTTTAGAATAAGGTTCTACTAATGGTATATATCCTTTTCTTCTTAAACTATCGTGCATTAATCCCGATGCTGCATCATAAGCTCCTTGTAAAAATATTTTTATCCATAAGGATGGTTCTATTTTTTCCTGTTTGGCATCAAAATAATTTATTCCTATAGCTGCTAAAGTATTATTGGCAGCAACCCATTCAGAAACTTCGACAAAGGAGGTGGCATAATCGCCTGTTTTTCCTTCTCTTCCCCAAACTGCCGCTAAACAATCTATGGTAGTATTCCCTTTTGGTTTAAAGGAGAGCTGTACCGTTGTAGACCAATTTCCATCTTCCTTTAAAGTAATTCCGCCATTAAAAACATCACTTAAATCTATAGCAAAATTTAAAAATCCTAAAGTTTTCGCAAATTTAATAGCCCCGTTGGTTGCAGAGGCATCTACTTCTTGTACGTGTTGGACTAAATTAAACTGCTGATAACTATCGGGTAATTTTGATACACCTTGCAAAAATATTGCTTTAGAGGCATCAAAGAACAAACGATAATTTTGTCCCGCTACTCCCCAATTCGTATTATTTGTACTACGTAATTGCACGTCATAATAGGCGACTTTATTTAAAGAATCTATATGATTTAAATTTAACCGTATATCATAATTAGATTGAGCATTAAGTATAATCAAACTACCCAAACAGCATAAAATAATTAATAGAAATACTTTTTGTTTCTTCATTATACAGTTTGCACTTTTATTTTTTTTGTTCTATAAAACAAAAATTAAGTTAATCTATTTTTTCTATTTTCTCTCTATACGTTTTTGCGCCATTGGTTACTTCTATTAAGTAAAGTCCAGCAGGGAAAGGCGTTAAGTCCAATTGATAGGTAGTTGTTCCTTTAGCTAAAAAATCTGCTAAGGTAACTGCCCCTGTAATGCTATAAACCGTTAATTTAAAACCCTCAGTAATATCAAATTTTATGGAAGCTTTCCCTTTAGTAGGGTTTGGAAAAATAGTAATGTCCTGCTGCTTTAAATTATCAGCCAGTGCAGTACTAAAACTTGTCTCTTCATAAGAAGATGCTATGGCTGGCATTGTTTTATAAGGAGCTATCCATTCTGCAACCTCTACGTATGCCGTAGCTAAATCTGCTGTTAATTCTTCTCTTGCCCAAACTATTTCCATGGATGAGTGTGGATTTGACATTGCTGCTGGATTAATAATATCAAAACAAAGGGTTGCTGTACTCACCCATGCTCCTGATGCGGGCAAAATGATTGCCTTTTGTGCTGCGTTTGCTAAATCATTCCCAAAATTTAAGAAGCCTAAATGACTTTCAAACGGTAAAACACCTGTACCCGAAGCATCAATATTTCTTAAATCATCCTTTACTATTAGGTCCGTATACTGTTCTATTGGAAGTAGTGACTTACTCAATTGTTTATTAAACTTGAAATATTCAGCATCATAAAACAGTCTATAATTTTGTCCTGCCAAATTTAAATTCGTTTGACTAGCACTAGCTAATTGCACTTCATAGCATAAGGAATTTGGCAAAGTAATGTCCATTGATCTGAGTCGAATATCATATTGATTTTGAGCCAATAAATTTGGTGTGCAACCAAAGATTACCCAAAAAAATGTTAATAATATAATATTGCTTTTTTTCATTTTAATTAATGCTTTATTTCTGTCTTTTAATAATTTAAGAACTCCTTCAGAGTGATGCCTTCATTTAATGAATTTTTCCAATTCTTTAATTCCTTGGCACATCGGAAAATTTACCATTATTCCTGACCCAAAGATTCTTATCTTGTACATTGGTATCTCCATTCATATCGAAATCTTGGAAATAATAGCTACTATGGTTTCCATTTTCATCTATCCAAGTATCTTTATCAGCCACGTTAATATCTGTATCCGCAGAATTAGTGACAATTTGTTCTCCATTACCGCCGAACATAACATAGACTCCGTCTCGAATTTTCAGCTGCCCAAATCCAAATAAATTTGTGTAAGATTGCTGCACTCTGAAATCATAAGTAATCGTATCATTGGTTACCCCAACAGGTTGATGAGACATCACTAATAAATGATTTCTGTGCTCCACTACTAGTGGTTTACGCATGAAGTTCTAAATAGTATTTATTGTAACTTTGCGGTTTTTCAAAAAAAGCAGAAATTATGAGTAGAGGACGTCCAACACCAGCTATAAATATGACTAATCGTCAGCGGGAAAT